>Ga0302186_10000227_pt1 | contig 52158 bp, 57 predicted proteins | sample II_Bog_E1_2_FD_198782 | JGI IMG/M metagenome (GOLD analysis project Ga0302186, IMG submission 198782) | Peat permafrost microbial communities from Stordalen Mire near Abisko, Sweden - II_Bog_E1_1 | ecosystem: Environmental > Terrestrial > Soil > Wetlands > Peat | place: Sweden: Abisko...
TATTCTTACAAAATTGTCATTTTTTAATTAAAACATCTAACCTTATTAAAATATTAAATTAGTTCCAAAAATAACCAAAAATTCAATAATTCACCCATTAAAAAATTATCTAATAATGAATAATGTGCCATTAAAAGGGTCGTTGCTCAAATACGAGCCTGAAGAGTTAGAAGAATTCACAGATATGGAAGAATTGAAAACAAATTACTCAATATTAAAAACCCAAAGAGATACTTATAAATTGCTACTCGCGAATTATGAGAAGATTTTCCTACAAGATTCCTATGGAAAAGAAATGCCAAAAATCATAAATCAAATCCAACATCAAAAAAGTTGTCCACTGAATGGAAACAATTTAAATCCAATTATCGAAACTTCCACATACTCATCAATGGAAATGAAGATCAAGGCCTCAAATGTTGATATAAAACCGATGAATTCTAATGAAAACATTGAAGAAAAAACCGAGAAAAGTAAAGAAAAGGATGACAAAAACATTTCCGAGAAAATTGAGCAGTTAAATAAGGAAATTAACGCTTTGAAAACCGTTTTTGAAGAGAAAAACGATCTCTATCAATTTTCCGAACCAAAACTGATGATGAGCGAAATGAACCTCAAGAAATTTTCCTCGACCTCTTTTCAACAAAACCTCGATCCCGCACCAAAACATAAGATATCTATAGATAAACATCTGGAAATAAAGAATTGTGAAGAATATAGCAATAGAAATTCAGAGGAGCTTGTTACAAAAAATAATGATGAACTTGATAAATCTCAAGACAGCACTTTACATATGCAGAATTTCTTCAATAATATGACCTGCAAATTGAAGGTTCTTGAGGAAAGGAACGAAAATCTTACTAGCCAATTACAGACGGGAATGAAAGAAAAAGAGTCACTTTTAAAAAATATCGGGAATCTTCAAAACGAACTATATACTTTAAATCATGCTTTGGAAGAAAAAACAAGAGAAAATTACAAAATCCAAATCGAGACTTTTCTGGAAAATCAAGAGAAAACACAAACCAAGAAAGCCAATATCTGCAAGAATCTTTGCACTCTAATATGATATTTTTCTATTTATTTTAAAAAAATCCATTATATTTTGTTTTTGCTCTTATTATCTATTTATTTGTTTCATTTTTTTTCTTTGTTTTTCTCTGATTTCGATTTCGACCTAGATTTTGGCTTTGACTTGAGTTTTTCCGCTGCCACACTTTGGTTTATTTCCTTGTTTCTTTTCCTAAATTCTCTCTGCGTTTTCTCATCCATCGCTTTAAACATCTTGAATTTCTCCATGGCTTCTTCCAAAGCTTTGGCTCTCACCTCTTCCTTTTGTTTTTCCATATCTTTTTTCTTTGTGATTTGTTCTGAAAGGAAATTTTTATATAATTCATGGAATTCAGTTTTTGTTTCTATGGTGGTTTCTGGGTTCACCACTAAATAATCGTTTCTGGGAAATTGTTTCACGACATTCCTCACATAATAACTTTTCTGAGAACTGACCTGACCTCCACAAGATTTTATCACAACTTTATCCCCAACTCGGCAGAAGTTTTCTTCATCATGAACGAGATAATTCGCGCTTCGGCCGAAATATTTACGATACATATGATTCCAAAATTTGTAATGGACTCGAACCTTTATGAAGTCTTTATTAGAAAATCGAAATAATTATGGAAAAATGAAGAACTTTTATGGTTTTTTTGTTCAAACCATGCTTAATCACAGTGCCGAACATTTCTTGACCTGAGGTTAGCACCGAGACACCTCCGTTTCGAAGAGGATTTAGAAGATTCCAAACAGAAGAATTGTTCATTGGGAAATTTTATTTATTTCAAAATTAAATAAGGGAGAAAACCTTTTCATTTAATTTAGGAATTTATTAATTGTTCGATGATCAAATTAAAGCTTCTCGTTTGGAACTTGATGCAATTCGTAATCTTGTTCCAAATGGATCAAAGAAGCCTTATATTGTCCACTGCTACTCTCAGAATCCCCTTCGATTATTTCATCATGAGCCTCTGTTTGACATGCGAAAACTTTCAAAAAGATGTTTTTATTGTTTTGAGTCATAAAAATGCAATATAAAGTGTTAAATATTCCTTGCATGGCCATTAACATATTCATTAAAAGCCGCAACCATGGCTCATCCACACCAAAAATATTAAAAATTCTTCTCGTTATCGCGAAAATATAACATAATATTAGGACTAAAGGAAAATAAACAAAAGGGGTCACTAAATCAGCTATATGTGTTCTTTTAATTAAAACGATTGATCTGATAATAAGTCCGATAATTATGAATATTATGATCATCAAAGGCAAATAAAACGCCTTAAAAATCAAAGAAGGACTCAAAATCGTAAGCATCGCATCTTCATTGATTCCATATCCATTGAAAAATAAGGGCACACATGCCCAAATCAATGTCAATATGAAAATCAAAGCAAAATATATCACTTTGACTTTGGTGCCTTCTCTTCTGATCGCGAATTCTATTTCCAAATAAAGACTTATGCTGAAGAAAAAAGGAATCATTATTGAAGCTCTCAATCCAAAAGCCCATAAAAACGCTGAGATGGTAAAAACGTCAGCTGTTGGGTCGCTTTCTAGAGACAAAGGATCTAAAAAAATCAATGTGATACGATAAATTCCCGCTGAAAAAGAAATTAGAATATCCAATAAAGATAAAATAATTATCATTAGAACTAAGAGAGTTTTCAATCGATCGCGAAAACTTTTGAATAAAAAAATGATCAAGCCTGCAGAGGACAAACCAGAAATAATCGAAATGAAAGAAAGAACAAGCATTTCTAAAAGAGTTTCTTTATTAATTGACATCGACAAGCTTGCGTGAAAAGAACCAATTTTGGATTTATTTAATTTTTATCTGTGTTGAATTCCAAATTTTTAAATTTCTTAAATTTCTATAATTTTTATCAAAATTTCTGTGTTTTTACAAAGAAATTTTTTTGAATTATTAGCAAACTACTTGGTAAAATGGAAAATAAGATCTATAAAATTTTCATAATATGATAATACTTTATTTAACTGGAATATGGATCTGGTCAATCATTCGTTTTTAAATTTTTAAAATAAATAATTTTTTTTATAATATTGCTATCTAATAGCCTCTAAACCACTCTTTCTACATTGCAATCATCCTTATGCAAATATAGGCATGAAAAAAGATCATCATAGAAATGTGGATGATATTTGCAAGCTCTTCCGCAATCAGGTGAAAACGTCATTTCCAACAATTTCGGTTGGAAAGTTGTCGAATCAATCATAACATCCATTCCATAAACGCTTCTAGCCTAATAAAAAATTCATTTATTCACACCCCTTGTCCAACAAAATTACATTATCAGTATGCATTTCAGGATATCTCATTTCCACTCCAATGAATAATTCCTTCACCATTTGTTTGATTTTATTATAAACCTCATCCCAAACGATGTTTCGTTGTTTATATTCATTATTGAACTCTGGAATGAATTCATTGTAATGGATTTGAGTGAGATTATGTCCATAATTCATCACTGTGAAATGTGTTTCATAAATTTCCAAGGATCTTGGGTCCAATGAAAAATTGTTATTTGAAGTTCTTATCCAAAACACTTTATAAATAAATACTTCCAAAGGTTTTATCTACATTTTTATCGTTTTTAATGATATTTTCTAAAAAACATTACCGATCTCAACAAAACAATGAATCTCAGGTCGATTTTTTTGCTTCTCAAAGTCACAGGGTTATGAATATATTTCTGAGCCAATTTCGGGCCCGTTTCCAACAATCTCAAAATCACATCCAAATTATCAGTGACTACCATATCCATGCTTCTGGCCATATTCGGTGGTTTAATGATCCAGATGTTGGTTTTATGTTTATCTTCATTAGTCTTATATTCCCCGATGAATTCATGCAAATGGGTTGTCAGGTCATAAGTGTGTTGCAACCAATCGACATAACCCAAACTTTCATTCACAGTTTTTGCTAAATTGTTTTTCATCACAATACAACCTTCAAAAGGAAATTGATTCATATATTTCTCCTTGGAAAATTCCCAATAATTCTCTTTAACGTTCGCATTGAGAAAAACTATATCTGCTTCTTCCAGCTTCTTTGTGAAAACGAAACTCTCATGTTTCAAATTATTCGTCAATATTTCCATATCTGTTATCACAGCCAAAGGTCTTGATTTATTAGGATTTATGCCCAATGGTTGAATTTGACTTAAATTCTTTTTGGAGGCGAATTCAATGTTTTTTTCTTTCAATACTATTAATCCTTTGGCAGTGATTTCCTTTAATTTCTCATGATAATTCTGATAACTTTCGATGAAAATGGAATAGGGAATATCAAACCAACAAGCCAATTTGGCGGATCTAAACTTGGTTTCATCAATCCCGAAGAGATAATCTCGATAAAGTTTCTGGCCTGTTATCAAATCTTGATTCGGCCAAATCAATGAATAGGAAATCATGTTTTCATCGAATTTGTTATTCGGAGCAAAGAGAAAAGGAGCCATCGCTATATTTGGAATATCACTATGTTGAATTCCACTACCCAATTCATCCATCACATACCAAATCGATGTTTCATCCAATTGTTCGGTATTTGCAAGACGATAACAATTTGAGATCTTTGATATATTCCTCACTATGAATTCAATGTCTTCTTGATTAACCCTAAAAGATTAGTTTTATATTAAGAAATCAGGATAAAAATATACGCTGGCTTCCCATATTTCAATTCGAAACCATTGATTTTAATCAATGTTTTCGAAACCTGCTCCAATTTCTTCAGATCAAATAAATTCCAAAGAATCTCAGCCACAGAATCATCAACGATGATTTCCTTGAGTTTTGGGAATTTCGCAAGAAAATTAAAGAATTTGTTGGTTGTTTCGAGAGAATTCAATTCATGGCCTCGCAAATCCAATTTCTTCACTTTGGGAAAATTTTTGAAAACTTCAAAATTCTCGAAATTGAAAATGTCTCGATCACTCAAATTTATTAACCTCACATCCTCAGTTTGAATTTTCTCTGGCATTTTGCTCAAATCACATCCATGGATCAAATAATTAATTGCCCATAATCCTGCGTTTTTCGTGAATTTGCTATTGAATATCTCAACATTTTGGAATTTCTTCTCGATCAAATCCCAAACTGCGCGATTTTCACTTATCGGGTTTTCATTGAGCCAAAGAGCTTTGATTTTTGTATATTTTTCACATAAATGTTCAACCAGATTCAAATCTTTGATATTGTTTCCATAGAAACTCAATGTAAGGCAATCTGGATTGATTTCCTTTTGCAATGGATCTTCTATCTCCAGATATTCGAATTCATGGGCCCAAGGATGCTTTTTTTCTTGTTTTTGTCCATATCCCAAATGTTTTTTGGAATCCCAAAACTTTAAAATATAAAGCAAACGAGTGATCATTTTTGGGTTTTCATTCAAAGCCTTGCGGAGGTCTGGATATCTGAAACTCAATGCATGGTCTATTAGAAATATCTTTTCATTTTTCTTTAATGGTTTTTGAACAATGACTCTTTAAAAAAAATATTAGAAAAATTATGAATAGAGATTGGCTTTTATATATACTCAAAAGATTCGGAGCTTTGGTTCTCAAGCAATTGGAAGTATTCACCACTATCATAGATTTGTTTGGTGAGGATATCATATAACTCGCAGACTTTTTCAAGAGAAGGAGGGAAATTAATACCAATTAGCTGAACACCATGGAATTCATAGAACTCTTTATATGGAGAAGCCAATGAGGCAAATAACTCCTTGCTCTGCTTTAATTCGTGATCCATTATAAAATATCTTTTTTTTTTTATAATCGGAATAAAAATCTATTATTTTCTTAATTTAGTCTATTTTTTTAATTTTTTAATTTTCATATCTCATAGTTTTCCCTTTTTTAATTATATAAGAGTGTCTCACAAAACTTGCATTTTTCAGCAGTTGGCTCATTATAAGTTTCACATAAATGACATTTCTTACCACTTTGTGGATAATCATCAATGACCTGTTGATAATCATCTGCTGGATAGGAATTCGTATATGGCATGACCTTCGCATTATTCACATTATAATTGTTGGCATTTTCGACGACATTGGCATGATCAGTGAATTCCAAAATGGTTTCCATATTAAAATTGTTCGGCCATTCTTCATTTCGTTTTTTCTTCAATAAAGTAACAATAGTTTGTGAATTTCTCATGCTGATTTTCTTGCTCATCGCCTGTGGATAAAAAGTATTCACATTTTTCGAATTATTGTTGAATTTCAATTCCAATCTCAAATTTTCTAATGTGTCATTCCTCAACACATATCTTCTGATATAATTGATTTCTTGAATTGGTAGGTTTATTATTGGATAAACCTTATTTTTCTCTTCCTTTTGGCCTCCCACATCCACCATTTCATAACTAATCGATTCTTTAAATTCCTCCTTCACGTTTTCTGTCACTTTTTCTTTCTCATAAGGAACTTCAATTGTAAGTTTGCTGCTTTTCTTCTTATTTTGTTTTGGCTTGGAAATCAAGGTATCATCTGTGATTTCAGTGGAAATTTTATTGCCATCCTTGATTTCTTCTTCATCATCAACCCAATTTTCTTCGGCTGGAGGAATGGAATCTTTTTTCAGCAATTTCTTCCTTCTGGTTTCATCCCAATAATAGCTGTTCACCATTTTGAAGAAACTGCTATCTGGATGGATTTCTCGGCTTTGGAATTCATTGCGATATAAAGTCTGGGCTGGCAATTCGAGGTTAGAAAAGGTGTTTGGAGTCGAATCCATGGCATAGACTTGATATTCTATTATACTGAGGGAAATTATGTCATCTTTCTTTTTATAAAGGATTTCTTCAGAAAGCTTGATTTCTTTTATAGTTTTGCCGATCATCAAAGACTCGTAATCGGAAATAAAGGAAATCACTGGACCTTTGGCAGATTCTATGATTTTATGACGTTTTTCAAGCTTGTTTTCTAAGGAATTGTAGGTTTTTAGGATATCCGTGCCTTTTTCGATTTTTTCCTGTGAATATTTAGGATAATTCACTCTTTTGGCCTCATCGATATAATCATTGACAAAAGGCTTGATCCAATCGAAATAGCTATTATAAATGTAACTAGGTCCAGGCATTGCGGCTACATAATTCAAGGCTTTCTCATTTTGATCGAGAATGAGAAGCAATTTGGCTAAACAAACCGAACAAAGCACTTCCCATTTCTTTTTATTTTGATAAATATAATTAAGAATCGTGATATTTTCATCAGACCAAGCCAAAGAACTTTCATAACAATAATATTGCTCTTCAAGACCCTCATATAATCCATAATTATCATATCTATTATAAATCAATTGCGGATATCCCAGGATTTGTTCAAATCTCTGTTCTTGTAAAGAATCCTGAATTCCTAATAAAGAACTCATCAAATGAAGATAAGGCTCCACATCATCAAAGGAAGATTTATTCATTCCCTTAAGGGTTATAAAGGCCAATTCCTTGGATAAAGCCAGGTTTTCATAAGCAGTCTTCTCCACAATTTTGCTTATAAGGATATAATTATATTTTTCATCAACACCTTTCTCATAAAAATCCTTGCAATTCAAACAAAGTTGTTCTTTATGTGTCAAATTTTCCACCTGTTTTTAATCAAAAAGTTTTATTTAGATCTTTTTCAAATATATTATTATGTCAAACGTTAAAATCCTCTGCTATCACCAAACTAAGACAATGCAAAATGGCTTCAAAGGCTGGCTTTTGATATTGATTACCCATTTTAGGACGTTTATCCGCCTGACCTGCTGCCAATAATGGAGATGTCTTTTCCAGGAAAAAATCTATCAAAAGAGCAATGAACTCCTTTGTGTTGAGGAAATCAATATATTTCTTGCCAGATAACGCGAAATCTCTCCAAAACTAAAAACAATTCCAAAAATAATTAAAACTCTCGTGAAATTACATCAAAATATTGCTGGAATTTGGTCCAATTCTTGCCGACTTCATTGGGCATCAAATTCAACAAATTCGTGAGAAATCCAGTGACTTTTTCATGAATATCTCTATTTTCTTCATTCAAATTCAACTCATCGAATATCTTATAATGTTCTATCAAAATTGTCATAAAACTTATCAATAATTGTTCAGCGGAAGTTCGAACACCCGTTTCAGAACAAGATAACAAAAGTTCGAATATTTCCTTTTGACGAGAAAACAAGTAATTTTGGGCAAGTTCCAAGGCGTCTTCCGGAATTAAGAGCAAAAAGCCTCTCAAGGTTCGAGTTATTTCATTTAAAGTGTTTTTATCATTGGCTCGATAAAGGATTTCACTGATATATTGCAAGATGATTTGGCAGCTTTTCTTGATTAAAGGCTTCAAGCTTTGGAAAGCTTCATGAGGAGGATAATAATTAGGAATTGGGAGATCTTTGGATTTGAAAGGAAAAGATGGGAAATTATTGAAGAATTCAAAAATGAATCTGAAGAAATCCTCATTATAAATATGTTTTTCCAACATAAATTCATGATTATCATTCCAAACCAACTAAATTTTCAATTTTAATAATAAAAAAACATCAAAATTAATTAGAATTTCATTACCTCATAATAACTTTCAGGAATATATCTGGTCATCCCATAATAATCAACCGAATAAGTATTAGTTCCTTCAATTGGTTTTTTCTCTAAATCAGCTATTGTTTCTAAAGCATTAGGATCCTCATTCTCATCGATTTTTAATATAAATGGCTCCTTTGTTTGTCTTTCATATACTAAAATATAAGCACTTTTAGCGTTTTCCTTCCCTTCCCAACCCATATAATCATCCGAGGCATCTGTCCCACCATATCCATTACTTCCTCCGAAACATTCTTGTTCTAATAGTCGAGAATCGAAATCTTTGATAGTGCTATCATTGAATTCCAACCATTTTTTCCCATCCAAATTAATGAAACTATAATAATGGCCAGCCTCAGCAGATCCTGTATGATTCACTACTCCCTTCAATTTATATTCATAATATCCTTTTTCATGTAAATTTTTCCCATTAGATGAAGATTGTCTTTCTAATTTTTCATCAATTTGGGATCCTTTTCTTTGAATGATCCCAGATCCTTCTTCATTGGAAACATTGCTTCCACCACGATGCAATTCATTGGCTGCAAGACTTTCTTTTTCCTTTTCCTTCTCTTTTTCTTTTTCTCGTCTTTCAATTTCCTCCTTCATAAACGGCTGCATATTTAATTCATCAGGGAAATCCAAACGACTATTAATTTTCTCATTCATTAAAGTGTCTAAATTGAAAACCAATCTTTGCAAATGGATTATCAAAACATTGGGCAAACTACTCAAAACACATCTTTTGGTGATTTCTACTTTCATACGACAATTTTCGCACATATAATCCGAAATGGTTTCTCCTGCAATATATTTATTCAAACCTTCAAATATATTCTTCATATTTTTCACCTGCAAACTTAGATTGTAGAAATTCTCGAATCTATTGGTCACGATCTTACAATTAGTGCAAATCATCTGATTACAATATTTGCCCCCATAGACGTTTTCCAAAACTTGTGAAAATGCAGTGTTTCTCAAAGAATTTTCCAATTTGTCAAAAATCATATTGATGAATTCCTGTGCATCCTGTTGCATCAACACATTCACTGGTTGTCCTGCATAATCTTTGAAACTGAAGCAAAATTCAAATGGATTATAATCCTGTCGATCGGTTAATTCCAAAAACACGAATAATTTCTGCATTTGATGTAGGATATTATCATCAACTAGGATCTTTGTATTATTGGTATAAGGCACTTTTTTTACAGGCATAGAATCATATGCTCTTAATAAAGCATAACGAAAAGGCGAATTCATAAAAAATTGTTGGATCATTGCAGTCATATAACAAATGCAACCCAAATTCTTTATTCCAGAATATCCAGCTTGATTGGTTCTACCATTACTCATAGGATTGAAATTCCAAGTTTTATCAGTTCTCGGAGCGATTTTTATCAAAGGGATTATGCTACGTTCTAATAATTCCTCAAAGAGATCTTGATTGTTTTTCACATATCCCGAAATGATTTTATAGGCGATTCTTCGAGTGTTACTACATTTGCATTTCACATAATTGTTGATCAGATCCTTTTCATCAGTTTGATTCGTGATCTCGAAAAGGAAATCCTCCTTATAAAGTTGATCATTTGGCTTCAAATCGAAAAGGCCATCTTCGAAAAGATCAAAGGCGAATTTCTTATATTTTGTTCGAAGTTCAGGGAATAAATCCAAAACCTTTTCCAATAAACTCAAATATCCCACGAGAATGTTATCTATATAAGGCTTGCTTCGAGTTTCTTGAGATTGATGTTTCGCTAAACTAGTCATCATGCGACAAGCCAATTCATCATGATCTAATTCACATATTTGACAACATTCTTCCAACAATTTACATAAAACCTCATAAAAATGATAACATTCTCTTCTAAAAATGATATTACCATCAGGGATGTTTTGAATGAGTAGATTAATATAATGTGTTCCAAGGTTTTCCTTTTTTTCAGCCACTAAAATAAAAATCATATGATTGAAATTCTTCCGAAGAATCGTGCTTTTATAACAAAACAAGCCTTTCAGGAAAAATTCTTCATGTTTCCCAGAAGAAATCAAAGTCAAAAGGCTTTCCTTCGAATAAAGATAAATTCCCAATAACAAGACAAGAACCAATTCCAATATAGCTCTTTCCTCACTTTCAATGTCATCAGATTCTTTATCTAAGATATCAAGTCCTAATTGAATCAAACCATCCTTAAAACTCTTCAAATCTGTGGTTTGGAGGATCTTATCTCCTAATTCTCCTTTTAATTTCTCCTCCAATCGCTTATGTTCAATGCTTTCTTCAAGTTTTTTCCTCGCTCCTTCCATCTTTTTATCTTCAGAATCCTTTTTTATTGGTTCAGGATTATATAGGAAATCAGAAACATTATCTAGATTGAGGAAAGTCATCTTGATCAAATGAGTCATCTTATAAAGAGAAGGGATTTTATTACAAAGGGCTGCAATCACATAATTTTTGACGATTTTTAAGATGAAATTTAAGATGTTTTTATCAAGGAAAGTTAACAAACTACGATCTTTCTCATTATAAGCTTTGAAAATATTGAACAAATGTTCGAAACCGCCATATTGAATAAACTCGGTTCTGAAACGATCGCTTTCCATTTGATATTCAGTGGCCGTTTCATCTTCCATCAAATATTCAAAGACATTCAAACAATATAACAAGAGATAATTGTTATTGATATCTAATAAAACACTCCATTTGGGAATTTCCTCATTTTTCACTCCTTCCAAACACATCACTTTCTTTAAAATCTCAGGACTCGTCGGAAGTCTATTCAACAATTTCCAAACATCTTCAGCAATCCTGCCATTTTCCTCAATCAAATTGAAAAGGATATGATAATAATCGGATTTCTGACTTATGAGATATCGAGGCAAAATTTTGATATTGACTTCACCTATTTCCACCTCATTTTCCTTTCGGAGATCGTTTCTATAATGATGAGCAGAAAGATTGTTCCAAACATTTTTCGGCCGATGATTAGCAGCGTTTAAATAAAATGCGATGAAATTATCTAAGGTCATAATCCCATCATTGTCATCATCCCATTTTTCAAAGAGATCACGAATTTTCTTATCACCAGCATTCAAAATGGTTTCATTTGAATCTTTTTAACAAAAGTTTAATAGAGGTTAAATTTATTTTTTAAATACATTTTAAACAGGAATTCATGAAATTGGCACATTGATCATAATTCATCTTGCCATTGGTGGAAAATGTCTCAAACCAATCAGTGACGATCTTCAAGAAACGAGGGTTCATCGAACCATCGGCATTCAATAAATTGGCTTCAGGAACAGGAGGGGTTTGTCTTCTTTTTCCCTGTTATAAATTATAAAATAATAATTATCAAAAAAGTAAAAAAATCAGAATTATATATAAAAAATTTTTAAAAGTTAGAATTTGCACCTGGAATTTTTCCCCGTTTTTCACTCTTAATTCGCCAAGCGTCCAGCCATTTTCCTTATCCTTCAATTCTTTCGAAAGTGTTGATCTCGTCAATTTGATCTATTGATTATGATAATGCAATCCAAAGCCAAAGCATAATTTTTAATAATTATTTAAATTAATATAACAATCCATCCAAAAATTATAAATTTTTAATTAAAAATTACCGAATCCCATGAGGTTTGTAACACTTTAGCGATTTCCAATCGTAATCCATATAAAGTGTCATTGCTGCTGACCTTCAGATCCAAACTTTTGGGAACATTGGTTCCGATTGTGATATTATCATTATAAACACTCACTGTCAACATTTCTCCTTTAACATTTGCATTATGAGATTTGAGGTTTCCAATGCCTGCCTTTTCGCTTTCATCTAGGAAACTGTTGATCGCGGTGATGGTCCTGACGATTTTCCTGGTTCCGAGAATCGAAGGTTTTTGTTTATTCATTTTATAACAAGTTTCAATCACATCAAAGCATTTCTTTATATAATCTTCCCTAATCTTTATGATGAAATCCTCATCACTTTTAATATTGTTCATATATAGTTCAAGTAGAAAATCCACAGCCTTATTGCTGACATCTTCATTGAAATTCTCCAGGCAACAATCCCATAGAAAATTAATGCCTTCTAATTCTTCAGGCTCCACTAAAACCAATATATGAGGAGGTATCTTTTCATCATTATTGGAACCATCCTTATTATTACTTGTGGCTGGATAACTCACATTATAATCATCTTTATCAGGAGCCTTTGAAATGATTTCTATATTCTTCTTATGTCTATTGATTGTTAAGAAGATGTTTTTGAACGCTGTCAATCCATCAAGGGACAGGGTTTCCACTAAATTTGAGTTACTCAACATTTTCTCATGAAGAAATTTGGTCGTTTCTGTGAAATCTTTCACAGTGGTCTCCTTTTCGAAATCACAGAACTCACGGATCCAACGGAAAAGCACATTCTCTTCCTGAGGAATGAGATAATTCTCCACGATTTCACCCCATAATTTAGAGATAAAAGAGAAATCATGTTTCAAGGGGTTTTCATCTGACAGGCTCTTGATGACATTTTGCATGGTCAGAATTCGTTCGGTGATATGTTCCAGATAATTTGTATGATCTCTGATATATTTATTCAGATGGCCTTCATTGAGTTCATAATGCGCGATGTTTTGCACTTTATCCCTCAAAATACTTTTGAAATTCACCAAATTCTTAAAGATTACATCAATGACCTTGCATCTTATCACCAAATCCTCACAAATCACACCTTTACTAGTCTGTATCGCGCTGAAATGACCTAAAACTTTCTCTGGATAGACTCCCAAGGCTTTATTCATGATTTTGAGACTGGAAAACACTCCATAATTATCCTCAATATTCTTTATGCATTTTTCAATGATCGTGAGCCTATAATCCTTCAAATAATAACTGCTAACCAAATCTCCGGTTTTTTCAAGGGCGAATTCATAAAGTTCCTGAGGCACTTTGGATTTGGATTCTCCTAGGATTTTCCAAAGGAAAGTCAATGCTTTGATTGCGAAATCGCCCCCTTTATTTGAAAATCTGGCCAATTCATATAAAACATCGATGTCATCTTTGGTGAGTTTGGAGATTTCTATTTCAGATATTCGCTCAACCAGGAATTCGACACTTTGGGCATTGAAACTCATTGAAAGATCGGAAATCATCTTATAAATCGAAAGCTTTGTTTGAGTATCGCCTTTATCGATTCCTCGCCAAATTATGACCAAATGATCTAAAGTCAACAATTCTTCATTGATGAGGAAACGCAGGAATTCGGAAGATCGTTGGATGAGTTGAGAATGAGAGCCTGAACCATATAGATCATCGAAGACATTGTTGGTTTCCAACCAAGAACCAAGATCTTTATAAGTGATGGATTTATATTCTTGATATTTGATGTTTTTGATGATGTCTTGAATCATTTTGAGACCCTGGATTTTCCGTTCTAAGATTGAAGATTTAAAACAAAGCAAAGCGACTTTTAATGTGAAATTTTCAATGACCTAAATAAAATTCTTTATATAATTATTTATAAAAATAACAATACCTCATATCTTTCCTTTACTGGATAAAGTCTTTTGACAATTTTCTCCAATCCATTGACAACTCCTTCAATTTTATCTTTGGTGAAATTACGAAAATTGCTTTCTGGAGATTCTAATACATTCTGAATGGAACCATCAAGGATCTTCTGAAGGTAATTCAATGAAAACTTCCTATAAAACATCCCATGTAAGTTACCCAACGCCAACAACAAATTCGCTAGGAAATCTATAGGACACCAATTCTTCTTATCACAAATCCTGTCCAAAATCTTGTCGAAAAGGCCCAAGGATCCCAAAGTGTTCACCCATAAGATCAATGAAGTGCTCTTGCAGATTTTTTGACGGTTGATCACATATTTGTTCTGATTGGCGAAAATGACATCAGTAGAGTTTTCCTCCTCAAAAATCACATCATTGGTGTCATCGAAGGCTTCATTGTTGATATTATTCAAGGTGCTGGTTTTTTTGGCCATTCTTCCTAATGGTTGCACTCTGGGATTTTGTACATTGATCCATTCATCATATTTGCAAGACCAACCATTATAATGTTTTCCGGATTCCGTATCGAATTTCTCTGCATCTTCTCTAAAAACTCTATGTCACAAAAAATTTAATTAAGCTTTTTCGAAAAAATTAAGAAAACCTATAGCCAATATATATTTCAGTGATTTTGCGGTCATTTTGTTTCATAACTCGCTTGCTTAAAATGGTGCTCGAATACCAGACATTAGAAGGGTCACAAACATCTATTTCTTCACCAATTTCCAGATTTTTCCTCCATTCCCAATCCAGAGAATGGGATCCCAAAGAAGCGATTTCATAATTTGGATAGAAGGATCTGCCAAATATTTTTATCATATGAAAATAATTAAATTATTTACGTATTATAATCATCAGTCTCTTCTAAGAATCTGACATAAAATTTCTCTTTAATGAGCAGAATTTCCGCTTTTGACCACCATTGTTTTCCCTGAATGGGCTCTGTTTTGATCGCGTCGATTTCATCTCCCATTTGTAAAGATTTGATCCAAGTGGCTCTTTTTTCATCCGGTCTGATTTCCACTCCAAACTAAATAAAAAATTCTTCATTAAAACAAATTCTTAAAAAAAAAACACTCACAGGCTTGAAATTCCCTTCATCGATATTATTAACTTTATAATAACTTCTATCGGCATCCCATATCATCTTGACCATTTCTGCTAAATGATGATTGTCCAATGTAAATAAATGGAGGAATAGCTTCTGACATTCCCATAATGTCGCATCTGAGCTTTTCTGACAATCCGGCCAATTATAAGTTCGGTTCAATATGAGGTTCTTAGCGAGAGGGGGCAAAAACTCATTAAAAATGTATGTTCGGATCTTTTCTGTTGGCAAAACTTCATTGATTTTTGTGATGTTCTCATTCAAGTCTTCAACTAAAACCTGAGATAACAACATTTCTGGATAGGCTTCTCGTTCAAAAGTGATATTGGCAATGGCGAAAATTTTATCGTTGATAGCCTTGAAAAATTCCTCACGGAAATTCGCAAAGGCCTCCTTGTAACGACTACGGGCTTTCTGCTTTTCGATGATGAGCGTTGATTGCATAGAAATTTGTTGTTCTGGGGTTTTATTTATTTTTTGAAATTAAATAGAAAGTCTGAAAGATTCTTGAATTTTATTAGGCTTTTAAATTCCAAAAAAACAAAATTTTATTGAGAAAATATATGAAATTTTCTTTCGTAATTTTGAAATTTGCAATTTTCAAAAATTATTTAAAATTTTTAAAATGTAAAAAATTATTAAATTTTTCAAGCGTTTTTTTTAAAGTATCAAAAAAATCGCAAAATGATTCGCGTTTAGTTCGTAAATTTTGATGATAATTTCTGAGCTCCGAAATTCAAGTGATTTTTAAAAAATAAAAATTATCACTCATATAATTTCAAACTCGCCTAAATTCATGGAATCAAAAAATCTTCAGAAAGCAATAGGACTCTATATAATTTCCGAAATGAAGAAGGAGAACACATTGACTCTTCAACAATTTAATCTATTACGACGTTTTTCTTTCTTTTTTTACATTTGCCTTAACAATTTTTTTTTCTCTCAGAATTGATCGAAACTGGAAATGAATTTATCAATGAATTGTTCATAGATTTCGACCCTTCAGATGATATCAAAATGAAGAATAGATTTTTGCATTTATTATTGAATTTAAATTTGAGCTCGAGTGATGATGAAAACAGCAATAATTCATCGACTTCTTATGATGAGGTAACGATATTTTAAAAAAGCACCATTTTAAAAAAAAAAAATATAGATTTCATCACCTTTTGCTACAGTTCTCTTGACAAAAAAAAAGGAAAAACATAACAACAATAATGCTAATTCGATTTCGTTATCAAGCGGGTTCAGAATAAAAAAAAATGGGAATAATGCGTAAAAGAAATAGAAATTATCTTGTCTATACAGTTCTATTCAAACGTATATTATTTAATCAGAAACTATTGAAATTTCTTTCATTAGCTATATAAATTCTTAATTTCATTGATTTGTCAACAAAAACCTAGACTTATTTTCTAAAAACAAAAATTTATTATATAATAGTCAAAATCCCAGCTTTTTCAAACTTTTATTCACAAAATTAAAAAAAAATTAAATGGAAAATTATTTTCAAACTCCTTCCTTTTTTTTCAATTTCGAAATAATCTGCAATTTCCTTGCATTCAAGTCCATGTATAAAATCGACCCAACTCCTGATCCAACTCCGAAATTTTTTCCCAAAACTGGTTTTAAGGTTTCTTTTTTCGGTGAATATACACTTTTGGACTTCTTCTTTGTTTCAGCAAAAGTTTCCCGGCTCTGCTCATGGTTCTTGAGTAGTGCACTTTCGTTTTCTATTTCATCTGTTCCAAATTTCAAACCTATTTTTTTTTTTTATTGTTTCTTACTTTTTTTAAGTCTGATAGGCGAAGCTAAAGGTGGCAATTTAGAGGTTTTATCAAATTCTTTCGATTTGCTTCTCGGTGGAAGCTCATTGTTGTTCCTAAGAGAAAATTTTTTAATTCAAAGGATCTTTCGAAAATGGGAAAAAGAAAAATAATTACAACAATTTTGTTCCATTCTTATGGTTTTCCAATGCCATAGAATTAATATTATACTTCCCATTTGTTTTTTGTTGATAGGAAAAAATTTTGAGGTTCAAATTCTTTGATTGTTTTTCGAGGTCTTTTAACGGAAGATTGAAAATCGAAGTGGCAGGAGTGTTTCTTGAAGTTTTGATTTTTTTCTCGTTATCTAAACTATTTGTATGATGATGAGATGTTAATTTCTTGTTTTTGGTGTCATTTTTTTCCACATTCGTCTTTTTATTTAAGGTTTTCGGAGTTCCAGGATTTGAATATTTATTTCGAGATTCAATTTTTTGTGAATCTTGTAGAACTTGCAAATCATCAACCAATTTTGAGATCTCCGGATAAAATTTCTCATTTAACGGAATATGAAGGTCTTTAGTATTTGAATAGAAAAAAGCTGAAAACGAATCGAATAATTCATAGAATCGTTTTTTCTCATTTTGAGAGTTCGATTCAACTGTTTGGAGAAAGATAGCATCCATAAAATTACGAGTTTTTATTTATTTTTAAGCGTTTAATATATAAAATCAGAAGAAATTATTTTTTTTTTATATTTGAGATATTCAAAAACAAAATTTTTATTTAATGAGCTTATATGATGAAAAAAAAACTTGAGGAAACATACAAAAATTTGAGTGATAAATATAATTAAAATCTGATGATATTCCATTTTCTGAAAAATCAATAAAAAATCGAATTTTTTTGCCAAAATAAAAAGAGAAAACAATATTTTTATTGTTTTTATCTAAAAAGAAATAGCTCTTTCAAAAAATATTAAATTAATTTGGTTTATTATAAGTCTTTTTTATTCTTTTCAATGAAAAAGTTATAACATTTTTGTCGTTGGGAAATAACTAAATCAACATCTACTTCAATCCCCCCAAGCATTTGTTTTTCTTGGCTCGGGATTTGGAAAGTTTGGTTGAAAACATTCCATACTAGATCAATAGAGGCATTCACATATCTCAAAACTGCGTTCTTTTCCCAAAAATATTGGTTAGCTGCACAATGAGGATCGTTTGCATTGAAATTCGTTTCATCTGTAAACCAAGGTCTACGGTTCATTGACAAATAGGTTTCTTCGAAATAAAGTGTCTTATTATAATTGGTGATTTCTTTTCCGAAATAACTGAAATTGGCCTTCACTGAAATATTCTCTTCATTGTTAATCATATTGAAATTGTTTATGTTGTCTCCGGAAAACTCCGCATTATAAGTAGGCAATCCATAAAAAAACTTCGCTCCCATTGTATTAACCCATTTATCTGATAAGACTAAAGGTTTGTAAATTGCGTTGGAGACATTTATCGTCATTGTGTATGGGATCTCGATTTTGAACTCATGCATGTTTGGAGAAGGAAGGATGTAAAAAAACCAACAATCATGCTGAATATTGAATTCCAGAAAAACTGGGTGTGAATCATTACTTAACTCTGAAAATGGATGTTGATCAAAATAAACTCCTTCTGGCAGAATTGAAAATAGTTGAGATTTTGGAACTCCCATCAGAAACCATTTTCCTGTTGTCCGACATTTTGTTTCAGAGTGAATCGGAATTATGAGAAGGAGGACAATATTTAAAATCACGAGAAATGATAATATCATAAGGGTTGAGTTCTTTTGGAATAATTATTTGAATTTTTATTTTTTTTATTTTTTTTCAAATTTTGTTTTTAATTAAATCCGTGAATGCTTTTTCTTTAATCCTATATTATTAATTCGGTTTCCGGAGTCAATATTTCTTCACTCATTAAAGAACTTGGTGCCTTTCTTCTCCTCTCTTTAATATTGAAAGAATATTGATATTTCGAATTTACAACAATTGAAATTCATTTCAAATTCCAGGAAAGTTCCTTAAATTCTTTATATTCCAAACCAAGTCCTTGTTTTTTATTTTTGGCAAAGTTTATTGTTGTTACAATTAAACCGAAAAGATAATTTAGCTTAATTCATCATTTATCTAATCTTCTATAGCTTGATTGACTTGGAGATTCGAATATCTACACTTTCATCATCCCAAATATGGAAAACAAATTCTTAAATTTCGGCTTCTCATCAGAATACTCCAAAATCATCTCATTAGAACTGGTGTTTCTTTTATGACTTTGATTTTTGGGAGCTTTATCATTTTAGTGTTTCTTCTTGAGTCATTTTTTTAATTGTTTCTCGGCTATCCTTTATTTCAATTTTTTTTTCAATGATTATATAATTAAAATCATGAATTTGATTATTTTAATTAAATTTTCAAATTCGCCAGATTTTCGAGGTATTTCTGTTTTTGATATATCTACGTCATGAGATATTGAGAATTTTAGAATCTAATTCTAAAAAAATATTAAATTTCCAAACAATGTTAAAAGAAAACCAGCACTTTGAAATCGATATCTCTTCCAAATCTTCAATTGTTTTATTAGACAACGCTTCCGTCTCTCAAGATGAAATTTATTTTTTCAATCAGATATTCCCAAATTTTAAGTATAAATCCTTTGCTTTTCTCATAACTTTTTTTCAAATATCCCTTTTTTTTATGACTTGGCTTTATCATTTTCATTCCAAAACACCATGGCTATGTGTTTTATATAATTTTGGTGGCGATTATCCACCAAGCATACGAAACAATTTGGAACTTGATCGACTGTTTATGCCGATATTTTTGCATGAAAATTGTCTTCATTTAGCTGTTAATATGTTCTCCCAGGTCATGATTCTTTTTCATTTAGAAGCTTCTTTTCCAAAGGTTCTGGTTGTAGCGATATATTTTATTTCACATTTGGGGGGTATTATTTTAAGCAATTTATTCATGTGGGATAAACTTTTAGTCGGAGCTTCTTTAGCAATTTGCGGCTGTTTTGCTTTGGAAATAATCAATCTTATAAATGAAAAAAGTCCCATAATCACAAAAAAATGCAGATTTTTTGTTCTTTTTCTCTTTTTTAGTATTTTTACTATACCTATGATACGAGTCTACGAGAATCGGCAAAATATCAAATCTCATAAAAATCTAAAATTTTTTTTGTTTTATGGGACAATAATTGCATTCCACCTGTTTGCGCTCGCACTTATGATATATTTTAATATAAAAACTGATGATATCGGTCATTTAGGAGGATTTTTGACAGGCCTTTCATTTGCGATTTATTTTCATAAGGATGAAAATGAAAAGAGTTGGTATAATTTTTTGTTAATTATTTCAATAAAACGTATGATTAGGATGCAATTTTTTTCAGTTTTTGTTGGAGTGGCTTTCATTGTTATTGGATTGGAACTATTTTTCACGTCGGATATGCCAGAAAATCATCTGAATTGCAAAATCATATTATTAGATTTCCTATATTTTTAATATAATTTGGCACTTTTGCGAAAACCAGAAAAAATTAAAAAAAATTTGATTTTCCAAAAATTAAATTTTTTGTATTGAAAATTTTATTCATTTATTTTTCTCATACTGATTAAATTATTTCATCCTTCTCATTTCAAAAAGGAATTTTCCGTTTTATTTTCCTTATTGACATTTGAAGTGTCAATCGATGTACTATTTCCTGAGAAGTCACTTGCCAGAGTATTATTATTTAATGTGTCAAGTCCAAATGTCGTCAAATTTCCATCCTTTTTTAATTCTGTTCCATTAGTCAAAGAAACATATTTCGTTTCAATTCTGTTATTAACAACTACTTCATGATGAATCTCCCCGATTAAGGGCTTAACTGAATTTTCTTGAATTGTGTGAATGCTGCCATCATTGGTGGTAAAGCTTTTTACTTCATTTACATGTTGTTCTCCATATTTCACTTTAATTTTATGATCAACAACATTGGGAGTTATCATGTTTATTGCTAATTTAGGTTCGGCCAAATTGGGATTTATCAATTTGGTGGATTCTGGAGCAATATTATTGAGATTTCCGGATTTCACAATAGATTGGCATTTCAAATTATCGCTAAAAATCCAGCTTGAGAGGCAATCTTTTTCACATGCCACTCTTCTGTTGTTTCCAGGAATGCATTTGCTGGATTCTCCACACCATCCTGAGCAAATGTAAATATATCACAAAAAAAAATAAAATAATTTTTACCACATTTCTTTGAAGCCATGCAAAGATCACATGATAAACTTTCACATAATTTTATTGTTGGCTCGTCTCTGAAGAGACAAAGATTATCTTGAGGAGTATTCAACATCGAAGTGTTTTGATAAACAGTTTCGACCATTCCATTTGGTCCTATCACATTTATTTGAGTTATTGACGAAGTTGGAGGAGAATCAAGGAATGTTTTGCCGTAAATATTATTTAAAGAGGCACCTTTCGGAGTTTCAAACGAAATAACATCATATTGACGGATTTGGCTTGCAGTGGCAAAGAAATAATGGGTTAGGAGGGAGATTTTCAATAAAAAAATTAAAAACTTCATTTTTCAAGATAATTAATATTGATAATTGAAACAAAATCCTTAAGAAATAAATCAAAACTATTATTTTCTGAATTTATAAAATATCATCTTCTCTATATTATGGTTTTTTTGAACCTATACACATTTAACAATTTAAAAGAATTTCAATATCATTTGAAATCTTTACTCAAATTTTCAAATAATAATAATGTATATTATTTCCTAATTTCTGTGAAAACAAACCACTCCTAAAATAAAAGTCTATTCAACATTCCCTTATGAGTTTTGACTTCTTTTTCAAAGCTTGTAATTTTTGGTCAAAGAACATTCCAGCATGCAACAATTGCACAAACCGAACCATTTCTAATTCAAATATTGAATCTTCAGCTTCCAGAAAAAATTCTGAAATTCCAGACCAAAACATATCAATATTCTCAGATTTCACTCACTATCAAACAAAACAAACTCCTCCCACTCAAATCTACACAAATAACGGTTCACTGAATTCTTCGAGACAAGAAGAATCTGAAAATTTGAGCATAATTTCCAAAAATTATAAATTTTCTGGAACTCAAAATGGAAGAGTATGGTCTCAGGAGGAGGATAAAATGTTGATTAATTCAGTAAAAAAACACGATGGAAAAAACTGGAAATCAATTGCAAAATCAGTTGCAGGAAGATCAGCAACTCAATGTTCTCAAAGATGGAGAAGAATTCAACCATATAAATCTAGGCAACCATGGAGCAAAGATGAAGATAAATTAATAGTTTCATTGATTGAAAAACATGGTCATAATTGGTCTTTGATAGCCAACATGATAGAAGGAAGAACTGGGAAGCAAGTAAGGGAGAGGTATTTAAATAAATTAGACCGAAACATAAATCGAAGTAAATTCACTGAAGAGGATGATGAGTTGATAATAAGTTTGTATGAGAAGATGGGATCTAAATGGAAAGATATCTCATTGAACTTTCAAGGGAGACCAGAAAATATGGTGAAAAACAGGTTCTATTCTCACATTCGCAAAAAATTATTGTTAAACCCTGAAAAATATAAAAATCTTCTTAATAACGTTAACAACGAAATGGAGATGCTCACATCGGTGAATTCCATATTTCAACAAGAGAACCAGGAGCAAAGATTGTACTACGATGATACTAACATGGAAGAGGGTGAAATACAGAATTATATGAGCCAATCGCAATACCAAAATGATATAAAAAACGAAGAACCGAATCCAGATCATATGATATTAGAAGATTATTTTGCGAACAATCACTCAAGCAATCAAGAATTCAAAATGAATTATGATTTAGCTCCCTTAACTCCCAATTATTTTGAAAACAACCAGAATCAGGAACTTATGAATCAAGAATCCAACAATCTCCTCATTAAACTCAATGAAAGCGATAACTCAAATAACGATATTGAAAAAAAAAAACTCGAAGATATTGAGTTTTTTGACACAAACTGTAATCAAAAACAACAAATTTTCAGTAGAGGGGGATCTGATGAGAATAAAATTGCAAATTATAGACATTTGGAATTCCTGAACAAAAAACAAGAGTTTCTGGAAGTAATGACTAATGAGGTAAAAGAAAAAATAAAAAATTCCCAAATTTTAATGCAGGATCAAAGCATAGACAAATGATGCTATAATCATGCTGAAGATTTAAATTTCTCAATTATTTAACCATTTTTTTTTTTTGATAATAGCAGGTAAAATATGCATTCTCTTTTATGGGATAGTAATAATAATAAGGAGAAAAAAAATTTATAAATAAACTTTTAAGTTTTCACATTTATTACAAAAAACTTTGGGAATTTTTATAATTAATTTTATTATTTAATAAGAATTTATAAATGGCAAAAAATCTTCTGAATTTCAATAAAAAGAAAGTTATGATTTCCAAAAAAACGTAAAGACTCTTTTCAATTCCTAATAAACAATTACCAAGGAAAGATAAAATTCATACAATTAAATCAAATGTAGGTGCTTTCCAAGTTTCTCATACAATAACAAAAAATCGTCTTCCAATCACAAATAAAAAAATGAGAAGAGCAGAAAGGAAACTCGTGAAAAAAACCGAAAAAAAAGATAGAAAACAAGAAATGAAAAGGGAACAAGAAGCTGCAGTTGAAGAAGAAATATAATATTTCTAAACTTGCTTAACATTTTAAAAATGTTTCAATAGTTAAAAGAAAAATATTTTTTGGATTTTTAGTTGTTTTTTTGGTTTCATTTGGAAAAATTATACACTCAAAAAATGTTCGCAAATCTTAATACAAATAAATTTCATCCTTTGACAATTCCTCTCAAAGATGGGTCAAAATTCTTTGTTTATTTCAAGCAGTTTAATCCAGAAAAGATCTCCTCTGCGCCTTCCGATCAATCCTTATATGAAATTCTTAAAAACTTTAAATCATCCAATAATAAAGACAAAACAAATAATAAGGCTTCAGAACAAAATAACTCAAATGAATTGGATCTTTTGCCAACAAAACGAACTTTGTTAATTATAAATTTAGAAAAGGAATTCAAAGAAGAAAAAATAAAAAAGCTATTCAGAATCCTTGGGAAAATCAGAAAGATTTATGTAGGAAATTTCAAAAACAACAAAAAAATCGACATGTATTTTTTTGATATTATTTATTTTTTTGATGTCTAAAATTTATAGGAAAGAGAAAACTGCAAAAATAATATTCTTTTCTTTGATAATTTTCCATAAAGCAGAAGATCTTAAAAAGGCTTTTGAAATCGAATGGTTTCAAACTCAAATTAATGAGAAATATAAATTATCTAATTTGAAAGCTGGTTTCTAAAATTTATATTTTATATTATTAACTATGAAATTTCTTCATAGATCAGACGGATAAAGAAAAATACGCTTATAAGTTGTTAGAGAATTATGATGTTGACTCTGATAATGATGGAAAAAAAAATAATTTCCTTGAAAAAATGCAAGAAGATGGTTTTACTGTAGTTTTAAACCATCAAGGAACAGTGAATTTGAATAAAAAGCCTGTGCCGATTGAAACTTCTTTAGCTAACAAACAGAAAAAAACCAAATATTTGGATAATTTTTACAAGTTTCAAAACCAAACAAAAGGTGAAAATTCCTCATATTTTGTTAACCTTATTCTGATTTTTATTTCATAGAATATTTGGGAGATGAAGGAAATATTCAAGGAATGGACCCAACTATTTTATTAAAGAGGAAAAAGAAAAAACTGATTGAGGATTTCGAAAAGGATAAAGAAAAATTAAAAAAAGTTAAAATCGAATAGGATAGCATTTCTAATATGATTTACACATTAAAATTCGGATTAAAAGGAGACTTCTTTATTGACCTACAAAAATTATTCATTAAATTTTGCTATATATAATATTTAATACTTCTGTCATGATATTCATATACGAGATGATTTCGTTAAATTTATCATTGGCTTTTGGGTTGTCATCATGGTTCCAATATCTATTTTCAAGTAAAAAAAAGAGAAAATATCTATGATAAAAACCTGAATTTGGTGAAATATTCAATTGGAATAAATTCGAAATCCATCTGTTTTACATGTTCTTTCTGAAAAACAACTCCTGCAAAATTATAAATTATTAAATCTTAGTTTAGTTGAACCTACAAATCCTTGGTCAACTTGGACTTCTCTTCCTTTTAATTTCCTCCCATAGAGACTATTTTTCAAGATAACTTTTGAGTCTTCCTCTCCTCCATCTTATTAAAAAACAAAAAATCAAATCTATATCCAAAAAGTGAGATACCCTTCAAAGTTTGAACCTTGTGATTAAAATATTCATTGACGTTTGCTTTGCCTGTATGATGAATTATGCATGGAATCAAATTGAGCAAATTTTCGTCTTTTTTAATATTTTTGCTCGGTGCTTTAAAAATGATATTTTTCATCGTTTTCAATCAATTTTCGCGGAAATTTTTTTTTTCAGAAGTTTAAATTTAACAAATAAATTTTGTAAAAATCAATAAAATAAACATAAACACAGAAAAAAACAAACTCTTTTTAGTTAAGTTCTTCAATGTTATTTTCATTTCCAAATTCAAGAGGAGCTGAAATATATCCTCTTTGTTGCCAATTTCTACGTTTCACTTTTTTCCAAATCCAAAAAGCCAAAAACAATATAAAATAAATCTGAAAACAAAAAGTGGTTTTATGATGCCGATAAAGGTTCATTTGTTTTTAAAACGAAAAAATATTTACTATTCCTGCAACAAAGCAGCTAACCCCAGATTTTGATCTCTCATCATTAGAACTATAGGACCAAGGTAGATAATTTGTGCCACTGGCAACCAAAATAGCTAGAAAGAACTTATTTATATAGTATATACATCTTTTATTTTTTCTTAGTATTTATACCAAAAGCACAAACCCAATAAAAGAGTATACCATCCAAAACTCTAAGCCTTAAAAAAATATAGAAATTAATAAATTTTGAATACATCCCATCTGAATTCCAAAAAAAATGCAGCTTTTCAACAGAATTAATTTTTTTAATTAAAATAAAACATGAAAAAGATGCTATATAGGAATTTTTGTTCAAATTCTTTTTCATCCACCAAAAAATTCATTCTTTTCTTTGGAGTTCCAGGTTCAGGAAAAGGCACCTATGCAAATTTATTATGCAAAGACACTGGGTTTGTTAAAATATCAATGGGTGACGAAATTAGAAAAATCTTGGACTCAAAAAAAAATAATGATGACTCTGGTTTTTACAAAAACATTGCATCTCAACTTCAACAAGGAAAATTAATCGATGACGAAATTGTTTTCAAAATATTAGAAGAAAAGATTTCTTCCTCAAAAATAGGAGTCATTTTGGACGGATTTCCCAGGAATGTCTCCCAATTACAAAGATATACAAAAAAATACCCTATTAATCTCGTCATTAATTGCATTTTGGATGAGGAAATTTTGATAGAAAAATTATTAGGAAGAAGAACCTGTATAGATTGTGGAAAGGCATATAATATCTGCACAATTTTAAAATTTGGATATGATATGGAAGCTATGTTGCCCAAAAAAACTGGGGTTTGCGATTTATGCCAAGGAAAATTGATTTCACGAGATGACGACAATGATGAAATCATCAGGAAAAGAATGAAAGAATATAATGAAAAGACAGTAGTTTTGCTGAACTATTTTAGAGATGCAAATTTGGTTGTGGACTTCGTTCCAAAGAGAGGAGTAAAAGACTATCCGGAATTTTATATCACAATGATAAGGCCAAAACTTTAGAAGACTCCATATTTTTGAATTTAAGAAATTTTTAAAATTTGAATTTTATAAGTTTTTTTTTGATTGCACAATCATTCCAGCATGAAAAAGGTCGCATTTTATTCCCCTTCTTGCATTCTTCCGCAAAATCTCAATTTCTTATCAAAATCAGCGTTTTCAACAAAAGGCAAAACCATGTTTTTGTTTTTTGGGGTTCCTGGTTCTGGAATCGGGACTTTCAATTCACAAATCTGCCATGAGTTTGGATTAACTAGAATTTCATTGACAGAAGAGCTTCGAAAGATAAAAGAAGGGAATGATTATCATATATTCAGTCCAAAATTGGTAGATTCAATAAGGAATTCCTTATTGATTGGACGGGCATCTGATGAAGTTTTTATGAGAGTTCTTGAATCTAAAATGAATGAAAAAGAAACCACCAAAGGGGCAAGCATTGATGGGTTTCCCCGTTCATGGAAGCAATTCGAAAATTTTGAAAATAATTATTCTTTAGATTTGGCAATACATTTGATAGTTGATGATTGCATCCTAGTGGAGGCAATGTTGGGAAGAAGAGTTTGTTCTAAATGTCATAAGTCTTATAATATTTGTCACATTGAAAGAAACGGATATAAATTAATACCACTATTACCAAAAAAGAAAGGAATTTGTGATGTCTGTGGATCTATTTTACAATCAAAGGCTGAAGATAATGTCCATACAATTGTCACACGAATAGATAGATATAAAAAGGTTTCTGAGAAAATGGTCGATCACCTTTACAAAAACTATAAAATATTGGAGTTCGCACCGAAACGAGGAATAAATGACATGGAATTTTTAATAAACGAAATAAAAAATAGAATAGCTTTTATTTAAAAAGGTCAACTTTTGAAAAAAACTATTTAAAAATCTCCATTAATCATTTTATTTCTCATAACCCAAAGATCGGCTCCATGAATTTGATACATTCCATTCTGGGTGATTTCATGTATTCTTAAATCCATTTTTATCTTTTCCAAATCAAATTCGTCATTTCTGATCATGCTACCAACTCCCAAAAAAAAACCAAAAGAAGCTGCACTAATTATCGCAGACAATGGCAATAATAATAGAGATCGATTAACAACAGCTGTGTAGAGACCTATGATAGTTCCGAAGGAGCCTCCAACCAAACTTCCAATGAGAAACCCATTTGAAAAATTGGCGTACAGCTCTTTGCTTTTTCCTTTGAGAAGACGCAACTTGCGGGATCTGGCTGACTCTTTTTCTGGGGTTTTCAATTTATTATCATCTTCATGAAGCAATTTTGCATATGGGTCGTCTTCTTCGATTTGAGCTTGAATTGGTTTTTTGGACATTTTACAAATAAAGAATTTAGAAAGATTTAAAAATTTGAACCTTAATTTGTTTTCAGCCTTATATAGTTTTCATTAAAAAATAAGTCTTTAGAAATCTGCTAAAATTATAAACTGAAGGCCTTTTTTAAGTATTTTGATAATATTAGGTAAAAAATATGATTTTGTTTTCATTTTTAAAGGGAGAAAACTATTTTTATAACTCCCTTCAAATTTCAAATTTTTTTTTTTTAAATAATCAATAATGATAGTGCTTTTTAAATTCAAAAAAAAAATATAAATATGCAATAATGATAAATAAACTGTTCAAAAGAAAGCCCAAAAGCGAAATTCATTCAGCTGTGATAAAATCAGAAATAAATGAACATTTTGGAACAAATAACAACAATCCTGATGCCAGCTTTTTCTCTTATCAAGCAAACAATCTGAGTTTTTGTGTTAATCACACACCTTTGGATTCCAGTAATTCAGAAGCTGAACATTTTCCTTCTTTGAATCAAAATTTTTGCTCAATTTTTAATGTTCCCAACCCCAACAAAGTTAATAATCTAATAAAGATTCAATAAATTATTATTTGTTCTATAAGAATGCCTTTTTCAACAATGTCTATCATTCCTTATCAAACTCAATCAAAGAATCAATGGAACTTCCCAATATGACTGCAAAAGATCTTAGCAAATATGATATTTCTGCCCAAGAGTTTCAAAAATACCTATCAAATATCAAATCAGTTTTTGAAAATTTTGGTTTTTAAACGATGAGTATTTTTTTATTTTTAGACATATGAGTCCTATAAAAAAATGAACAAACTCAAACGACTGGCAGAAAAGAATAATCAAAATGAAATAAATTGCCAACAATGTAAACAATGTTTTTTTTGGGTCTTATTTTAGAATTTAGCCTTGCTTGATTGCTACAAAAACATCCCTGAAAATTTTTTTAATGATGATTTCAAATTTGATTCCAAGAAATTTTCAAGACAAGTGAAAAAAATGAATGAATTTCAAGATGAAGTCATACTTTAAAAAAATAATATGATCAATCTTTAATTTTAGCTATACGATTATTTGGATGAAGTTGAATTGAATTTGTCCTACCAAATTAAGACTCATTTTCATGAATACATGGATATCATGGTAAATTTGAACAAAATAGAAGTAGAAATCAATGAGGCCTTAAAGAATATCACTTATCTCAAGTTATACTTTAAAAAAACATAAACTGATTATATTTTAACTAGAAAATATCAAAAAGGATTGAAAAATATTTATGTTTACTCGATCAAAATAAATGCTTTGAAAATCAAGTCCATGAATATGGAGAAGCTTTATGAGATGGTAAGATTAATTCCTTAAAATTATCATTAAGGTATAAAATTTGAAAACAGCTTAAAGTTATGAGGTCAGGCCAAATTATTTACATAAACATTAAAAATGATGATGCTAATGCAGTTGAAAAGCAGGAATTATTATCCTATTTTACAAAGTTAAAGGGAAATAATGAGTTTTCCAAAATCGTCTCCATAAAGTTTCTCAATTTATTTTTAATTTTTCGAAATTCCAAAATGACTTAAAAGAGCTTTCAAACCTGAATTCAAGGATTTCAAAAGGAAATATATTAATGAGATTGTGAAAAGTTTCAATACAAAATCGATTAATTGTCTCGAAAAAAGCTTTTTATATGTTAGAAATTTGCCATCAGAACATGAGCAGTCATCCCCTTTGGATGAAAGTTATTTCGTATGAATAAAAAAAAAAAAAAAAAAAATCATGAACTATTTACAGAATATGACGAGCATGAATGAGTCTTATTTTCAAGACTACTCAATGAGTGAAAGACAGGATGAAATTATTAAATTTCTTTGGAGCCTTCCTGATATAGGAGTGGCGAATTTAGACGTAAATATTTATTCAAATTTCAGGATGATTATTTTTCTTGTAGGTGAAAGATCTGGCAGTTGTTTTCGTTAAATATCTAAGCTTGAAGAATAGTTTTCCTTTTGAAAGTTATGCTACTTCCATTTCAGAAATTCTGAACAACTTAAACAAAAAAGTTTTTTATTTTAATCTTAAATTTTAATATAAATAATAAAATCATTTTAGTTTTGGAGCGACTTATCGGAAAGTTTTCCGGATATTGTTAAGCTCAAAGCAGAATCCACAGCAAATGAGAATCCATATTTTTTCACTTGTGAATCGAATTTAGGTTTGTGTTTCAAAATAATCTGCTTCTTGTTCCAAATTTACAAGAGATTGTTTGAAAGACAGATATTTTTGAATAATCAAATAGTTCTTGGGTTAGTAACAAATCGACAACAACTGAATTCAAATGAATATACTTTCAATGACACAAACAAAAACAAAGGGATCATCAATGGTTTGAACTTAACACTTGCTTCCGTTTTAGATTTTATTATTCAAAACGTCATTGAAACATTGAACCAAATTAAATCTGAATCACTCAATTTAACCCATTTCAAGCAATTGAAGTCAATATTAGATAATTATTTAAAATGGCTAAATCTTGAAAATCTCAATTCTCTAATGAGTCCAGTTAAGGACTCTAAAATTTTTAGCAATGATGATCTTTTAGAAAAATATAATGAATCGATCGCTTTCTTTGAAAAATCATTCACCAAAATTCCTCAATATAAACTCGAAAGGGAAAAAAGTAAAAAAAAAACAAAGATTGAAATAAATTTTATTGAAACTTTTAGATTTTTTTTCTGCTTTTTTTAAGAAAAGCTTGAATTCTTTAAGAACGTCAATGGAAAATGAAACTTGGACACCTTGTGATGTCCCTTACATATTTATCCATTACATTGCTTTTGTATGCGATTTCCAAACACAAAATAATGAAAAAGATGCTCTTGGTTTGGAATTTGTGAAATCCAATCGACTTTCAAATTATTTAAATGAAACAAACAACTTTGAAGAGGATCAAAAATCAAATGATCAAAATGAAAATATCTCACCTTTTTCATTGAAAAAAGATATAAGTTTCACAAGAGAAGCGCAAGAATATAAAAACAAAACTGGAAACAATTCCATAAGAATAATGAAAAATGAATTATATATTGATGAAAATAAGTTTATGTTGGGGACATCGACATTGAATCTCATTAAAAGTTTATACGATTTTCTGATCTTTATGCAAATTTCACCTGTGAACTCTAATGAAACAGTCATTAAGATTTTCGAATTGATCAAGGTGATAAATATAATAAATTGCTAATTTTTTAAAAATTTTATTTTTTAATGCAATGGCTAAATATCTGGTTATCTAGTCTTATAATTCTTATACATGTCAACTTATTCTCGGTGCAGGAGCTGTAAATTTGCAAAAGCTCAAAGCCATCAGTGTCAAAATTCTAGGTAAAAAGTGTGATATTTCTTTATGTGATTAAAAATTAAATTAGCTTTTTCTTCGCTTCTGCTTTCTTTGGTTGGGTTTTTATTTGAAAAACTTTGTCTTAAAATACAAAAAATGGTTATTATAAATATGGGGAATGAATCTAGTAAATTGAATAGTGATATCAAAAATTATCTCAATGAAATTAATCTGAAAATCATCAATATATTAAATGATAGGTTTAATATACTATTATTTATTGTTATTTTGTTGGATCAAATTATTTATAGGCTCATAGGGAACTGTGAATCAATTAGGACACTTGAATGGCATAATAAAACTGAAAAATTTAACATTCCAACCAAGTTTTCAGCTCAAATAATAGTGAACACTAAACAAATATATGTAAATATTGAAGAATATTATACCAAAGAAAACCTGAAATCTGTTTTCAATGCTGTTCTGGATGACATCATTAAATATTACATAGGAACTTTTGAAACAATTAAAATTGATAATAAAACATCAGCTTCGAGGTTAATCAATTTTTAAATAAAATTTGAATAAAATGTTTCATTAGAATCAAAGACGAATTGGAATACTTTTATCAAAGGTTAACTGAAATTCCAATTCTAGAATTATTGGTTGAGAAGAAAAAAACTATTGAAAGTCTTTTGAACACAATTATTCACAATAATTGCAATGTTTATTTGGAAATGACATCCATCAATTAAAATAAAGGACTTTTTTGATTCTTAAGACATTAAAAATCTTTAATTTTCTCTTTTTAATTTAGGAACGATAAATAATTTTTTTTCTTCTTTTAACGATTGAATAAACTATCAGTTAAAAATATTTCCTTTCTTGAAAATGCAAAATATTCAACACATTAAAGCAGCAGAACTAGAGAGAGAGCTCGCCCATCTTCTACTCATCATTTCTAAATTGGAAACTAATGTAAAAAACCAAAAACAATATCCTTAAAAACATTAAATAATAATAATAATAAAGATTGAAGAGTGTCGGATTAATTTGGCAGAAAACGATAAATTTAATGCTGAAGACGCCTTTGAAAAAATTGACCATAATAATCATGGATATCTGTTGATCTCAGACTTCACTTATTTCTTTTCGTAATTTTAAAGAAAAGGAAAAACATAAAATTGATGATTAATTTAAAGAGAGAATCATATGCCGGTTCTTGAAAGAGAATGTTATTATTTATTTAATTATTATTGCAATGAAAATGGAAAGTGCATAGAATTTAATGAGTAAGTTTAAAAAAAAAAAATTCTTCAAGTTTTTAGTTTTCTCAAAATGGTAACTCCTGTTACAAATGCAGAAGTAAGAGATCGATTTTTGAGAAGAGCAGCTACCCGAAAAAGAAAGATCCCTTTTTTTCTAGTCGACCAATTAGCCCAATTAATCCAAAAAGAACTTGAATTCTTTTTAAAAACAGAATCCATGAAAATGAATTTGATGCATACCTATGGATGGAATACCTTAAAGGCTTTTGCATTGATTGATAGAATGGCTAAAGGCTATATTGATTATGCAGAGTAAATACCCAAAAAAATAAACTAAAAAGTTTTGTTATAGTGTAGCAAAATTAATGGAAAAAATTAGGGAGATTTTTTCTGAGGATGATTATAGAGCCCTCGCTCGAAGGCTCGATAGAGATTTTAACGATAAATTGACAAAAAATGAATTTTGTGATGCTTTGTTACCAAATGATGTTTCCAGGGAAGATGTTGAAATGAAGCGTATGAATTTCCTCGACAAATCCCCCGATTTTTTTTATAACCCAATAAAGACGACGAAGAATATCAACGAGAATCAAATGACTCAACGAAGAAAATATTTGAATCAAAACATTAATTTATTAAATCACGATTACGACAATGTTTTTTTTAATGTTTTTTCAGCAGAAGAAGAAGAACTTAAACACATCAAGCCATACTTTCGAAACCAAGAGGATGTGATGGCCTTCGCAAATGAGAACTTTTATAAGCAACGAAGTGATCAACCGATGAAGCCTCAAGAAATTCAAGATGACAAAGAGATTCCTTTGGCTCAAACAAAAATATCTAAGGTTCAAGATGAAAAAAACACTGATCAATCCAAATTATATAAGTCTGATATCCTAATGCCTTCTTATAAAGGAAAAAATAATTCCAGCATGATGAAGGCAAATACCCAAAAAAGAATTTTCGATAATTATAATTTGAGCATTTCTCCAATGAAGAAAAGCGTTGAGTTTCTAAAACAGAGCATGAATGATATCAATGTGTCTCAAAGGGATTCTGCTATGATAAGAGGAACCATTCGTGGATCAATTCAGAAGAGCAAGCTTGCCCATTTGTTTGAGAAAACCAAATAAAAAAAAATGAAATATAATTCAAGCCTTAAATTTAAAATTTAAAATTTGGATCTTAAAATTTCTTCAATAAATAAAAAAATGAATTTAATGAAGTCTTTCCCTATATTTTCTTTTATTAAGTCTATGAATGTAATTCCTACGTTTTACTTTGGGCGAGCTGTTGTTAAACTATCAAAAATGAAAGGTTTTCCTCAAAATTTGAAATTTTATATTTTTTTATATTTTTTAGATGGGAACAAGGATGAAATGAAAATTCCTGAAACAAAAAACGCTAAAATTATCCAAGACTTACAATTCCTTGCTCAGAATGATAATGAGCAAGATGAAGAGCCGATATACAACAACAAAAATAAAATAACGATCAGCAAAATCGAAACTTTTCCAGATTTGTTGACAGAAGACGATCTTGTCAATGCTGTTCAAAAATTGACTCCTACAATCGATCAAATTTTTGTTAAGAATTTAAAAGAAACTGGGCAATTAGATGAACAAAAATGGCAGAAACTTAAAAAAAAACTTCGAATATTGCCTTCTTCCTCTTTGATCAAAATAACCAAAACATTTTCTGATTTCCCCAAATTTCACAAAATGAATAATGTTTGGATGCCTCTTGAAAATGAATTTAGTGATCGATTGCAAAAAATGACTTTCAATGAAATAGTTAAAATGCTATGGTGTTTCGCATATTCTAACCGAAAAAATCGCGAATTTTTTAGAATGATTGAAAATGAGCTTTACGATAGAGAATGGAAATACGCTCACATCAAGTAAATTTTTTACTTAAAACTCAATAAAATTAAAAATTTTCATGAAAGCCATATTGGGAAAATGCTTTGGGCTTTTTCTTTTTCTGATTTAGGTTCAGCAGAGCTTTATAGCAAAATAGCAGAATCGATAAAAGTAGTTCAATATGAAATTGCTCCGATTAAAATAGCAGAATATGCAAATTACTTTTCAAAATCGAGTGAAAATATACAGGGAGGATTTGGAATTTATAAGGTGGCAGAAAAAAGATTGGCTGAAACATTAGATGATTATAACTTTCATGATCTCATAAAAATAGCTTTGCTTTTGATTCCACAGAGCATAGGTTCTAATGATTTCTATAAAAGACTTGAGGAAAGAATATTGGAGAATTTTCCAAACAAAGAAGAAATTTCTTTATCAGATCTCGTTAAATTAGGGAAGGCCATGTCTTTGTTTAGATATGAAAATACAAGTTTAAAAGATAAAATAGAAAACAATGTCATAAAATATGTTGAATTTATGAGCAATTCACAATTAGAAGAAACTTTGTGGTCTTTTTCGAGAGGGAGAAAAGGATCTAAAAGCTTATATGAAAAACTTGAAGGAGAATTTGTCAAAAGAATGAATTTATTCAAACCAAGAAGTCTGGCATTTGCATATTTTGGTTTTGCATCAACAAGAAATGGCTCACCAAATTTTTATGAAATATTTCATAAAATAATCCAAGAAAAACTTGATGAATTCAATCCTCATTGCCTTTTAAAAATTCTAAGAGGAATGCAAATAATGGATACCTCAGCTTTAAGGGACACTCTCATTTCGAGACTACTCAATTTGAAAAATCTGAGAATAACAGAAATGATAAAACTTTTAATGATCATCAATGAATCGAATATCAACATATCAAAGGAAAATCAAGGACTTTACAATGATCTTTTTAACCATTTGATGGTGAAATTTAATGATAATTTGCATCTGTTGAAAATAGATGAAAAATGCCAGATTTTTTATACTTATATTCTGCATAACAAGTTCAATGAAAAATCATTTCAAATCGTGATGCAGGAAATCCCCAATGCGAACAGTGTTCCTAAATCAATATTTTGCCAAACTTTATGGTCGATGATCCAATGTAAAAATTTCGATTTTGCAAAGGAGTTCATCCCTATTGTAAATAATCTAAGGACTTTCGGAGACATAAAATTCTTTTTTGACCATGATAATTTCATAAAATTATCCTGGAGTTTGATAATTCTGAATTTCAATTCTGGAATGGAAAATAACAAATATTATTTGCTTGATAAAGCTATTTGGGAAACAATTAAAGAAGCTATTTTGAATATAAATCCAAATACTTTGAAAGCCATAGAAAATGTGGGTTTATGGTTACAAACATTGGGTCTTTTAAATACAGTTGTCGAAATTACTGAGCAAGAAATCAAGGGAAAAATTTCTGAATTAAATGAATTTACAAGAAAAGCACTTGCTTCTTCAACCAAAGTTAATATTAATCATGTAGAAAGTGATGGTATTCGAGAAGAAATGATCAAACTCATTGAAACACATGTTGCCGAAAATCCTATTAAAGGTGCTGAGATTGGGTTATTTAAAGGTTTCTATGATGATTTATTTAATTTCATTGATATTGCATTGATTTGGGGAAAAAACCAAAGAGCAGGAATTCGAATTAAAAATAAAAAAGATTATTTATTCGAGGATTTTGAGAATAAAGATTTTTATCTCATGAAAAACGAGATGAATGATAGAATATTGGATAGTGTTTTTGGCTGGAACCTTACGGTTATTGAAGAAGAAGAGTTTAAAGACAAAGGGGATAATGAAAAAAAGTTGATAATTTCAAAGTTTTTAAAAAAAATAAAATAATTTCTTTTTAATCAAGGAATAAATTTATAAACTTTGAATATTTTTTGATAAAAAAAAATATTTTTTCTCATTTTAACAAAAACAACAAAAAAGTTATTTTATCTAGGTTGACTTTATCATTTTTTTATAATTTTATTTTTGTGAAAATAAAACTATTTCGGAAATTATAAAAAAAAAACATTTATGGGAGGTCGCATTTCACCAAAAAAACTACCAAATCCTATTGTTAGGAACAAACCAACTATCCTAAACTCCGCCAGCAATACTATAGATATCGGCACAGACGCTCATAGGGACTTATATGAGCATTTGAGGCAAGAAGCCATAAAAAATGAAGAAATCCAAAAATCCAAAAGAGAAGCTGCCTCTTCACTACTCAAATCGGCTCAGCAGTGCTTTACAAAAACAACAATCAACCAAGAAAACAAAAGAAAAATGCTAAAATTCATTGAAAATAAAAATTTGGTGTCTTTGCATGAATACATGGAAGAAAATAAAATTGCACCTCATGAAGAATTGAGTGATGAGGGATATTATTGGACATCAATTCATTATGCCTGTCAGAATAATTCAAAGGTCCTCCTTGAATATTTGTGTAGATTAGCTTTTCAGAATTACCCTTCCGATTATGAAAAAATAATTAATTCACAAACTTATGAAGGTTATACACCCTTGATCATCATTGCGAGAGATGGGGAGCTGGATTTAGCCCAAACTTTTTTAAATTTTGGAGGGGTTGATATAGAAATCCAGGATAAAAAAAACGCCACAGCACAAGGAAATGCAATAACATGCAAAAAGAAAGACATTGCCCTTCTCTTAATTTCAAAGAAAGATTTCAAGAGCACAAACAAGAAAGAACTTGAATCATTGAATGCAGAAAAATATTTTGAACAATGGAAGAATACCTTATTAGCAAAGAGAGAATCAAAAATATCATGGTTAGATTATCCGACTAATGAGGAGACAATGAAAGCAATTTTGGCTCCCAATACATCAGATATTTTCAAAATAACAACCCAATGCATAGAATCAAGCCAAAACTTTGTCGACTCAACTTTTCCACATAACTTGCAAGATTTTGTGTCGAAAAAAAATAGTGAAAAATATGCTCAATGGAGTTTGGCTCGTTGGTTGAGACCCCATGAAATTTTTGGTGTAAATTACGCAGAAATCAAGCTCTTTGAAAATATTGATTATAATTCAATAAAGCAAGGAAGCTTAGATACCTGTCACTTTCTTTCAGTCATAAGTGGTTTATCAGGATTTCCTGATCGAGTGAAAAAAATCTTCCAACAAAAGGAAATCAATAAGTATGGGGCTTATGCATTAAACTTTTATTTAAATGGGAAACCAAAAGAGGTGATTATTGATGATTATTTTCCATGTTTTGTTGATAAATTGGAGGCAATATTTGCCAAACCAAATGGAAAACAGGTTTGGGTGCCCATTTTAGAAAAGGCATGGTGTAAAATGTTCGGAACTTACTCAATTGTAGAAATAGAGGTTGTTTATGAAGCTATGGAAGACATTCTTGGCGCTCCCTCTACAGGATATTGGTTAAAAACCTTAGAAATAAACAAAGCGTTTCAAAAGCTCATTGAATGGTTTCAGAACAACTTTTTAATATCTGCAACAACATCACCAGATGTTTCTGAAATTGAAGGCCTTATCTCGAATCATACTTATAGCATTTTAGGGATTTATGAAGTCGATGGCAGAAGACTAATAAAATTAAGGAATCCTTTGGGTTATTTTGAATGGAAAGGGGAATTCAAAGATGAAAGTAAGCAATTGACTGAAGAAATAAAGACAGCTACCAATTATCCTTTGCAAATTGACGACGGAATTTTTCTAATGGCTCTTGAGGAATTTTACTATAAGTTTGCACATGTGTCGGTATGTTTTTATTATGATAATTGGATATATCAATATCTCGAAATGAATACAATAAAAAGCTCATATTTTTTGATTAAAGTTGATAAAGCACAAGAGATTAGCATCAGAGTTCATCAAGAAAATAGAAAGCTTTATAATGAGGAAATGTCAGATTACAAATATAGTCCATTGGAGATGATTCTATTTTCTCAACAAGACAAATTTATAGCAACTGGTGCCGATGGTAAATATGTTGGTGCAAAATCGATCATTATCAATAATGAAGGCTTTATTAACTTGCAAAAGGGAGAATATTACTTGAGAGTCAAAGTTCATTTTCCTAAAAATAAAGCGAAGCCATACGTTGTCAGCACATATTCTGCCCAAAAAGTCTTGTTTGAATCAATGGAATATCAAGTAGGTAAACAAATGTTTTTTGAAACTTTAGCGGAAATAGGAAAAACCTTTGAAAATCCTGTGAGATTTCAAGGCCAAAAATGTGAACTGAGATTTGATTGGCTAGATCATTTAGGAGTTATTTATTTGAGAAATGATCTCGGAAATCCATGGAAAGTTGCTATTTTGATAGAAGATGATGTAAATTTGAAGATTGGCAAAAAAGGTAGATCAGGTCCCAAAGAATCAAAGGAATTGAAAATTGAGTTGAAACCGAATAGCGAAGAAGCCTTTTTAGTCAAAAAAATTGAGCTTTATAAGACAGCCAAATTTACAAAAAAAATATTTGAATCTCAGTATTAACAAAAAACTCAAGAATTAAGAATTTAAAGAAAAAAAAATCATTGATATTTGATATAAATTTGTTTTTAATTCATTTAAAAATGAAATCTATTCCAAGTTCTCAAACGAAAATTGAAGGTTTTTTGCTTATTCATAATATCTCAAAGGGAAAAAATATTGGAACCTTGGTGAGAAGTGCGTGTGCCTTTAATTTTTCGAAGATTTTCGTTATATCAAAGGATAATTTAGAGAAATCAGAAAATACGAATAATTCTGAAAACTCCTTTCATAAAAAAGATAAAAAAGCTCCGAAAATAGGCAAATTGCGAAAAGAGCTCGGTCTTTATGGAAATCAAGGAACAGATAAACAAATCGAATTCCAAATTTTTCCTTCAATCAAGGCAGCCAAAGATTATTTTGTCGACAATAAAATATTTGTATGTGGAGTGGAAATTACAAACCATTCCCAATCAATCATTACACACCCATTCAAAGGATCAACAGTTTTTCTTTTAGGAAATGAGGCACAATTTAATTTGTTTTTTTCCCATTTTTAGACTTTTTATAGGGAGTAGGGCTCCATGAAAAACATAAAGAGATGTGTGATCATTTTGTGTATATTCCACAATATACAGACAAAACAGCTAGTTTAAATGTCGCTGTTGCTGGTTCCATAATTTTCCATCACTTTGCTGGTTTCTTAATTATTAAACATTTTGGTGATCTAATTAATTTTTGAAAGTATGGGCTGGATTCAAGGAAAGCAAAATTTATGGGGAAAAATTTCAACAAAAAGGAGTTATTGAAAGTGAAACAAAAAGTGAAATTCAACAAAAAAATGAAGAAGAAAAAGGAAAATAGTTAAAAAATTGGCAAATATTTTGTAAAAATTTCACTTCAAATAAATTTTTTTCTTAATTTACCGTAAACCCTCTTAATTTTCGTGCTTTTTAAATTTCACACTTTTTTATTTTTTTCAAAAAAAAAAAAAAAAAATTAAATATTCATATTTTTTTCCCAAAAAAAAAAAGTTGACCAATGAAAATTAAAAATTTATATTAAAAAAAAAATTTGAAAATTTGAAAACCTTAATTAATTTAAGTCCCCTTCCAAATGATTGAATTTCATTAAAACAAAAAAAAAAGATTTTAATAAAGAAGAAAAAACTTTAACAATTAAACTATGGCAGAACCTAAAAAAATTCCCAAAAAGGTTCCCAAAGAGCTTAAAAACAAGAAAAATTTAAAAGGTTTTGAAATATATAATTGTCTGGTATAATTTTCAAAATTAGATGATGAAAAAAGCGAAACTTCAGATATCTTCGACGAGGACGGCTACATAGATGAAAATGATAGAGAGCTTTTGCTTCAAAAAACAGAAAAAGAAAGAGAGTCTATCCTTTATGAGAGAGGTCTTATGTAAGCTCTTTTTACTACCTAAAATAAACATCATATAACCAGGAAGGAAGACCACAAAAAGAAAAAAAAATTAGAAAAAGAGCAAATAAAAAAAGACGAGTTGTTAAAAAAAAATCCTGAAACAAAACACCCGAAATTTAAAAAGGCACTTGATGACCTACAAGTTTAATTTTATTTAATTTGGAGTCAGCTAAATCATTTTAAATGGAAAGCTCAAACGAACATTAGAAAAAGAAAAGTCCAAAAATCCTGCGACTAGAAGAAAATTTTCTGATGAATCAAGTCCTGCTAGTTCCAATGAAGATGAAGATAAAAGTTCCGATTTTGAAGGAAGAGATGATCCAAATAAGAAGGAAGATGAGGATGACATTCAAAAATTCTCAAAAAAAAATGATGGAAGCAAAAAGAAAGTCAACTCCTCTTTAAAACCAGAAGAAAAAACTTTGGAATTGAAAGATATTGAAAGCATTCGATTGACTCGACATATGATAGAAAAAATGGTTTTATTTTTAAACTAAAACCAAAATTTTTAAATGAATTCAAGATTTCTCAACCAAATTTTGAAAAAACAGCCAAGGGGTGTTTTGTTCGACTAAGTGTTTCTTCTGAAAAAAACAAAACCTCTTATGTCATTGCAGAAATCATAGGTAATTTAAAATATATAAATCTAAATATAATAAATATAAATTTCATGATAAAGATATTATGGAGAATTCGAAAGCTTATAAAATTGATATAAAAGAAACAAAAAAAGTTCTTTTTTTGCGCCATGCGGATAAAGAAAAGAAATTTGAAATTAGTTTTGTTTCTAATGGTAAATTGGAAAATTCCGAATTTGTTAATTGGCTTGATAAAATGGAATTGGTAATATATTAATTGCTATTTTTTATTAATTTTTTTTTTATAATTAAGAAAAAGGTGATTAAACCAACTCCAGCTCAAATTGTTGAAAAAATTCAAGACATTAAAGAGGCCTTAAATTATGAAGTATTTATTAAGATTGATTAAGATCTCACAATAAAAATTTATTTTCTAGTATGATGAGGAAGAGTTAACAGAAATTATTAAAAAAAAAATTGATCAAAAAATATCAGGTTTTAATTTATTTTATATTTTCTTTAATTATGTTTTTATGATCTATAGTCAATAGTCCCTCCAGCAAAGATCTTACTGCTGAAATAAATTATTGTTCTCAAAGGCTTGGAACATTAGAATTTGAATTTTTTCAAACAAAAAATGAAATAGATTATTGTTATAAAATACTTGGAACAACCAAATTAGAATATAATGAAACGGAAAATGAAATGAAAAAAACAGAAATAGCTAAACAAATCAAAGAATTAACCGAACAATTGTCAATCCTCAGAGAAAAACATAAAAAAATCTGCGATGTTAAACCAGAATTAACTGAAAAGTTGTCAAAACTCAAAGAAAGACAAAAAGAATTTGGGGATAATTTGAAAAAGAGGGATGTTTTAGAAGAAGCCTATATGAAAAAAATGTTTGGGGCGTATATGACTAAAACAAGTAAAACTAAAAAAGTCCGTCCAATCAACGAGCAAGAAAATAGATCCAAAAAGAATTTTTCTCCAAAAAAAACTTTCAAGACTTTAGACGAAAAATTGCAGCAATGTGCAAGTGCTAAAGAATATGAATCGATTAAAGAAGAATTTTTGCAAATTTTTCAAAAAAAATTTGATTTCGAGAATGAAATAGAAAATTGGACTTTTGACGAAAACGATATTCTTTAGTATAACAAAATAAACTCATTTAATAGTCAAATTTCCTAGTAATTCCAATATTCTTTTTTCAGATTAATTTTTTCCAAAATGAATTTTCCTTCTTTATATTTTTGCGACTCTTCGAAAGCAAATTCCTAATTTTTAATATAAAGTGATTTAATAGTAATAGTTGATTTTTTTTTACATATTTCCATCCCACATTATTATTGCAACCTTTACAAAAAATATCACATACTGTATGCAAGCCAGTGAGTAAAATTCGTTGTTCTTTGGGTCCTGTTATGATATTCACCCTAAGAAAATTTAAATAAAAAAAATAATTTTGAGAAAGAAACACAGAATTAAAGAGATAAGCCTTTCCACCTCTTCCTTTAAAAGCCTAAACTAATGAGAGAAAAAAAAGATAAAAATTGAACCTTTGAGAGTAGTTCATTGTAGGAAGAAAGATGGGAATTGCAAGTGACACAAACATAAATGTTGTTGCCTTCCAAATACTCATAAAACAATTTTCCCATTATATTTTAAATTTCAATATTTTTTAATAAACACTATTAATTCTGAAAACAAAAAATGAATAATAATTTCAATTGTGAGATGAAGGCTATTATGCCAGATATTGATCATACCCAACCAGAATTCACATTAACCTTGAAATTTTTGACAGATGAACAAAAGAATATCAAGTTTTCTCACGATTTTTTTCAAAGAACTGTTAAAGAGTTCAAGAATGTTTTTTTTCCTGATGAGATTTTAGCAAACAAGACCATTAAATTAATATACAAAGGTCGTTTATTAGAGGATTCCTCATTCTTGTCAAACTATTCCCTGATTGATAAAGATGTATTGCATGTGCTGATTGCAAATAATAATCTTTCAACATTGACAAATAATCCAATTAATTCTGGAAATGAAAACCCTCCTGCAGTGATTGAAAATGCTGCAAATAATTATAACAATGATTTTTTTCTGCAAATCATTCGACAAGGGTTTGACAAATTCTCCAACGAATCGTTTTTAGAGGAAGACATTGAAAATTTGAGAGAAATCCATCATGTTGGATATCAAATCGACAAATATTCATTATCGAGGTCCCAAATGACTGAAAAAGAGGAAGGATTAATGAGAACCAGTCCATTACTTTTAAGGAACCAATTACAATCTATAAAGGAAGAAAGATTAAAAAAGGATAGGGGAACTTACATGCACTTTATAGTCGGAGCCATTTTGGGATATTTTTTTAATGTTTTAATACTTTTGCTGATGGTGTTTTTTAAAAGTCCGAAGAACGCAATGCTTGGGACACTACTTGGATTTTTATTAAAGATAGCTGTGATTTCGTTCCAAAATGTTAACAGAACTGCGATCTGATGAATTATTATTAATTAATATTTGAATAAAATCTTTTTTTTTCAAATAAATAAATAAAATGGACGAAAAAGTGTATCCAACTATATCCAAATCCTCTAACGATCCTAATTTATATCGCCATATTTCTTTAAACAACGGAATCAAAGCTTTTCTTATTTCCAGTCCAAAAACCACTCCAAACGTTGTTGCTGAAAATCTTTTGGAAAAGAAAACCCAAAAATCAGCTTTTCATCATTTCAAGGAATATTCAAAAGTGAATCAGGCTGAGCAAAAAGCCAAACATAAAATCGACAAAAAAACAGCATCTAATGAATTTATCGAAGGTTCCGATCAAGAAAATGAGATCGAAGATTTCCCAGATGTTATTAAAAGTTTTCTTGAAAAAAAAGAAATGGAGGAACCAGAAAGCCGGACATCACCAAAGGATGAAAATAAGGGTATTTCTTCTGTTGTCATTCTAGTTGAAACTGGGTCCGGAAATGAACCTAAAGAGTTTCACGGGCTTGCACATTTGTTGGAGCATGTAATTTTTCTAGGATGCGAAGAATTCCCAGATCAAGAGAGTTTTAGTCAGTTTATTTCAAATAATGGAGGTTCTGACAATGGGCAGACAACGTTAGATTACACTCTTTTCAATTTTAATATAGAAAATGATCATTTATCTGAAGCTATATATCGCTTTTCTCGATTATTAAAAAACCCCTTGTTTCCTGAAGATGGCATAGTGAAGGAATTAAAAGCAGTCAATAATGAATTTGAACTTGCTCTGAGTTCAGATGGATCAAGGAATTTCCAAATTCTATGCAGCAGCTCTCATCCAGACTCAAAATACAATAGTTTTTCTTGGGGATCTCTTTCCTCTTTAAATTATGAAAGCTCGGTTTTAAGGAACCAAATTCTTAAATACTTCAAAGAATTTTATACAACGGAAAGGATTAAACTCTGTATTTTTTCTAAATTGGATTTGGACACCTTGGAAAGTTACGTTGAAGAAAGTTTTGGAGATATGGAAAAGAGTTCAACGCCAATATTCTCAAATTTGAAAAAGGATTCGTTGATCTCCAAGCAGAAGATTTCAAATGATGAGCTTTATCGTAGCTGCTATAATGGCATGTATTATGTAGAAACTGTAAAAAATGAACATTTATTGTTTTTATCCTGGCCATTGAAACCTTTTTTTCATCATCATCGGTGCCGATCAATCGCTCCTATAGTAAATTTGATCAATGAAGAAGGACCAAATAGTTTGTCTACTCTTTTAAAAAAAGGCAATTTAATAAATTCTTTGTGTGCATATAGTGAGGATTGTGATGGACTCAATAGTTTGTTTTTTTTATTTACTGTTGAGTTTGATTTGACGGAACAAGGGGTTGAAAAATGGTGTGATATTGTTTCAGAAATTTTTAATTATTTTAATTTGATCAAAGAACAACCTGAAGTTCCTTCTTATTATTTAAGCCAATTGAAGATTTTGGCTGAAATGAATTACCTATATGCCGATGAGGAGCCTCCTTCATGCATGATTGAAAAGCTTGTTTTTTTGATGACTTTCGTTGATCCAAAAGAGTTAATTTTGGTTTATTCTGGACTTTTTCTAGATTGGAAAAATGAATATTATCAAGAAATTCTTGAACAGTTGTCTTTAAAAGATGCCAGAATCACATTAATGAGCAAAAATGATTTTTTTCCAAAAAGAATTACATTAAGTTTAGTTGAAAAATGGTTTGGAACAAAATATTTTAAAGAAGATCTGAATGATTTTGTGGTGCCATATCTAAAAAATTTGCCTCACTTTGTATATAAATACAAATTACCTGAGGAAAACCCATATTTGCCCACTAAACTGGAAGTCTTAAAACCCAAAAGCAATGATAAATTTCCAAAAGTGATTTATTCAAATCATGAAGAGAAGGACCATGAATCCCAATCGAGTCCCAAAATCAAATTTTGGCATTTTTTTGATTTACAAGAATTAAAACCCAAAGTTTGTATGGAAATCATAGTTCTTTATAGAAGTTTCACGGAAAGCATTGAGAATGAGGTTAATGTTGAGTTTTTCATAGAGTACTTCATGGAAAAATTCAATGATTCAATTGGACATCAGTCATTTGAAGCTGAAATTTGTTTCGAAGCGTCTTTGTTTGAAGAAAAGGGAATCAATTTCAGTGTTTATGGATACTTTGATAAAATTCAAGTATTTATTGAGAAAACATTCAATTTCTTTTTGAAGATATGCAACGATCCTATAGACGAATCTGTATTTTACCAAATTAAGAATAGAACATTAAAGGACCTCAAAAATTACATTCTTGATTCAGAAAGTCAATTGCAAGAATCAATGAATAATTTCCTTTTTCCCGATTTTTTTCTTCCAGAACAATATGAGGAATTTCTGAAAAATTATAATCTGAAAGAATTTCAAGAATTTTGCTCTTATAACATGCGAAGTTTTGAAAATTTATTTTCTATAACTTCTTATTTCCATGGAAACATCTATGAGGAAACTGCTTCTGAAATTTTCCATTCAATTTTAAATTGTTTCAAAGAAAACTTGCAAAACAAAAAAAATCTCACGAAAGGATTATCTACCAAAGATTTTTTATGCAAAAAAGTTTTGACTTTACCTCCTAAAACTAATGATTGGTCAAGAATTGTCGTCAGTCAAGCACGAAACGAAACGAACAATAACCTTTTGATCATAAAATATATTGATTTTGGGAAATATGATCTTTTAGAAAGAAACAAATTGAGTGTATTGATGAACATTTTATCTCCTCAAGCTCACGAATTCTTAAGGAGGAAAAGACAAATTGGCTATTTGGCAAACGCTTCACTTTCTGATGTACGAAATAGATTGGGTGTTTGCATAATTGTGAATTCTTCTGAAAAAAATCTTGAAGAAATATCGCAGGAAATGGAAAATTTTGTGATTTATTTCCTTGACGATTATTTGGAGACTCACCTCATGGAATCTGAGTATAATCAAATTGTCAACGGGTTAATTGCTGAGAAGTTAGAGATTATTAGAGATATGAAACTAAATTGTGGGAGATTTTGGGGTGAAATTATATTGAATGAATTATTGTTTGATCGGAGTCAAAAAAATGTTGAAATTTTGAAAAAACTTGGGTTTAAGGAAATGAAAACATGGATCAGAGAAAAAATGAGCAACAATAAAAATAGCTTTATTTTAGGGGTGGTGCCAAAAGACGCCAAATTCCCTAAAGAAAACGAACTTTGGGAATTGTTGAAGGATAAAAGACAAGAATATTTTAAGACATTTGAAATGGATCTCTTCCATTATGAATTTTATTAAAAAAATATTTTTAAACAGAATTTTTTTTAATTATTTTTTTCTTTTTTGTAAATCACCAAAAACTTTCTATAACAAATAAAAGGAGGATTCTAAATATGCTAGCAGCATCTTACAAAAATCATATGGGATCAAAAAGTTATCTCTGCACCAGACCTGATGTGTTGCAAATTCAGCAAAAGTTACAAATATATATATAAATAGAGTTGTTACATGATCATTAACTGTTAGAGAATTCGATCTCCACAAAGAAAGACTGACTCAAATTAAATATAAGGGATCGTTTCTCAAGAGATATATCGATAGCAACCCCATAGAAATCAAGCATAATGTGAAAACCGATGCTATTAAGGCAAATGAAAATTACGCTAGATTCCAAAAGAATGTCATTATTCACGAACACTTAAAAAGCTTGAAAAAGCCTGCCAACAAAAAAATCGAAAATTCAAATCAAAATTTAGTGAATCATAGTTTAATAAATAGAAAAAAAGAAGCTAAAAGAATCGATGAGGAAAACAAAAAAACTCACAAAAGACTTCAGCGCTTATTCCAGAAGTTTTTATAAATTTTTCTAACTGTTTTAATTATTTTCAGAGGGTCAGATTTTTCCTCTGACAAATTTATGAAACATTCAGAAAAATATGAAAAAGCTTTGAGTTTGAGAAAAAGAAATGAGACCTCACCTTCGAATTTGAAAATCATTGTCGAAAAAGAAAAGAAAAAATTTAGTCCAAAATACTCTTCCCAAACACCCCAAACCCAAAAATCTCTTAAATTCAATCATTTTAATATAAAACTTAAGGATTATAGCACTTTGTTGCTGACAGCAAAAAGCCTGAATAGCACGAGGAAAATCCAAACAATTGAATAACAATATAAAAACAATGATTCGAAATTTTTTTTAAGAATGAGATTTTTCTTCTATTTAAATATTTAAAAAGGATGTCTTCACAAAGACAGGCTGATCCTTGCTGTTTTTCATTTCCTCTGTTTTGGTTGTAATTTTTTCTTTAGCATAATCTTTCAAAAATGTATCCTTGTTTTGGGTGTCACCCAATATTTCTTTATATTTCTGGACAGTTTCCTTTTTATATTGTCTTCTTTGTTTATTCTTTTCACGATATTGCGTTTTCTCTTCTTCTTCTTTCCTTTTCTCAAAGAACTCTTTTCTTTTATTTTTTGCATTATAAATTCCTGCTAAAAAGGAGTGCCGCTCTTTTTCGTCAAAGACTACTGCCATATCTTTGCTTTTTCGTTTCGTTTTTTGAATGTGATTGACTTTATTTTGTCCAAAACGCTTTTTGGTCTTGAAAGCTTTTTGAATTTTTTTCGGCATTGAATGAGATTAGATTAAGAAATTATTTTGTCCAAAATATATTTTTCCTTAAGAAACTGAGCTTATTTTTTTATTTTCTAATAATTTTTTTTAACTATATTTCCTTGCAAGAAAACACTTGTATATATTTTTTTTACATTTACTCTTAAAAAAATATTTTCTGTTTTTTCAATGGATTTTTATCAATTTATTGCTTAATTCTTATATTTTCTTATTGATTTTTTGGTGTTCATTATTCTGCAGTTTAACTTTATCCTTGAGTTGATTGCTTTCTATAAGAAACTTTGTCAGGCCAAATTCATTTTCCTCTTTTATTTTGTTTTGTTTTTTGGCTTCGGGCAATCGAAATCCTTCTGCCTCTTTTGTAAGCCAATATTCATTTTTTTTGGGTTTTTCAACCAATCCTCCTTTTTCACTTTTTTCTTTTTCTTCTTTAATCTGTTTTATCGATTCCCTAAATGGATTTTCCAAAACATTCGTCTGGTGAATTTTTATTTCTGGTAGAGGTTTATCAAGGCTGTTTGTTTCCCAAGAGTTAAACTTATCCAGCAAAGCTAATCCTCCAATAACTTCTCCAAAAACACTATGTTTATTATCCAAATATTTGCATTCTCCCAATGTAATAAAACTTGAAAGAAAAATGGGTAAATTACAAATATATTTTTTTTAAAAGAAGTAACAATTGAGATCCATTTGTATTTTTTCCTGAATTCGCCATTGAAAGTTTGCCAGGTTTATCATGAGATAGTTTCGGATGAAATTCATCTTCGAACTTTGCTCCATAAATAGACTCACCTCCTTTTCCTGTGCTTTTTGGATCTCCTCCTTGTATCTGGGTGTATTTTTATTTAATTAAAAGCGAAAAAGTTACGCAGAAATTTTGAATCAATCTATGAAAAATAATATTGTTGTAATATTTCTTTTCACAAAGCTCAATGAAATTCTCACAAGTTTTTGGAACCAAATCAGAATCGAGTCTAATATCCAAGTTGCCATAATTTGTTTGTATTTGAACAAACCCTTTTTTGTGATGGGTTTTGACTTTTAGATAATAAAGATTTCTAATTTCTTTCTCTGTCAAAGCTCGAAATTCATTTAAATTTTTCGGATCTACATTAGTGCTTGTGAAAGAGCTTGCCACATTAGCAGTAGTAAACACTCCATGCTTATAAGTTTGGGTCTTTAGGGATTCTTGAATAAAGAACTTTTGAAAAAAAAAATTTCAGAGTTATTTAGGACTTCTAAAGAAAAGATTACATTTGTGCTATTTTCATCCTTTTCAATTTCAAAAGATGCTTTTTTAGAATCTGGGACTATGTCTAGCTTCATTTTTTTGATAGGGTTTTCTTTCAGTTGGTCTTCGCTTTTTGTTTTTTCTAATTCTTCGAAAATTCGTTTTGAAGTTTGATTTTGATTGATGAATTCATTAGAACCCTTATGTTTTTCATCACCTGGTGCTGCATTGAAATTATTCTTGATATAATCGAAATTCATCACAGTTCTTTTTTCCAAATTTATTGGGTCTTGAAGAGTTATGATGTCTTTGACTGTAAAAGACTCATCTAAAATGCAAAAAAATTAAAGTTTTCAGGAATTTATAAATTATGAGCTCAACTTGTTAAAAGATCCCTCCAATTCTTTGCTTTTCTATTTAATTCCTCAACGGTGTCATATCCATAAACATTTCCTGATGTTTTAATGGCAACAATGTGGGTGAAATCAGTAAATATTTTAAATGAAATAGGGTCATGATACTCTCCTTTTTGATTTTTATGAAAATTTAGCTTAACCAAATCTGTTATTTTCAAAAGCTGTCCAGTAACTGGGTTTCGTTTATATTTTTTTATATATGGAATGATGTTGCTATCATAGGAAAAAATTGAAGAATTTATAAATATATGACTTTTTACATAATATCAAAAACAATTCCATCAGGTGAGCAAACAGGATTTTCAAATGGTAGGAGAGAAATACTACAGCAAAAAAAGGGCAATTTGGAGATTGGCACTTTTACATCATCTTTCTTTCCCCCCCATTCATATTTATGTTCAGTTGTTGTTATAAATAGGCGATCTTTGCTATGTCGTTTTTTCCCACCCATTTTTTTTTCTTCTTTAAAATTATAATTATTAATTAAAAGGATAGGCATTTTCCTTAAAGTCTAAAAGGGAAATAGATATATTTTAATAATTAGGCAAAAAACTAAATGATCCCTTATTTGAAATATGATATTATAATTATTGGAGCTGGAGTTGCAGGGTTAAGAGCAGGGCTTGAATTATATGAAAAAAAAGTGAATTTCTTGATTTTGGAAGCAAGCAGTGAAATTTTCGGTAGAGTTAGAACATTATACGACTTTGCTGATTTTCCGATAGAACTTGGAGCAGAATGTATTCACGGGAATAATAATGATCTTTATTTTTTAGCCAAAAGTTTTATCCAAAACAATAACTATTCTTTCACTGTTAGAATATGATGACATTATACAAGCAAAATCTTCAAGTGTGGGAAAAGAATTAAAAGAGGCTCTAAAATTTGACAAATTGATTGGAAGTTACAATAAGGAAAAAGATCTTTCTATAAAGGATTTCAAGGAAATGTATTTGAAGGATAATCAATTTAAGGATATCTTTGTCGCTCTTTCCTCACATGATAAAGGGGCTGGAGAAACAGAAGCTGGAATGTACGGTCTTCAAGAGGATGAAGAAAATTGGGGGACATCAACCGACGACTCATATGAAGAATTTCTATTCAAAAAAGGTAATTTTAGTGAAATGTTTTCAATATATTTCCAAAAAATTTTGGACCGAGTGGAGAAAAATTGTGTCGTGAGCGAGATAGACTACCAGAATGATCAAATCCAAATTACCTTACAAAATGGTTTAATATATTCATGCAAGAAGGCAATAGTCACCGTTTCATTGGGCATTTTGAAATCGGATTTAATTAAGTTTTCTCCTGCTCTACCTGCAGAAAAGAAAGAAGCCATTCATTGCTTGGGATTTAGCGGTGGAATCAAAATATTAATTAAGTTGAAAAAACCATTTTGGCCAAAGAAAACTTTATTTATTTTTGCCAATGGTCAAGGCATTATTCCTGTTTATTGGGTAACAAGTGCTGGTGGGAGATCTAGAAAAGATTTTGTTTTAACAGGATTTTTCATGGGAAATGAAGCAAAAAACTATGTTCAGAAATCGGATTTTCTAATTATTCAAGTCAAATTGCAACTTTCAAAACTTTTTAATATTTCAGAAGCTCATTTAGAAGAGAATGTGATGAGCACATATGTAAAAAATTGGTTTGAGGAACCCTTTACAAAAGGAGGTTACTCCTTCATAACAATCAATAATGGCTATAAAAATCATCGAAAAAATTTAGCCAAAAATATTAGGAAAAAGATTTTTTTTGCAGGGGAGGCGACTTCCATTAATTTTTCATCGACGATTCAAGGAGGAATGATTACAGGCTTCAAAGCTGCTCAGGAGGCAGTTGAATAATTCAAATTAATAACAATATTTAACTTTTCATAATATAAGAATATTACAAATCAAAAAAAAAAAAAGAGAAAAAAAATTTTGTTAAACTATCAAAATAACTACAAAAGGATCACTTTTGTATTCGTAGAAAAAATTCAAAATTTAACAAAAAAAAATTTTTTTTGCAAAAAACTAATTTCCTAAAGTCCCTTTGTTGTATTTAATTAATTAAAAATTTTTTAGATTATTGGTT
>Ga0302186_10000228_pt1 | contig 52156 bp, 36 predicted proteins | sample II_Bog_E1_2_FD_198782 | JGI IMG/M metagenome (GOLD analysis project Ga0302186, IMG submission 198782) | Peat permafrost microbial communities from Stordalen Mire near Abisko, Sweden - II_Bog_E1_1 | ecosystem: Environmental > Terrestrial > Soil > Wetlands > Peat | place: Sweden: Abisko...
AGGCTAATATTGACTTATTTGAAGTTTGCTTTCTCTAAGTTTAGATATTTCTCCTTAAACAAAATGAGACAGTCGGGAGCAGTGAGAACTTCGAATTTTATTGTCGATAAACTCTTAATATTCAGGTGATCGACGTCGAATGGATGAAGGAGTTTGTACCATTTATCTCCTTAACTCAATTTTTTCATTTCCAGAGTAGCGTTGCTGAATCATAGAAGGAAGTTCAAGCTCAGGATTAAAGGTTGAAATTTTAACAGCACAGATAGGAAAGGTGATGTTCTCTTTTATTTTATCTTGAGTTCTGTTCATATAATGATTTCAATAATTTTATTATTTCAATCAATATTGACCTTAATGGATTTCAGTTCTACTTTTTGCTCATAAGAATCATCCTTTGAAATTTAGATGCTAATTGTAAGTATATTTTTTAATTCTCCTTTATGACAGATCCAACCTATTTGATGAAATAAATAATAATTGACTAATTTTCGTCTTTAGTAGAGAAAATGATTAATTTATTTATATAATCATGTCACTAATAATTGTCAATATTATCGATAGATGTTAATGATAAATTTAACAATCATAAGCAAATTAATATTTTCAAGCCCTTGTCATTTATTCCTTTAATCTTTTAGCCTTAAAGGTAGGATCTGCATCTTAGCCAATTGGTCCCTTTTACCGAAGTTTTTTAAAGTATATGTAATACGATATTGCCACATGATATGCTGAACGCTTGAACAATTTGCTTTCATTAAAACAACTTTTTGAAATGCCTAACTTTTCTTAAATTTCATTTATCTTTGCCATTTTCTCGTTATCACGAACAAAAAAAATGTTTTTTGGTATCTCCTTTTAAATTATGTTTCCATTAGCACCATTTGTATTGCTCTTCGATTTATTTTTACAAGATTATTAAAAAGACTTTATCAATTTAGAACCCATCTGTGCATTTGCTAATTAAATTTTGGTAGGATCTATAAGGGGTTTGTCTTTTCCAAAATTCATCTCCAAGTGTCTCATATTCTACGCAGATTATAAGGTCATATTTTTGATTCGATTTAAAAACGAATCATTTCTTTGAATTTTGGTACCATCAAAATAAATTTGCGCTTTGAAACTATAAGGCTATTTATTTTTCTTTGAATTTTCTATTTTTCCCTATCGATAAAAATCAAACTGTTTTTTAGCTTGAGAGGAAGATACTTCAGAATATTTTTGTTTGCGATCAGTTGAATTCATAGGTTATCTGATGTTCTCAATCTATTATCTTCCCTAATTTTGTTAATAGTTGCGATAGCCTGAATAGAATGTAAATGTACTTTTATTAACTGAGTTGATGAATTTGATAAAAATCTTCGCGTCTGAGTTAAGCTGAAGAGAAGGGTTACGCATTTCCTGAAATAGTAGAAGATTTACGCGAGGATAAATATTTTTGATGTATCCTTCTGAGTTGGGGTCTTCGTTCTAAATGAATAACAAAGTACATCAGAATCGAAATTGCGAGGAACACGCCTTTCTCTAAGACTGCGTTTGGCTACTTATGGCATATTCTTAAATTGTCGATTTATTATATTAAAATTAATTTGCTCAAGCCACTTAATAACAGCATTAATTTGATAGCTTAGATATTTAAATAAATTGTTGACAAAAGTATTAAAGAGGTCAAATTTGACATAATAATGATGTAAGTGCCTACGAAATAATATTAGAGTTCTAATATACGTTAGAGATATCAGGAAATATATCTGTGATTCAATTTTCTTCATTTAAAAAATCAATATTATTATTAGAGTTTTGCATATTATTTTTATTCCTTTGTTCTGCAACTGTTTTCTTGAGTGAATCTCTCATTCTTGTGAAAAATTATACTTTTAGTTTATTTCCATCAGTGCTGGTGATCAAAAATTAATTTTATCTCTTTCTATTCTCTTCCATCAGTCGTTTATTCTTCATTTACAGTTCAGAATTCACATTTTTTAGCTTAACATTTTATAGTTTTACAGCCATTTCTCTTTGCGTAGATTATTTAATGCTAACAGTTAATTAGCTGACTTTTATCTTATATTTTTCGATAGATATACAGTTGGTGTGTTAATCTGCATTTTTCATAATATTGCTCCTATTTTACTCTTCTACAAGCTCATTGTTTGTTTTCTTGACTTCAACTATTTATTCGCTCAAATTTTAGATGATCTATTTAAGTCTGAGAATTTATTGTCCGTATTGATCTTATTGTTCTATTATTGTCTTTTTTAACTCATCTATAAGGTCATCATTGGAATTAGCATAATGATCCAGCAATTTTTATTCCTTTTGGCGAAGTAATTCAGATTTTTCTGCTAAACTTTTAACCAAATTTTCATTTTATTTAAGTAATTTTTTCATGTTTAATTCGTTCTTCCTCATTCTGTCTTCATCCTCGTCTAAAGCTGCTTTTAATCCTCCATATTCAGCAGTTAAATTTTGATATAGATATTATATTCTGGCAATTTCTTGCTTATAAATATTAATTTGATTATCCTCATCCTCTTTTTCATCCTTAATAATTGAACTTTCTTTTATTATTTGCATGAGTTCCTCTTGAGCGTCGGCTGGTAATTGCATGATACATGGAATAAATTTTTCTTTGGAGGGACACCGAATGCATACTATGAATATCATAAGTAAAAGGCTCTACAAACCCTATTCACTTTCTCCTTTTGACATTTCAACCATATTCATGATGGAGAGATTGCTAGGAAATGCACATTTTAAATGCTATCTAAAATATTGTTCAAGCTGATCATATATTGATTTCATTTTTTTATAGTTGAGCTTCCAACCTTAAAAATCCCCATCAATGCTTGGAACATTAAAGCCTTATATCTTTGTTAACACTTCTTAAATGATGAAACAGTCCTTAAGATCGTTGATATTACTAATTTCTTTACCTGCAATTACGGTTAGCCAACTAAGAAGAGCTTATTTTCGCGCCTACATTTTACCTTGTGAATTGATTATTAAATGATATTAATTATATTTGAAAGTTTAATCAATTCATCTTTAGCTGTGGCAAAATGAATATATTATAGATATTAAAGATCATAATCAAATTTTTTGTTATTTTCATGTCAATTAAACTGAGGAATTAATGTAGATAAAAATACACTTAAATTTATTAATATCATCCCCCACAAGCATTGTTTTCCAAACGCTAAAAGATAGCAAAACACTGAACTCTAATCATTCAGTTATGACATCTAATTAACATTGTTGAAATTGATAAAAATACTAATGAGATAATTATAAAGTAGCTTAACACACATAAATAATACAATAATCTAAAATAATTTTATTTATGACTTCAAAGTGGATAATTATTATATCCATTCATTGCGATGAATCCATTTTTTATCTTTAAGCGTTCTAACAGGTCTATCACCTCCTAAGCTGTCTCGATTATGGTGATTTATTGATTATAAATAATAAAAATAATAATAATTTGGAATGATGTATTCGATATTTTTCTCTGTCATTTAGTTATTCAATCATTGGCATCTTATGAATATTTTTATCCTTCAAAAAGACAAAGGTGTTTGTTAATTATAACATAACGAAATTAGGCTTCCTTAATTATTAATTCTTTATGTTAAGATTATCATTTCAATAATCAGCAAAAAACTATGATTAATATCCTGTGTTAGAAAAGATTTAAGAAATTCTCAATCTTTTTTATCAAATTTATCTTTATGCAGCATTGCTCCATCCCAAACCGAACTTAAATAATTTATAAGTAAAAATGGAAAAAACAATTTATAAAAGATCATTAACTTCTTATTAAGATCTGTAATTGTTAATGTTCAATTTTCAAAAGTAGATTGTTGGTCGATGTTTGGGGGTAGTTGAAATGAGAAGGAGAAGCAGTCATTCTCAACATTTGACAACTCTTCAAAATTGCATATGTCTGAAGAAAACTCAAAAAAATCATCATTTTTGCTTTATATTTTATCCTTACTTTATTTTTATCCAACTGAACTTTCAATTTATATTTTTTCCGAATGATTGAATTAAAACGAGGAAGCTCGCAAAAGTTGAATTTTAGGACCTATTTTTGTATTTTTTTCACCATAATAATGTAAATGTACATTTTCCTATATTCTCAGCGAATATTTACGAGAAAAAAGAAAAGACCTTTTCATTGTGAGAGTCTAAATGAGTTAATTGATTATAATTAGATGGAAATTAATTTTTTTAAAATAGTAAGTCAGAGAAATCATGGAATGGAAGAATGATTTATCCAATATATATTGATAATTCTTGCTTTTTTGTGATAATTACTCAAAGACAATCATTTTACGCTATTTGGAATTGAAAAACTTTAATTCAACTGAGTTGCTAAATGCAGTGAGAAAATCTAATTTTTTTAACACCTGATTGTTTGCAAGAGATAAAAATAAATATGAAGGTTATTCTTGCTTAATTATTGATGCAAAAATATCTGATTGATGGGCAAATCATCCTGTTTGATTATTTGATATTTTCCTGCTTGACCTAATTTATTTCCAAGAGTTTCATTTGAAATTCAGCTAAAAATATATAAATATGAGATGATTTAGGTTTAATTTCTTAAATTTCGGACCAGTCATGATGGAAAATAAAATAAATGATAAAATACTATTGAATTCTCATTTTTTATTTTATCTTTGCCATATTATCCTATAAACAAAAAATATAAAGAGTAAATTTTTTTAATAAATAAACAAATATGGAAAATAAATTTATCAAACTTAAATTTCTCTCGAAGAAAGATAAATATAAATTTATTTGTTAAGTATAAATAGCAAGTTCTTGAAAACAAAAGGTATATTAATACAGCAGGCTCTTTGTCTTTTGATAATTTTTGATAAAATTTATTTATGTTCTACCTATACTTGAGCCTAAATGTTTCCACAAAAATCGTGAAAAAGATAATTGATATCAAGTGAACTTTAAAGAATGTCATTTTTAATATTAGTGATGTTAAGTAACGGGAGCTACTTCATGAAGAATTTAACACTGAAAAATAGAAAGCAAAGGCGATTCCTTTATTAAAGACAATTATGTAGTTACTTTTCTATCAATAATGATAAAGCAAATAGATATTAATATCCAATTTTATTAGGGAATATACCTAAAAATAATCCAGCTACAAAATTATTGGTATAAAATAAAGCCTCGTGTCAGTTGAATTCAAAAGCTGACAATAATGAAAGACAACTAAACTTATAATACTCAGTTGATTTCTCAACATTTTACTTATCAACATCAGCATATGATCATTATTGAACTTTCATAAAATTTGTTATCTTGATGAAAAATGTGGTTATGAAATGTGTTTGCATTTATTAAAATACTATTAATGAATTGTTTTTATCCATGATCGGTTATCAAGCTCGCATAACAATTGTCAAAGTATAAACATTTTTAATTGTTAAATAATTTATTCGTAATCACTACAAATATCTTGATTATTTTCCTCTAATAGGATACGAATTTATACATTTTTATGATTAATTTTTAGCACCAAGAAAAAGAATATGAAATAAAAAATAATCAATATGAAGAAAGCCTTTATTGTTTGATGAAAAGATAATTTTAAAGAAGAAAACATATTCAATTATATTTACTCTATATTTTATATTGGTATTTTACATCCGCTGATCTTGGAGAAGTTCGGGGAATTTATCACACTTTTAACCAAAAATAAAAATCGACAAGAAATATTTGTAACTTAGCAGTATATGCTAAAATTCTTATTTAATTCAATATGATAAAATCGGTAAATATGGAAAAATAATAAACATGAATAGAGAGAACAAGAAGGGAAGTTTATTTATCATTCCTAAGCAAAAGAAAAATCGAAATAGTCAATGTGTGCACTTTCAGCCTTTGTTTATGGCTATATTTCTAATATTTGGAAACTTGAACTGGTCTTAACTATATTTTTGGAAAAAGGAGCCCTGATTCTGCTTAGAAATATCTTTCTCCATCTTGCTTTGGTAATGAGAGAATGGCGCTGAATAGGGGCTTGATTTAGCGTTACAATGAATGCCTTCATCTATTAATTAAATATTAATTATATCCTTTTCTAATGTTTAAAATTTAAATCATTCAATAAAATGGTCTCAGTAAATGAAGCTAGAAAATAAACACTTCTCTATTGCTTTTATGAATATAGTTCACTGAGTAACTCATAATGCTGATATTTTTATGCTTTTTAGATTAAAAAAACCATTTAAAGAAGTAAATTGAAATAGGTTTTATAAACACTTTTTTTCTTTAAATTAACAATAAATTTGGATTAATATATTCATTCTATGCCTATGCCCATGTAAATAAGATAATTATTGATTTGGCATTTGAAATGGAGTTAATTAAATTCCAAACTTATTTTTACAGAAAATAACTGAAAAAAAATGATCTTTGAAGTTCACACTTCCAAATCATGCTTGTAAAAATTCGGCATCTAATAATATAAAAAATAGTTTGAGTCCATTTTATATAAGAATTTTATGACTTTTATTATAATAGTTCTAAGTCAAGATATTAATAATCAATTCATATTTTCTCCTAAACATTAACAATTAATAATCAGTAAAATTATTCTTTTTAAGATTTTCTGAATGTTGATAACTATTCATGCGCTAATTTTTTAAGAAAAATAATATTAAACTATAAGAACGATGAAACCGCAACAATCATCAGGGGACCCTCCCATTTATAAAAAAATACAGAACTACATATTTAAATTCTCTGATTTACTCGGTCAGGGCAATTTCTCTAAAGTATATCGGGCACATCATGAAATAACAAGTAGTTCAAAATTAAATCAGATGAAGTCGTAGCTATAAAAATTGTATAACTAGAGTCTTTAAAAAGTAAAAAACTATAGGAATTGCTTTTTTCGGAAATCGATGTCCTCAAGAAACTCAATCATCCTAATGTTCTTAAATGTTACGAAGTTTTTACTAGCAACAGAAACTGCTATATAATCACTGAACTCTGTAATTAAGGTGATTTAGAATCTAGACTTCGAAAAGATCGATATTTTGATGAATTTAAAGCTGAGCCAATTATCAAAGATATCTTTTAAGGATTATACTACCTCGCTGAAAAGAATGTTATTCATAGAGATTTAAAAGTTACCAACGTATTCATTCATAATAGTCGAGCTAAGATTGCAGATTTTGGATTTGCCAAATTCACAAAGTATCTTATTGAAGATGTAGATAAAAATTTAAAGATATCAACATTGGATCGCCAATTTACATGTCTCCCGAAGGATTTATCAATAATATATACGGGCCTAAAACTGATGTTTGGGCTTTTGGAGTGATGGTATACGAATTATTGCATGGATAAACCCCTTATTCATCATGCAGAACTTAAACAGAATTGAAACAGTCTCTTTCGATGCCAATAACAAAAAGCAAGTTTAAAGCCTCATTATCACAAGAAGTGAAGGAAGTTATTATGCGTTGCATGGAAATTGACGAACTCAAAAGAATAAGCATTTTTTAGCTGGCAAATACTCCTTATTTTCGGAGACTACTAGGAAAATAACCTATTCCATTGACTTTACAAAATCAGCAAGGGGCTCATGGCTCTGCCAACTAATTGAGGAATCGTTCTCCTTCTTATACAAGCATAAGTAATAAATTTATGCAACATTCTGATAATGCCTCTGGCAAAAGAAAAATATCAATAGAAAAACCTTTAACCAATCTTCCTCAATCTCCAAAGATATTAAAAGTAAATATACCAACTTATGATAAAGCCATAACAGGGTTCAGTCCCTTAATTATGCCTAGAAATATTATTCAGCAACCTCAAAGGGAGTAGAGCCACTCACATGATAGAAAATCCGTTTCCTTGTCAAAGCCAATACCTATAATGAATCTCCAACATACAAGATAAACTGCTAAAAGGGAGAAATCTCTTTAAAAAATATCAAAGAAAAATCACTTGAGATATCAAATATTATCAGGATCATTAAGCTTTAAATAATGTGTAAATATTTTACACTACGGCCGATTAATCTTTAAATTTTTAATGACCCTTACAGTCAGTGAATATACCAACGATAATGAGTTGGTTAAACTTTCAAAATGGCTGATGGAACTCTTAGGTGAAATTAACTAAAAAATTGAGAAAAAATAAATTTCGTATGATGGAGATAATGCTGTTTTAAGATAGCAAAAATTAAAAGAAGTAAGAAACGAATACTAAAAAAAATATAAACTTGAACTGTCAAACTATATTCGTTTGCAAGGAACCTATGGGTAGAAAAATTACACATTGGATTTTATAAAAAACTACTGCTATAACCTCTATCAAAAGTATGACAGCCTAATAAATAAATAAAATAACAAATCCCTGATTATGCTAGGCCACTGCATCATTATGATGTGTGATACTACTAAAATCTTAAAAAAATGCTATGAAGAAAGTAATTACAACATCTTTTTGAGTTATAGAGATGTTGAATCATTTCTCAATTTACCAAAGGAGCAGATTGATATCGCCAGTTATCTTAATTATCGCAAAAAAATGGTCATGTATTACTGATCCTGTGTATATTTAATAACATCAATTCGGTTGTTACTTGATCATAATATATTCAATATATCTTTAAGAAATCCTTAAACAATTTGATAAATGAGCGTAGCTAAATTTTAGTTGACCCTACCAACACATTCTCTGGAAGAGTCTCATTAATTTTTTACCAAGCTTTTAGGATGCCACTAGATAGGCAGAGGCCAAGACTACATCAAGTATAGCTTCAGCAATCATCAATTGACTATATGTTTTATCGATAGCAATTTTAAACCACAAGAGCACTGCAACGCTGTTGATTAGCATGATGTGCCTGTTCCTCATTTCGGAGTTGTGATTTCAGTGGAATAGTTTAAAAAAATGAGCTCAGTTTTGATCGAGAAGAAGACTTCATTCATTATATAACCTTATTTAAGGTTTAAAGGACTCGTTGGAGAGCAATATACGATGTTCTTCAAAGATCCAACTGGCAATAATTTGGAGTTTAAAGCCATGACAAATCCATCTTATCTTTTTGCCAAGTGATTTTTGATTCTCTATATGTGAGCTTATATTTGAATATCGATTTATTAGTAATATAATTTTACCTTAATTCAAAGCAGATTCCAATTCAATATTTTCCTAATTTGAACTCATTTGTTCTGAAAAATACTTTATCTGTCAGGTAAAATTGGATAAATTAAAAATCGGATAATTTTAAAAAATAAACCGAACAGCAAAGAATCAAACCAAGCTTGTTTTATTTAATATTCTGGTAAAATCCTCTATTGTAATTGAACCATCGTTGTCTCGATCTGCCTCACTAATCATGTACTGTAATTCTTCATCAGTCATGGTCTCCCCAAGCTCAAGAGCCACTCTTTTTAAATTTGCAAATGAAATTATTCCAGTTTTGTCTTCATCAAAAAGAAGGAAGGTATTAAGAATCTCCTCACTAGGCTATCTTTCGGTCATTTTTCCAGCCATTAATTCAATAAAGTCTCTAAATTCAATCTCTCCCTTGGCCTCCCTATCTGCTTCGGCAATCATCTTTTTCACATCCTCCTTGCTCGGTTCGAAACCCAATGCTCTCATTGCTACTTTGAGTTCTTTAGCATCAATACGCCCTTTATAAGAAACAAGGTACCCTTTCCACTCATATCAAAAAGATCAAAAGCATCTTTTATTTGTTATATTTGGTGTTCAGTAAGGTCTTTACTGGTCTTGATGGAAGATTTAAAGGGAGTCTTTTCTTTTTTGAGTGTGGTCATTTCAAATTAAATATAACAGATATGGACACTTTATATTAATAAGCGGTGTTTTTCAGATAAATAAGTAATATTTTTTAATAAACTCAACTGGCAAACTATTTTATTTTACAATCATTTGAAATAGATGAATTTAAAATTAAAATCAATTCACTATCAATGTTATCTCGACTTCATTGAAATCTAGATGATATTTCGTTTGCCTAATCGTCAAACATATACGTGGGGCCTGATCTCTCAATTTAAGAATCCAAGTTGAAGAAATTATTAATATCATTCTCCATCATGTATGAGGAAAATTGAACCTCTTGATTTTTCATCTCTGTCTTCTTAACAATAGGATTTAAAGGAGTTTATTCAACAAGCGTATTTTTGAAGTCTAATTATTTGAGGGTGTCCTATAATCCATCTTCAAGAAGATTGGCTTTTTACTTTGAAATTATATTTTCATCAATCTTTGTTTTTAAACAGCTCCGAATTTATAAGACAAGATGATCAATTTCAAGATATCTAACTTGATAGTAGTCTTGATAAAAGCTGTAAAGAATATCGACTTCCCTTTTCAATCCTCCAATTTTTTTTTGATGATGAGTCCTGCACTGAGCGCTGGTTTTAACCAAGAGAAAGTTGCTCATCTCCTTATAGAGTTTGTTGGCTTTTTTGCTTCCATATTTAAAATCCTTATAATTGAGAATGAGAAAGAAGTGGTATTCTAAATTCAACTTTTAATTCCAATGGGTGAATGGTTGTTGCTGTCTTTTTTCCTTAGTCATAACTAGTACAGATGAATTAAATTATAATAGTCATCGTATCAATCAATTAACGTTTTAAATTAATTTCAACACATTAAGTATTTTTTACCACTACTTTCTTATAAACTTCAAATGAAGACTTCAGAGGGTGATCATCTTTATATCAAAGTTTTAGATGTCCAAAAAGATATTTATTTTCCATCCTGTGCAAACGAATGGAATGGTGCAAATTATTTATAGATAGTATTGAATTAATATAACAAAATGATTTAACAAAATACAAAAGATCATATATTGGTCTATGTTTGGTGTTTAAATAAAGTGGTATTTTAAATTTATTTGTGCTAAATATATAGTGTCAAGCAATCATATATCTTTGAGCCTTTTAATTACAATATCGTAGCTTTCAACTCTTTTATTTCGAAAAAACGACAGTTTTTAATAGCATGAATTTTTCTATAACCCTTTTTTTTCAGCGTTTTTAAAAACCGGAGGAATACTTCTTGTATATAGCGAGCTAAAATCATCATCATTTTGACTCTACAATAAAATCGCTTCTTTTCTCTTTTCCCCAGTTCTGCGAAGAAAAGGAGAATCAATATTTGTCTGCGTTGATGGACGATTGGTTCTTGTGGTGAGATTTCCTTTTTCTTTTCTTCTCTATGTTTTTGGACCAGCTGATTATTTGATCGACAATTTTAGGAAACTTGCAGAAACTGGATAAGAAAAACTTTATTTGTTTTTGTTTTTGCCCATATTTCGAGGGGATTGGATATTCTGATAAGATGTTGGATATTTTTGTATTCTTTAAGCTATTGGACTGATTGGAGTGATTATACTGCTATTTGAGCGATACTTCTTCTAATTTTGACTTTAGGCTAGATGATTAAAGACGTCAAGATAGTCATTGATAATAAACTTGATGATGAAATTCAGCTATTTAAGCATGGAATTGTCAATTTATAACGATTTGATAAACTCTTATCCATATTTCTATATGAAGTAACTTTAATTCAAATTCATATCGGTCTTACTTCCATTGAAGAATACAATCTATTGATTTTACTAAAATAATTTTAGATAATTTTCGCTGTGATCAGAACCAACAGCTAATTCTCTTGCACGTAACAAAGCATCTTCTATTATATTTGGCAATCCATTTTATTTCTGAATTCTTTTCTTCTCATTAGCCCTCAATTATTTTTACATATCTTTCAGTATCATTAATAGATTTCTAGGGAGATATTGATCATCCGTCCCAAAAAGAAAATAGTTTTTAAAGCATCTTTTGGATACCATACCTTCAACAGCACAAAATTATTTATTTTTACTTTGAAATATTTGCTTAAAAGATTAGTAGTTTGATGGAATTGATATTTTTTAATGGATACAAATGGCAACAGTTAAAAAGAATAGTTGAGATAATCTCAAATGTTTATTGCCATTTGTGTCTAGATACTCAAATAACTCATCAATCTGTTTTAGCAATTTTGAGGACATCTATCCTGAAGAAATGTTTTCATATAGATTATTGTAGAGTTTTTATAACAATTCTAAAGAACTATTTACCTAAATTAATCAATAAATACTGAGCTGAAGGATAGATGAGTTGCCATGAGTTTGTTATTAATCAGCTCGTTTTTTGGATATATCTTGATTTGTTTGGTATTGAACAAATCAAGCACATTTTTTGCTTATAGCCAGCTTATATAAAGCTCATGAAACTCATCATGAGTAATATCGTCGGCTTTACGCATTTGGATAATTCTAAGTTAGTTAAGGAATACTCCAAAAGACTTAAAGAGTTTTCGTCAGGAATGCTTACTGCGAGTTAAAAACAAAGGGAATCGAGAACTCTAGAAAGACCAGGATCGAGTTGGATAATTTTTTAATTGATCTTCATTTGTATTAAAATATAGTTTTATAGATTTTATTTATTATTGGCAATATCAACTCTAACTAACTCAATAAAATAAAAAACTTAAGGTTTTCTCGGATACTATAAACAAATGATACTAAGGCATGGATAGATGATAAAACTATATACACCTCTGCTTAAAAATGTAACAAAATATAATATTTATTGCATCTCTTCCATCATAATCATATCACTAATGATGATATCAGTGAATAAAAAAGGCTAGCTTATTCGGATTTTCTTTGATGAGCAGACTCCATCCATTTTACTCGCAAGCAAATGGAAATGGCTTTAGTTTACGAATACGTAGTATCTTGGAAAAATGAGAAGGCTAATCTTAAATCTTAATTTCCATCAGTTTTTGATGAAGTACTTCCTTACAATTTTATTTAGACTCTCCCAAAGGGCGAAGAGTGTAAGACCTCTTTCGATTATTTAGTTTCTGAATCTTGAAGATACCATTTCTTTTAGATTTGTCCTAATTGGATAGCTCAGGCTATAACGGTAACTCCTAAGTAGGCTATACAACAGATCGAACCCTCATTTACATCGTGCTTGCAAGAGTACCCGCTATTTAAGTTTATCTGAGCTCAATGTTCTATAATTTGCTATATGAGCTTTTAATGCAGCATTTGGATCTGTTTAGATATTGGGTATACTTTTCCGCAAATTTAGTAATATATTTTTGATTATACATGTTTTTAATTTTGATATCTTTAAAAATTCTTTGCCATTTGCTAATAATGAATTAGCATAAACCCTATTATTTGTAGTTTAAGCTTAAAGATATACCATTGTGCATAACTACATTATTATTGCTTGGATAATCATCCTCAAAGTCCATCAGGTCACTCAATAAATCAATAGGGCTTACCTAATCTTCTCTACTTACTTTACTGACAAAATCCTCTATTTATTTTTCTACCTTGGCCAAAGCTCGTCTATGACTTTTGAAGTAAATTTGCGGTCCTTAATCTCTGATAAGCATTAAAAATCGATTGTTTTTGAAATTTTCCTCTCTTCGAATGAGCTACAAACATTTACTTGTGTTATAATTGTTATTGCAAGTTGATATTTCTTTATCATATCTCTTTCTCAGTCTATCAACGGACATTTCAATAAATTTTTTCACATTGAGCCCTTCAGCAAGCTCTTCTATGCAAATTGCTCGGAATCCCTGCAAAAATAAATTTGTTTCGACCATCTCGGCAATTCTTGCTGAGAAAGTGATGAGCTTCTGATGAAAGTTTTTAATAATTTTATAGACTCTATTGCTAAACTGAAACAACTGTGACTTCCAGTATTAGTTAATGTCGATTTATTGGATAAGAACAGTAACTTGATTTTAGACTTTGACTCGTAACTACTATAGTTTTTTGAGGTCAGCCGTATACCGACAGCGCAGTCTTTTATCAGGTTAATATATTATTATTTTAGAGAAGAAGTAGTTATCCTCACGAAGGACAGACAACTCCAGCAGGATCTATAAAGTCTGCTGGAATTTAAAGTTTGTTTTCATATTATAATTATTACTACTTTAACTTATAAAGTGTATCTGCCTCGACAATAAATAATTACAATTATTTGATGGCTAATTCCATGATTTACTTTTAATAAATCATAATTTAAGGAACATTAGTGATAAAATATATCTTATAAATATAAAAATTAAGTAATTGAAGCAAAGGACGATGCGCAAATTATACTATCAAATGGTAAATTATGAAAAGTAAATGAGGATATATTTGGTTCACTATAATTTCATCAGTGACTTGTATTAAAATTTAAATAATTCTTGCACCTATTAATTATAATTTCTGTTGATAGATTCATGATCAAGGCCATTATTTTTATTTTTCAAGATCAGAAATGGAGCATATTACCGCTTTGACACAACAGGCTGAGGCCTTCCTCATGGGGCCTGACTTTTTCTACTATCACGGAGTAGTGTTGACATTGCTCTGGTTTGTTGTTTGCAATATCGGCATTCTTATGAGAAAAGTTTCACTCATCCTGCATGCTCTCATCTTCTTCTTGGTAGATGTCACAACAGTCTTATTCTCTGTTGGGGCATTGTGCCGTGTTTATCCCTACCTTGACCGTTTTACAAGCTGGAGTCCTATCAAACAGGGCCATATTGTTGGCGGTATTTATCTCATAATATAGGGGCCATTTTCTTAATACTAGTGATTCTACAACATGTGGGAGGAGTTATTACACTTCTCAAAAACTAGGAAAACCCTGGACACCGCAAGTTTGCAGTTCTAATCACCAACTTAGGCAGACTATTAGCCATTTTTGGCATGATACTTGGCGAATACGACCAAAACATCATTATTGGCAGTTCTATTTTTGCAGTTTTACTGCTTGTAGTTAGCGTTTACAAAGGGTTCATTGCCCCTGATCAAAAATCCTTGGAAAAGCCAAGCTAAAAAGTTTCTGCTCGTTTCGCAAATAGACAAAAATCACCCAAGAGAGATTGATAGATCATCTTATTTATCATAAATATCAATATTAATCAGTAGTATGAATCTATAATTGCCTTTTTTTTGGACTTGGCCTCAGTTAACTTGTTTTTTAATTTTATCGGCGATTTTAGACTCTTGATTTGTCTATTATACTTGTCATTGATTTAATTTTCTGTGTGGTTGCTACAAGTATGGGGTTTCTCTGTATTTCTCTCCGTAAAATTAATTAATTTTACTTTTGTAGAGCTAGTTGACTGTTTATCTTATCTCTTTTTAATTTTTTAATTCTTCACAGGTTATTTATTCAAATATTTATTTTTGCTTAATCGATCAATTGAAAAGTACTCTTACATTACGTTTGATATCTTTTTGGTATTGTGAGGCTTTGTGATTTTACCAATACTACAACGTTTGGAAGAAATTTAAGATTTTTAACTTTTTGGGCTTTTTATATTTTGTCTTGGGGATAGTTGTGCTGGAGAGTATCCAACAGGAGTTTTTTGAGCAGACTGTTTTGATGTAACACAAGCTTTTTTCAGATTTACGCTTTTGGAATGATTGATGCATTTGGGTTAATTGTCTTTCTTCTTTTTCTTCTATTTACTTTTTTGAACTTATGCCCTTGTAAAATAATAATTGTTCAATTTAGCAAATTATCTATTCTCCTCTAAATTTTGTCCTTTCAGAGACTATCTTACATAAGATTATAGTTTATTTTAATGTTTCTATAGTTAGAAACTATAATGACTATTTGCAGGAGACTGCTATTTTTATGAATTACCAGTTGTGCTTCCCTTTACCTCTAAATTATTTTAAGAGGATTCGAGGAGTAACTAAAACAATTATCCCTACTTATGATGTGTCGTTGAAAACGATTTGGAGTCCAATTAGATTTCATAGTGATTAAAAAAGCTTGTAAGGATATGTTGTAAATAGAGAATATCAAAAGGAATGTAATAAGTAACAAGAATAATAGCAATAAGATGGTAGCATTGAGATTATCTGTACTCATTGAGCAATTTTGCTTGCACTTTACCTCCCCCTAACCCAATAGCCAAAAGGCGCAGTTCTGTTGCAATTGTAAAATAACTCATTGAAATAATCATCACTCTCTCGAATACATTTTCATAAGATAATTCGTTCCATTTCTATTATTTACTTTCATATTAACTCGGCATTGACTCCATTTGCATTAAATTACCTATGGAATATTGTTTCAATTTATTGCTTATTCTTCTAAGTTAAAAATTAGGAAAAGAGCACTTATTTTTCCATAATCTAAGGTAGTGCTTAGTAATTTATAAGAGAGTATGAGTTTATAAGCTCTCGACACTTTATTTTAGCCTTCCCAATTCATTCAAGATACGAACTAAATATTTTTCTGCTTTATTTGTAAAATTAGTTAATCTAGAAAGAGTGCTTGATGTGCTTCTGAGAAGAGAATTAGCTTTTTTAGCTGCAACAAGAGCAGCGTCATTTTGTTTGAGTTGGCTATTGATTGCACAATAAACGAGATAATATTGAGAAAGAGAGCGTTTGATGCTAATTTACTCAATTACAAGTTATTATTTTCCCTCATCGCTATATTACTCGGCTTCTATCTGCCTAATTTTACAATTGATATTGTAGATTAGCGCTTAGATATAATTGGAACAACGCTATAATTGCCAGCTTAATTGTTGGCAACAAGCTTCGTTATGAAGAACTGTTATTATAAGATTGCGACTTATATCTCGACCACTGTTAGCAGCATATTCCAATATTTTCTCTGCTTCGGCCAACCGAATACTAGCTTCTTCAATTTAGCCATTACGCATCTTTTCAATAGCAGAGCGGTTAAGTTGCATTGCTTCTTAGGAGTACAATTCTGAATGAAAAGATAGTTACATGATTCCATCAATTGGATGAGTTGAGAACGATTGTGTTATATTGTTTTCTTCAATTATTTAAAGTAAAGGTCATTATCTTTGAAATGATGAAGTAATTGAGAGGGCAATAACATTTATGCTTATTTTTTTGCTTCGCTTTGTTATTATTTCTAATTGTTGTTTTTTATTCTAGGTTGAGATGGCCAATCCATAAATTTAAATATCCCTTCTAAATGATTATACTCTCAAATTTTGGGAATAAATGATCTGAATCGGAAAAGAGGGAGATTTGATTAATTATTTTATCAGATTCTTTCCAGAGTATGTCGATGGATGTATTTGGAATATATGCATTGAAATTTGATTAATATAATTGATTACTTGATAATGTAACCTCCTAAAGAATAGGAACTAAAAGTATAGGGAGACTATTAAGAAGAGGAAGAGGAAGAATAAATGACCAATAAGAATAAAACTGCTCTCAATTAAAGACTGATTGCCTGTGTCAAGAAGAACGAGTATGAAGAAGTAGAGAGATGTCTCAAAAGAAAAGCAGATCTTAATTATTAAGGTAACTCCATTTCTATTTAGAAAATAATAAAAAACGCTGGACCGCTTTTATTTGGGCTTGCTGTATTGGTAATCCACGTATTGTGAGACTAATGCTTTCGCGTGGAGCAGCACAACAGTATTTAGAAATTAAACCTGAATTCAGAACAGTAGTTATGGGCAGCACTAAATAAATGAGACCTAATCCTCTTCATTGGGCCTGCTTCAAAGGTCATCTTCCCATTGTTCAGCTTCTCATAAAGGCTGGAGTTCATTGGTAAGATATAGACAGTTGTGGTAACAATAGTGTGATGCTTTCGGCTGCTGGAAATTTTCCATAGATATTTAAAAAGTTTTTGCAGTTAGGAGTTCTATTAGATTGTAAGAACTCAAGAGGACATACGGCAAAAGATTTGACAACTCATCCTGAGATTTTGGCTTTGATCACAGCTCATGATAAATCTCATGAGTGTGCTATCTCTCATACAGTATTTAAGGAAAAATAATGTAAACATTGGTGCTGGGTATGTGGAAAGTTTGTTTCTGGAAAGCAATTTAAAGTAGAGTGGGCTCAAAGGGAGCTAAGCGCTACAGAGAGGGAGGAGTTAGATGGTCGTTGCAGTGCTTGTTTGTAATCAGCGGCAAATATGAAAAAATAGTTGTAGTAGGCGATATAAAGTAAGGAAGAGATAAGACTTCGCAAAACAATGAATCTCTATAAATAAAAGTTTGCCCAGCTTGATATTCTCTTCTTGGATTTGTGCTAAAAATTATTGCATCGTTTATAGGTTCAAAATGAAATATTAGGCTATGTAAATGGATTGGAGAAGGTGGATAACTATAAAGTTATTCTTAAATCCGTCAATCACATTCAGAAAATGTTGAAAGGTAATCAATAATTAAATTAGATTCATCACCCCTAGGGGTTGATAAGGAAGTAATTGATGTAGCAGAAAAAACTATTTAAAGATTGAATGCTGAACGAAATCTTAGGTATTAGATCGATAATATTGACACTTCTTCGGGTAATTATAATATAATTAAGCCACTCGAGAAGGAGTTGCTAAACTTTAGACTGTCTTCTCAGAGGCAGAAACTAAAAGTGTGGCGAGTGACTATCTAGAAGTTGCTGGGGAAATAAAGGGCAAAATGAATAGGAGTATTACAGTGCAGGATATTCTTCAACTGTTTTTAGAATATCCTCTAAGGCCTGATCCTTATCCAGCTCCATTAGCAATAGATTTTAAGACTAAAAAACCACTTGATCCTGAAACTAAAAAGCCAACGGATCCAGCGAATCTCTTGCCCAAAAAAAAGAAAGGAAAAAAGGAACCAAAATTCATCATTCCTGAGTGGGCAATTGAATTAAAAATATTAAACGAAAAAATAAAATAATAGGAGTAATTATTAGCTCGCCGTGAAGAGTTAAGTTTGACTCCTGAATTCTGCAAGAAGGTCTAAGATGCTATTGCTCTGATGAAGAAATAAAGTAGATACAGAAAAGATATGGACACCCTGCAGGCGATGGTTGATGAAGCTAATAAAAAGAAAAAATGATGAATGAATTCCTAATTGTCTAATTAGTCACTAAATAAATATTTTGATGAATATTTTAGAATTTACTCAATTGTAGATTCATTGCTATCTAAAATTAATCATTTATAATTTAACATGAATAATCAACAAGTCGAAAAAATTATAAGTTACTTCAGAATCAATCTTCACTTTCATGATCCCTATCAGGTAATGCTTGATGGTAACTTTATTAAACTTCTCGTGTAAAAGCAAGTTGACATCAAGAAAAAAATTTAGAATGCCATCAGTGGAAAAGTTATTATTAAGGTTACTTCCTGCATATTGCGAGAACTATAGTTTCTTGGTGAAGAGTTTAGGCTGGTGTTAAATTAAGCAAGGACATACAAATTAATTATTTGCAAACATCCCATCGAAATGTCTGCGGATCGTTGTATTATTGATTTACTCGGAGAAAAGAATTAGAGATGCATGATTGTGGGTTCTCAAGATATTTAATTGAGGCGCTATCTGAGATAGTTATAAAATGTACCTATTTTATACTTTGGACCAAATCAAAGAATTACAATGGAGGATATCAATAAAAAATCATTAAAAAATATGGAGAAATAGATGCAAAAGAAGTTTTTACCAAAATAAAATTAAATTAAAGAGTTAGAATAATATAAAATGCAGCAGAAAATGGAGTAAAAAAAGAAGAGGATCAGATAACTTTCTTCTCAGTTTGGAATTCAAGTAAAAACTAAAATTGCAAAAGGTCCCAATCCTCTCTCAGTAAAAAAGAAGAAGATAAATGTTGGTTAAACTGAATTGAAAAGTGACCCAAATAAACCAAAGAGAAAGCGTATTCGTAAGCGTAATAAAAACAAGCAATCAGTTTTGAGTGATTAAAAGTAATGATAATTAAGTATAATCATTTTAAGATATATTTTAAATTGACAGGTCTGAAATAATAGCAAAAATGAATTTATCTTTGCCACTCTTATATGATTTTTTATGAATTCAGTTTTTATTTATCACCTCCTATAAAGCACAATATTTATTTTGTCTTTTGTAAAAATAATTTAATATCAACAATTACTTTTAATCAATATCATCTTTCATTATTTGATGTTTTAATACAATATGATCAATCAATCAGAAACCCTTTGCATAGGGATTCAATGGTTGTCCGTATTGCATATTGCCTCCCATTGGTTGTCCCATTGGTTGTCCGTTTTGATTATATATTTGTGGATTATAGCTCATATCTCCATATATTGGTTGCCCACTATTATTAACTGGAGGATAATTATTAGGAGGAGGAGGATAATTTGGATATTGAATAGTTGGCTGAGGCCCATTGACGACCAGAGTATTGAGGCTATTCTGGTTGTTATTCATATTCATCATATTTTGTTGCATCATCAGAGCTTGGGCTTGTCTTCTTCTGTAGCAATAACATGATAAAGCAATAACTATAGCGATAAATATGAAGGCTCCCACAATGGCTCCTGCAATGACACCTGCATTTGAAGTTGTATAAACTGAGTAATAAGTATAGCAGCTATTGTATCGCCAGTCAAAAGAGTAGGAGTAATTTTCTGGGCAATAGCCCCAGTAGTTGCAGCAGTTCCAGAGGCAAGAATAAGAATAACACATGGCACTAACAATAGAAAATGATAATAATTTAAAAATTGAACATATCCCGAAAATAGTTTCATTTTATTTTGATTAAATATAAATGATAATTTTAATCCATTCAATCTCAATGTTTTAAATTTATCACATTAAGGAATATGATATCTTTAACATATGTTAAACTACTCGAATCTGGTCTTAAAATTAACTGATAGATCATTGAGATATTGTATTATATTTGTAATAATGCTTATTAAAAGCAAATTTTCTCCTAAAATCGATAGTATGAACGTAATTTTGCTAAATCTGCAAAACAGAGGATCAACTTTATCTCTAGATAAAAGAATTGCTGAATATCCTTATTGATCTTATGATTATATATAGCAATAATCTATAAATCCAATTAATGAATTGACGTTGGAGTCCACAAACCACCACTTCATTAGATGAAAGTACCAACATATTAGCGATATTTATTTGCTTAAAGGTTTAATCGCCTAATTTATATTTATTGTTAATAATTAATATTTGAAAATCATCCTTCATGATATTTTTTAAGTAATGATTCAGTTTCATCTTCTGCAGCAGATCCAGTTTTTAAAATTTTCACATTACCCTTGACACCCCAAATATATGAAAAAAACGATAAGGATTAATCCGCATACTCCTCAGAATGATCCCCATATTTTGGGTTTGTCTGAGTCTTCTGGATAATAGGACGCAGCTACTGCTGCGGCTGTTAAACTCCCGAAAAGTAATGTTACAATAATCCCAAAAAAGATTTTAATACACCGTCCTAATCCCGCCCTCTTTTAATTGCGGACTTGCAACATTTGTTGTGTTTTTATTTGAGTTGGTTATATCTCATTTCTACGTTATTGGCTTTATACCTAACTGCTTGCTGTATTTATATTTTTTGTATGGTTTCTTTAGCTTCTTTCCTTAATTTCTCAAAATTTTCAATGCATATGTTTGCCTCTGGTATTTCCTTTACAAATTATTCACTCAATCGTAATTTCTGAATATTTGTGATTACTGTGATTTTTTAATTATCATCTAGAAGCCCAAAAACCTTATAGCTCATCTTTTTCTTTGCAGGATGCTTCCAACAGTTGTAAAATAGGGCCCCATTTAGGTATTCTTTCTTCAGTTGGGCAAGAAAATTTTGTTAATCTGGAGTCAGTTCAGTCATCTCTGATAATAATAAATTATTAATTAGAAAGAGCTTAAGAATATAAAAAAAATAATGACGGTCTTTATATTAAATTACGAGTTAATTTAAGTCATTTTATCACCTGTATGATGCTATGTTGTTGCCATTCATTTTTTATTCAAGCAATACAATAACATTTTATAAAGATGGTTTATAATTGGAAGATGAAATTTTAATATTATCATAACTTATAAATCATACATTATTTTCAGCCGAACTGTCAATTTTATGCGATTATAAAACTCCTTTAGATGGTTTAGAAGGATTCTCTGATTCCTTATTTGAGTCTTAGCTTAATAAAGTTTAAGGAAGTTCACAGAATAACTCCCCATTTTTAAACTCTCCAAATTTAACGGTATTCTCGTTTATCAAGTAACCCTTTCCACTTGGAACAAAGTTTTACACGGATCCTTTATAAATGGAGCCATTTTCGTATCTTATGGTAATTAATTTAGATTAATCAATTTTCCCTTTTACAAAATACCCAATATACTATTTGCCTCCAATCTTTAAAATTCCAGTACCCTCCATCTTATCATTGACCCACTAACCATCATAATTCAATTATCCCTGACTTTTTCCATTCCCATGCTTCATTCCCTATCTAAATTCTCCAACATAGATATCTTTTCCCTTGACTATCTGCCCCATTCCTTCGTATAAATTATTTTTGAAGTTTCCAATATATTTATGAATATTATTCGTTAATTTACCATATCCCTCCCTATATCCATTTTCATATTCTCCCTCATACATCTAATTTTTGTCCATATAGTACCCGCCTTTGGTAAAAATATTGTTTTATATTTGCCCAATGTAAATATATTTAACCTTCTTTTGCTATCTATTTTCAGTTTCAAACTTAATTTATTTCCCTTAGTAGTTCGATGGTCTTCCTCTACCAAAACTTAATTTATTATCGTGCCAACTAAAGTTGACGAATCTTTTGTTTTACAGAACCAAACAATATTCATAATCTTAGATTAGCAAAGATGGAAAAGTTTTATTTAACATGAGCTAAGGAATTTTTTAATTATGGAACTGTAAGAAATAAGGAAAAGAATTTGTTAGAAGCAATCCAGGAAATGGAATTGAGGTAACCTCATGTGGGATAATCGGAGGGAAATCTTAGTTTTTCTTGTGAGCCACAGGTTCTTCTTCAATCTCCTCGTCATCTTACATAACCTAATAATCAGTTTCTTTCTATTTCCGCTTTTCTTTTCTTGGTTTTTTACGATTCTTTATTTAATACTATCTAATATCATCTATCCATTGAAGCAAGCTTTGATTAGCTTTCATGATTCCAACAAGTTGGGTTTTTAAAAAATTATGAAATTTGTTTCTGATTATGCTCTCAATATTTTCAGATGCAAATGATTGCTACCCTTGGATTACTTCTTCTATCTGAGAAATAAACACTTTTTATTTTTTTGAAAGATGCTACCAGGGAATTCTTGGTTTTTGCCTCTAAATTTCACAACTTTAAACATTAATCAACATCTCAATTCCATAGTCATTGGCTTCTTTCAAAAGTCGATTTGTTGTTCCAATCAAAAAACTGCCCTTACTAGATTTTTGAAATTTAGACAGCAAATGAAAGTCTTGAATATGAAAAGACATTGACATGAAGTTATCAGCACTGAAAGTTCTTAGGGGAAGTGCGTACTCTCTTAAAGATTGCATATATTTGCTGATAGGCTTTGAAAATATTCCAAATGTACTCAACCCTGGGAATAGTGTCAGCAATGAAACAATGAAGGAACTTGCTGATGAGCAGGAATTAGCAAAAATGACTACTCTCTTCTGGTAAAGCACAGCTTTCCAGATTTAATAAAATTCCTGAACTCCAAATAGGTTGATGATTGTTTTCAAGTCACTCCCAACATAGAGCTGATTTATATCTATTTACGGCCATGCCTGGATGATATCTTTATTCAATTCTTCATAGATGGCATTGACAAGTGTATAATTTGAATAATCTGCAAAAAATGCTTTTGTTGTATTTGCCAGTCTCAGTTTCAGATATCCAAATAAAGGAAGTGAGCTCACTACTGCAAGAGCTTTTTGCATGTATGAGCGAGTAATTTCATTGTTTTGAGCTTTCATTTATTATGTGACCTTTATTTGTTTAAAGTAGGAAACTCCGAAAAGCATACGATTTTTACCATTTAATTTGGCTTAAAAGTTAAAAAAATTGCAATCTTACATTTTGTTATGCGAAGAATCAGGCATAGCATGATGGACAATCGTATTTTCGATTTAATTGACAGTACAATTTTAAGGATATTTATATTATACTTCTGTCCCTCTTTTATGGTGAAAATGGATCACTGCGATGCAAATTATCGGCTCATCTATTTTATGATAACCTTCGTCATACTAATCAACCACTTCCTTCAGCAGAAGGGCTTTTCTTTCAAGTTATTTATCAAAATTTGGTATGAATATATCTTCGTTGTTACTGGGCAATTAATACTAGGGAATTTTAGCTTTTTCTTATAAGGAAGATTAGTATTTTTCTAGTAGATAGTGGGAGATATGGTGATTTGGATAATTTTTAAAATAGGTCTCAAACTTTTCATTGGATTAGAGATCTATTTGCTTGCTTTGTAGCACCTTGAGGGGATCCTTGAGTTTATTTGGAATTTGTTAATCAACTAAATCCAAGGTGTCAGGGGCTATATCAAATTGTTCTAATTTTTTCGAAAGGAATTATTTCCCTTTTAAAATGAACTTCATTATTATCTACTGATGATAAAAATTGAAGAAAAGTAAAGTTAAAAGAATATTTAAATTGTTTGCTTTCGAATACATAATAAATAATTATAACCTAACAATCAATGCCCATTTTTCAGCAATCCTCCTTCAACAAAATTTGAAGTTCGACTTGACTGAAAATCACTATTTTTTCTTTTAAGTGATTCAAAAGTTGATCGCAGTTTTTGTTATTTTAAGGCTTCCTCCTCTCTTTCGATGAGATCTTTCTATATTTTGTTAAGTCTCTCTTCTTTGCCCAGCAATTATGCAGATTTTTATTGAAGTCTTCTTTCTCTAATTCTTAAAGAAATTTCAGGAGTTCCTTGCAAGTCAGCCAGAGTTGGTCTATCTTCAGGATTTTTTTATAGACACCAGAAAATTAAACGATTTAGCTCTATTGAGTTAGATAATCTTTTTGGTTTTGTCTATTTGATCATTTTAACTCTTTAAAATTCGTTAGAATTTCTAAAAGGAGCTTGTAGAGAGCAAACCTCGTACATTAGACATCCCAAACTCCATATATCTGTTTGCTTTGTAGATATTCCTGTTTAAATCTGCTCTGGTGACAGATAGTGAGTATTTGGAAGGACTGTAGAAGAGAATTTTTCCTCTGGATCAAGTTTTTTAGAAATGTTAAAACCTCCTAACTTAATAGTTTTTTTCTGAGCATCTCTAAAGTAAACGCTTTTAGGATTGATGTTGCGATGGATAATAGAATCCTTGTGGATATAATCCAGAGCTTGTACAAGCTGATAAAATATTCTCCAGACTTCATCATCCGACATCTTTTTATTCTCAGCTTTGGTAGCGGCAAGTAATTATTGAAGGGTACCTCCTTGGCAGTACTCCATAACTATGTCTACTGTAAAATCTTTTTTATTGATTTCGTAATCAAGATATCTTATAATGTGGATATAGTCCATCCTCCTGAGAGTATTAACCTCATTGACGATATACTATTTCTTCTTGGGTGAAATGCTGGAGAAGGATACTTTCTTGATAATAACTGCCTTTTAGTCCTGTTTTCTTTGGGCTTTGTATAGGTTTTTCCCTTTTTTCTCTATAATTGAGTAACGGTCCTCCATAACAGATTAACGATTATTATGATTTTAAATTTTAACAACTATAAATCATCGATAATATCTATAATTTAGTAATAGTAAAGATAAACAATTTACATCAATAATTACGTTATCTTTTGGTTTCGATAAATATTGATTATGTTTAACTTGCCCTTAGCCATTTTCTTAAAAATAAAATGAAATCGATCATCGATAATTTTATGATTTATATTTTAAATAAATTAGTACATTTGAATCATCTGATTTCCTATTTGATAATAAGATCAAATATATTCAAATATAAATCAATTATATCATTCTTTATCTCATACACTTTTAAATTTATCAAAAAAAAATCATTCGAAGAAAAGCTTCAAACACCCCCATAAATAAAGTAAGAATAAACTAAATATCAAATATCATTGATTCATCGAATTGGAGGCTGCTTGCCTTTGAATTTAAGAGTTCTCAATATTACTTTTCTATATATTTCTTGAAAATCGTCATATTGAGGCGAATGTTGTAACTCACTATGAGAAGGAGATTGACCATTCTTTTTCGTTTTTGCACTTTTTAGTAAATTATCTATGGATGATTTTTTCATATTTTTTCTATCAGTGTTGGCTTAACTTCGTTACCTTAGAACTTCGAGGTCTTTACATCTTCTTTCGAGCATTTCATAGTTTTAATTAGCGTGAAAAATGAGCTTCTTCATGAATTAATTATCGTTTTGAAGTGCCACAATGTTATTTTCTAAAGATCTAAAATTATTGTCCATAAACTTGTTTTTTTCCATTTCCTCATGATATTTGTTCGAGAGAATATTATAGTTATTCCATAATTATTTTTATTGTTTGTCTAACCTCATCAAAACAGTCAAAATTTCATCATTTGCCGATTTTTCAGCGCCTAACTATTTTTGTAGTAATAAGCAACTGTTTTTATTTCTATCATTTTCTTATTTTAATTGATCAAAATAAATTTTTAATCGTTGAACCATCTTGGATTGAGAAGACGTTAGCCCACTGTTCATCAATGACTGAAACAAACTTTGCTCATTACAGTCCCCATTTTAATTTGTTTCAAAGGATCTATTTGCTGAAGGATTTTAATTTTACTTATCAAGACTAGAAGATTCAGGTTAGCTAGCACTGAGAATGACGCTGAGTTTTTTAGATAGTGTATATTAGTGGCCTGATCTTGATTAGCGAGAATTTGCTTGGTAATCGCTTTGAAGCAAGTTAATAAATTTACCCAGTTCCTCCTTAATTTCAATCTGATCGAAATCTGTTTCTGCCTATCTGCTCATTATCGTTATTATAGATTAATAATAAAATAACTGTATTTAATTTAATTTTCATTCAGAATCAGAGTTGATATGGATTTTTTTGTCCTGAATTTCTCATCTAATTTTTTAGAAGCCCTTGCATTCCTTGAACCACCTAAAAAGGCAATTGATTAGGTCCTGTATTGTTTGATTGTGGATAATTATAGGGGTTTACTGGGGGATTATTAGGAGCAACATTGCCGTAGCCATTATTAGAAGGATTATTACCAGGAATGAATCCACCTTTTCCTAATGATTGCCCAATAATATCAAGAGGATTAATTTTTGGCTCCATTGGTAAATCAGGATAGAGATTTTGCGATTGATTTAAATTAACATTTGTTGGATTTGTTGGGTTAGATGGAATTGTATTACCCCACCCATTATTTCCATTATTCCCTTGATTACCCCACCCATTATTTCCATTATTCCCTTGATTACCCCACCCATTATTTCCTTGATTACCCCACCCATTATTTTCTTGATTACCCCATTGATTTGAACCTCCTTGCCCTTGAAGATTATTAAGTTGAGGATTATAGGAATTTTGCTGGTTCAATTGATTATTATAATTGGGAGATCCCCATGAGTTTTGTTGAGGTTGTCCAAACTGATTATTGTTAGATTGTCCCCATTGATTTACATTTTGCTGATTTCCATAAGGATTTGATTGACCCCATTGATTATTTTGTGAATTAAAGGGCTGATTGTTATTACCAAATTGATTGCTTTGTCCCCATTGATTGCCTGTGTTATTTTGATTGCCACCGGTATTGCCTCCTCCTGGAGCAGAAATTCTCAGCATTACCTTTCCAGCAGTTTTTCCTTTGTAATACAGTTGCACAATTTCTATTTAACATATTTTTTACAGTCCTGCTCACTCGAATTTGTTCTGAATTTTGATAGATTTAACTATCCTTCCCCTACCAAATCATCTGACATAGTATCCTCATCCATAATTTTTATCTTAAGGTCATTATTTTGAGCATTGAATTTGAAGGTTTCATTCCATACAGGCTTTTTTCCAGCTTATTTCTTAGTTTTTGTCCGTAGACGTTGTGAGCCCAGCATCAAAATACAGTATGGATCCTGTATAATAAGAATGCTACCATGTTTGAAAATGTTTAAGTGTCGTGACTGAGCTGAGCTGATATAACCTTGATTTGTAAACTCATTAACTATTATTATCATCTTATTTAGAGCATTGATTAATATTAATAGCCGTTTATAATAGCAATGAGCTACGTCACCATCGATTCTAGCTCAATCAGTGGGCGTTGTCATAGTAAAGAAGATAATATGAAAATTACTCAATTGTTAAAATCTAATTTAAAGGAAATGGCAAACTTGAGCAACACATGCATCACCATTAAAAAAATAAATTGTTGTAATTTTTAGCCTGAGAACATTCCATTAGCTCCACAAAAAAATCAATTTTTTAAAACTAGTCAATCTAAACTCTTTTTCGTTAAAAATAGGAGATTTCTGGAGCTAAACACCCTTCAAAGAAAAAGATAAGATAATCCAGTGATCGTTCCAAATGAGTTTAAAAATATTTTGCGAGCTAAGAGCACAACCATAAAGCATAAAAGATTACAATAATTCTATATAAATCGATAGGAAAAGCAAAATAATGAGTTTTAAGCTTAATAAATAGCAAAAAAAGTAAAATCAAATATGTTCAAACCGAATTTTCCAGCTAAAAAATTTAGACAAAGTAGAAATAACTCTTCGTCTCTGATGGAAAAATCATTGAGAATATTTGAAGCAAGCTCGGAAGCATCTCATGAAAATTTTAAAACTGGCAAAAGAAATGCAGCATTTCAACTTATAGCTGAAGATTTAAATGACTGTTTGTTGAAAGAAAATGACTTAAACATGTTTGATTTCATGATGATTAAAAAATAAAAAAATTAACAACCAGCATTCTTCGCCAAAAGTAAATTTAAAAAAATGAAAAGGAGAGAGTAAAAGTAAAATATTCGATAATTTGGAATTTAACCTTGGGAACATTTCTAAAATGATGATAATTTATTTTGAGTAAAGTTTATTGGTAAATATCGCTATTTATCACTTCTTTTTGACAATAACGCTGCTATCTTTTGTATAGACTTCTCTGTAACTGACGAACTTAAGACCTTCTTTTAGTTTTCTTAGACCATCTGGATGATAGACCACCATTTTCACAGGGTGTCCTGGAAGAAGGTCGAAATAGTTATTGCTAGTTCTCAGATATGTTTTGGCATGACTGATGTATAAATTTTTAATCACTGGCCCATTTGTAGAAACTGTCATCTCGTTTATATCCGAATGGAATTCCAATGTTATACTTGCCTGAGGGAGACTCAGTTCTTTAAATTTAACATTAAAATGCGTGCTACTCATGACTTCTGATCTTCCTGCAGCGATTTATGTATAAATAACAACCTATTTTTTATTGGCTCCCTTGTAATCAGCATCAGTTATGGTGTGTATAAGTTGAACTTCATTGGGTTTTAAATTGACTTGCTTTTATATCTTATTGACAAGCTTGCCATCAAATTGGAAGAATTCAATTACAGCAAAAGCATTTACATCAGATAGCTTGTCGTTTACTACTGTAACTTTATCGTTTTGCGTAAAAATTGATACATCAGGGAATAATCTTTTGGCCATAAATTGAAGGGGCTTCCATCGACCAAAATAATCAATACTCGACCAAGAAATTCCTGGCCAAGCATCATTGAATTGCCAATATAATGTACCATAGCTATTTGGTTTTGCAATTCTTTGAGCTTTGATTGCAACTTCAATAGCATAGGCTTGCAAAAGTCCGCTTTGATAAGTTTCCATTTCAAAATTAAGCGAGGGCTTCATATATGTCTCTATATAATTACGGAATGTTCCAAATTAACTGTTGTGTCTCTCATGTAAAATCATAGCTTTTGATGCATAAGATGGGTTACTATCTATTGCTTCAATTATTGTCTACCAAACTGGAAGACTTTGAGTACCAAATTAGCTGTTAAATTTACCTACATTCTAAATATAAGATTCAAAATTAGCACCGACTGCCCAGACACCCCAGTAGTGAACATCTCCTCCTCTTTCAAGACCAGAGTTTCCGACTCCATACATTGGAGAAGAAGAAATATATGGAATATAAGGACTTTCATATTAAATAATCTTTGGTATGAGTACCTAAAAAAGTTTTCGATAATCTTCCTTGTATTCAGGTTTTGACCATCCCCAATCTTGAATTCCCTGGAGAATTTCATTGTTTCCTGACCATAGAGTCAAAGCTGGATAATTTCTGGCTCTTATGATTTGCTCTTTAATTTCCTATTCAACATTGAGAAGGAAGCTTTTACTTGAAGGATAAATACTATCACTAAACATAAAATCATAGAAGAGCATGATCCCCTTTCTGGAAGCTAATTCTAAAAATTTATCAGACTCATATTGGCCTCCGCCCCATACTCTAATCATGTTGAAATGTGAATCCACCGCTGCGTTTAATATATCTTCAATGGTATTACCTGATTTATAAGCAGAATTTTATAATTTCGGGTAAAACATATCTAGAGGAACATAGTTGGCTCCTTTGCAGTACACTGAGTATCCATTTACCTTCACCTCAAATTTTTTATTACTCTTATCAATTTCTACAGTCCGAATTCCGAACGGAATTTTCTTCTCATTTACCTTAGAATCAGGGTCATTCTTTATTAATTTAACAGTAAAGTCATAAATATGAGCTTTTCCAATTCCATTAGGCCACCAAAGTTGTGGATTATCAATGGTTACATCATGGTATGTGTATTTTTCTTTGATTGGAATCCATGCAATTTATTTATTTTATAAACTGATTTTGTACTGATAGGAATGTATCAACTCCTATTGAGGCCACTATAGAGCCAGAGCAAAATTAATTATTGCTTTATCCTTTGTAATGGAACGAGTTCGTACCCACACATAGTCTATTTTTATTTATTAGAAGGATTAGAGATACACTTTTTTCCAAATTCCCATGGTATTTATATAAGGAGCCCAATCCCATGAGTACTGATAGCAAGCTTTTCGAGTGTGTGCATAAGCAAATGGCATGGCATTAGATTTTTGTTTTGCTTAATCAATGGGATTAGTTGAATTGATAATAACTTAAAGTAAATTATCACCCTTTTTCAGGAATTATTTAACATTCACCACATATTTGCGGAAAGCATTTTAAGTTGACAGTATTTTATTATTGTTGATAAAGATATCCGCATAAGTGTCTATTCCTTCAAAGACCAACTGTTGGATCGCACGCTAAAATATTTTGTCCTCAACTTTGAAAGTGAGGGCATATCTGACAGTGCAATTAGATACCCACTCTACAAGCGGATAGTTTTATTTTAGAAAAGGATCAGGGATATCCTTAGCAGCGAGAAGATCGAGATGCACAGTGGTGGGAATACTGGTTTTGTATATTTTCTATTTGAGAGGTTTAAAATTTTAAGGGCCTTGGACTAAATTCATAGTCCAATTGCTTGATAGTTCAGTGCTAATAAAAGGTTTCTATTTTTAAGTGATAACCTGTATTGCGAGGAAGAAGAGTAGAAGCCACTGAATCATTTATAAATATCTGTAATAATATTTAAATAAATAATGAAGCGGTTCAGCTTTTGAAAGCAACTGTAAATATAAAATAATTACTCTTTCGTAATTCAAACAGATTAATTGTAGAATTGCTATCAAACTAATAATAAATTATATCTTGTGCTACTTAAAGTAAAATTTCATTTTTAAATAACAATAGGCTAAAATGAATGCTTAAACATATATTTTTTCAATTTGCCCAATAGACAGCCTCATCAACTCAAATTGGAAAAAATCTCAACTGTAAATTCAAAATTCGATTAACAATAACCATCAAATTTGGGAAAGAATTCTAATATTTGAAAGTATATTTTAAACTACTTTATTTAAAGTTGAACAATTCCAAAGGCAGTTAAAATTACTGTATTAGTATTACAAATTACAATAACAAGTCATTAATGATATTATCGTCAATAGTTCAGCTGATCAAATTGATGGTTTATAGAAGGATCACATTTATTTTAAGTCTATATTTTTCATCAGCAGATTCGTGACTAAGGCTATGTAAAATTCCATAATTTCCGATTGACCATTTCCAATTGCCTGCACATACAAAAACTGATTAGGTTTAATCATCACTCTTACAAAAAATTCTTATTCATTGTTCCAAGAAGCTTTACCTCCGAATTCGATCTCTCCTTTTTCATTGGTTTCACCATTATTTAAAATAACTCCGCCTGGTAAAAATTATGTCAAATATGAAACATTTTTAAGATTTTTTTTAGAATAAGGTACTTATTAACCTCTTAAAATAACTTCAGAATTTTTAAACATTTTCACAAACTAACTTTCATTTTTAAAGCTAAGCGAAACAAATTTATGAAACGAGCATGGAATCAAAAATTTTTAAGAATTAATAGTGTTACTGAAGTTATTTTCAGAGGATATCCTATAGACGAACTCTATTTCTGGAAGTTAATAAGGTATCTTCTTAATTTATACTATTAGAATCATCTTTTCTTGTTTTCGTTGAGGAATAAATGGAATACTATTTGGCTCAGTGTGAATCGAAAGATTAAAATTTGTAATAGGAGTGATAGAGAAGGTGAGGCTTTCAATATTGCGTTCAGGAGTAATGTAAAAAGTAATGATAAGAGTTGAATAATCTCTCTTTGTCATACATCCAATTTCTATGTTATCATTTTTAATTAGCAACTACTTGTTTTTCAAAAGATTTTTTTTTAGTTTTTATGTTTGAAATTTTTGAAAGTAAACACCGAATTTTCTTGAATTAATAAGTTTGCCTTGAGGTTCTAGAATTTGAGGCTCCTTAACTCGAGATTAACCGTATAAGCTTTTTTATTTCACGGATCTAGCAACTCCTGCCGCTTTTGTTTTATAAAGGAAATCTTGATCTTCAATATACTGATTCTTTTTCCCTCTTGAACTCTCAACTTGTGAATACGTTTTCATCATTTTAAGCTCATTATCCTGTTCCTATAATTTAGATTTCATAGAATTGCCTTCATTTTATAGATGCTTTATCTTATACTCCAGTTATTTGATCTTTTTGTTTTTCTGATCTTCGATATACTTTAGCTAATCTTGAAACTTTTTGTCGCGCTCATTTAGAATCCCAGGAATGTTAATATTATTTTATTTTTTAGAACTCGGTCTGCGAGCATGCCCTGATGGTTTCATCAAATTTAATGTATCATTCGCTAAGTTAAACATTTTAAATTGGCGATCTGCCCCAAGGAGATATTTATCAGCCTGGAAACATTTTTTAAATGACATTTCTTTGTTTTTAATAGATTATTCTTCATCATCATTAATTTAATGATAAGAAAGTTAGAGAGGATTTATTTCGGGCATCAGAATAATGTCATCTTCTTCTTACGGACGTAATTCTACATTTGAAACCTTAGATTATTAGAAGTTCACCCTTGAGCCATTTCGAGATGATTCTTTACTGTGGCGAGATCTTTTACTCATATCATCATTTTTCTATGATTAAATTGGAAGAATTTATTTTGATTTTATAAAAATCTATTTGCTTTATTGATTTTGCTCTTTATAGCTAAGAACATATGAGCCAACTGAATTTGCATTTTTTTTGTTAAATTGAATATTATGATTAATCTCCACCTCTTCCTCCAAAATATTCTCCGATTGCAAATCTCTTTTTGGATATTTACTAATTTTAACTGGAGATTCTTCTTAAATTTTATGAGCAATCTATTGAAAATTACTGCCCTTTACCTTACCTGAAGGATCTTATATTCTTGGAATTGAAGGAGGGTGTTCATTGGATAGCCTACTTTATGATTTTCTTTCTGGTTCGAATACGTTTTGACTCATTTTGATAGAATTAGCGATATTTTTATGACTTGCAGGTTTAATATCAATTTATTCAAAAAACTATTCAGTTTATCTTTTCTTTGTTTTGCTTTTGCTTTCAAAATTTGAACTTTCCTCAATTTATTTTGATATTGAAGGCTTACTCACATTAGGAAGAGATGACTTATCACTAAATTTTTATTTTACTCCAGAGTATTCTTCTTGAACTCTTTTTATGGGTGTTTGTTCTTATATTTTGCGATTTTCAGATGGATTTACAGATGCATTATGAGATTTTTAATTTTTTTGTTGAACTTGAGGGATTATTTTTTCTTCAACCATGGGAGGAAGTTGAGATCCAGTTTTTTGTGGTTTAATGGAAGAATCTTTTTCTTTTTCTATGTTTTTATTTGATCTTGATGTTGATGGTTTACCCTAAATATATTTAGAATTACAGACAGAGCTTAAGCAAATTGTTCAAAGTTAATTTGCTTATTTTGATATTTTTAAATAAGGGGTTGAAATTTTTTAATTCTTTCAAATAAGGTATATCCTATATCTATCAATTCATCCAGTGCTTCAGGTTTAACATTGACATTTTCTATTTTTGTCTCAAATTATCTATTATATCTTTGAATAGCTTGTATTTTAGTCCCAACCTTTTCTTCGCTTTCAGAGAGACTACTAACTGCATAAGAAACTGAGTCAATTTATTTTTTAAATGCATCATAATCATCCTTTGGTGTTTATTTCTCTGAAGAGTGAGGAATAGTTTTATTAGTACTCTTGATGAGGGGAAGTGATTAGTTTTGCGGATCCATTTCTTAGAATTATGATAATAATTATTAATTTCTAATTTTTTTCCTTTGTGAATTTTTGTCAAATTATTTTTTATTTTCTTGTAAATTTTTATCCTCTGGAAACTATAACTTTAACTTCATTCTCAATTGATCATACAAAAATTTCATTTTTGACTCTCTATTTTTAACTTTTAATGCAGAAGGATAGCACAATGCCCAAAATTGAATTGCTTTCAGCACCTAAACATAAAATTCCTGTTTAATTTGTTAATTTCCTTAAAGTCTAGCAAATAATTCCTTTCCTCTTGATAAAGTGAGAGTAGAAACTTAGGGATTAATGATCTCACCTACTGTTGAAGTTATTAGTTCAGAACAATTTATCTGGTATGCTGCATCAATATCAGCCCATTTAATAAAATCATTCAGTAAGCGAAAGCCATACAATCGCATTCTTAGAGATTTTGAGTTGAGAGCTTATTCAAATTAACCAATCACGGCGCTTGTAATATAAATATCACCACTTTAAAGAATTTTTTTGGGGTCCAAGTGACCTTTATAGACTTTTCCTTCTTTAAGATATGAATGGAAAATTTAAGTATAATAGTCAATATAAGGATCGACAACTTTTTCGTAAGTTTTTAAATTTTTATCAAATTGTGCCTTTAGACCTGCTATTCCTTATTTAATGAAAGATATTTTCTCATAAGGCTTCCATCCCTCCTATTGAAGTTTAATAAATGCTGAATAATAATCGGAGGGTTAGTTAATTTCTCGATTTTCAAAGAGTTTTCTTGGCTTAATTGAGGCTCCAGCTTGTATAAACTCACATGCGATTTTAATAAAATTGAAGCCATATTTTTAAATATCGGTAGCTTCTTTCGGAAATCCCATATTTATAAAGTAACTTATTCCTCTATTTGCTTAAGGCACTGCAGCATCAAATTTGGCTATCTAAAATATTTTTGGTAAAAAATATATTTCAATTAGGTTGGTGAGCAAAACTTCCCCCGCCTCAAAGATACATTTAATTCCATAAAGGGAGTTAAATATGTTCATAAATTCTGTTTTTTCATTGTAAAACATCTGATGCAATTCCTCCAAAGATTGGATAATCCATTGCCTGCATGAGCATATAATTACATATCAAGCATCTTATACTTAATGATAAAGGGCTGTATTTTGTTTTTGATTTTACCGGTCACTTTGAAAACATCTCGAAATTGCTACATGGAAAATGGTTAACTCATTTCTTGATAAACTCTGAATAAATTATATAGTTAAATTTAAATTTATTTTTTTTCTTTTCATTATTTTCAAAAGATCAATAAAGTGATCTGAAAAGAAAGAGTATTACTATTTTTTAATTTTTAAGACCTACTTGAGAGTTTTTAATATAAAAATTACTGATAATTTGCTGGAATATAGAAGAGATTATGAGATAAATCTATTGTTTAGTGACAAATAAAGGAAAAATAAGAACATAATAACGATTGTAAAGAAGGAGAGAATCAATATTTTATGTGTAAACAAAATATGAGTCAAAATTTGATAATTGTAAAATCAATCTATTTGCAAAAAATAAAGATTTTGCAGTAATCTTATCTATTAAAGGTGAGGCTGTGATAATATCAATAAAAATGCTTTTAAAAAACATTATACTTTCCTTTCAATTTTTTAAAAAATTGATTTGGTAATCATTCAAAAATGATTGGTATTTGGCAGATATTATTGATAATTTCACTCGATTACTGAAGAATTTCAAAAAAAAAATGTTTGAATTGTTCTAGACTTATTTGAAGTTTCCTATCTGTTTTTATTTCGACACATCGTCTATTAAACTATTTTATTTCATCAATAAGATATATTGAAAAATATGGGTAGTACTATCTGTAAAGAGTAACCGATCACAACTCATCGAATTCTTGAACAAGCAGATATCACCAAATTAGCTAGTTATGATGTTGTTGCTTGGCCTGAAGATTAATTTTTCACAACCAAAATTGAGGCGATCAAAAATAAGGAGGGTAATTATTAGTGAATTTAGGATTTAAAGAAATTTTGGAAGGAAGTAAACTGATGAAGCATAAAACATAGAACTAGTATTATCTTGGATAATGGGACCATAATGGAAATCAGAAAGGCCAAGGGATAAGATACAAGCCTAATTAATATTTTTATTATGGAAACTTTGATTCTGTACCTCATGGGAATGGAGTCTTATAATCTTTGTCAGATAAATTTACCTACGATGGAGAGTTTAGCCACGGAAAAATATAAGGAAAAGGGAAATTATATAGTCATTCTAACTTATTTTAGTTTTAGGGAACTATACATGAAAAGATTCCAACCGATGGAACATTAACAATTCGTAACTTTGAAGAAGCTTCCCAATCCTAGAGAGTCCATACAATTCATTTTCATAATTATCCTCAAAATAAAGCTAAAATAATCTATCAAGATAATCGTGAATATGAAGGAGATATTAATAATACTAATTTTGTTCCTCATGGATATGGAATCTCAAAATATTCCAATAACTCCATTTATTAAGGCTTTTGGGAAAAAGGATAATTTCATGGCAAAGGAAAATTTATTTGGCCCGATGGTTCATCTTACGAGGGTTAGTATATTGGAGGAAAAAAACAAGGATTTGGAAAATTTATTTATCATTCTAAAAAGGTTTACGAAGGGGATTGGTCAAATGGGAAGCAGTAAGGGAAAGGAGTGCTATTAAGTTCTTCTGGAGGGGTATTAAAATAGGGATATTGGAAAGATGGAGTATACGAAGGGCCAAGCGAATGATGGGAAGAATTGTTTTGGATAAAATATTTTCTTAAGATCAATTTATTTTCATATGGAATATAGATATTGTCATATTTGATAAAAATGTCATAATTATCATATATATTGCTTTGCGTTGTATTGACAAAAATTATAGGTTGACATGATTATAATTAATTTAAAGATATTTACTTATTGATTTTTTAATTGACAACCTAGTCAATGTAGCTTTATTATTATAAAATAGAGCCTAAGATTTATATTGTTATATTCAGATTATTACTTATTTCAATAATTATATTTATGTACCAATCTGAGTAAAACTCCTCTTCTCTCGCCAAGAGCGGAAGACAAAGCTTTGTCAAAAAAGTTTACTCCATTCTATCAGTTCAACTGGCTGTCACTGTCTGCATGGTACTCCTTAATTTTCACTTTCGTTCATTTGCGCGGTTTCAAATTAAAAATAATTGGACATTCTGGGTCGCTATCATTGGCAGTCTAGTTTCCTTAGTCTCCCTATGTATATCACTATATAATGTAGTTTTTGGTAAAATCTCAAGATCTTTTCCCACAAATTTTTGGGTACTAGGGTTTTTCACGATATGTGAATCCTATCTTGTAACATATGCGTGCATGCTCTATACTGCTTAAAGCGTTCTTTTATCAGCTGTTGCAACCTTATCAGCCACTTTAGGTTTAACATTTTATGCAATTGTAACAAAAGAAGATTTCACTACTTTCAGGTCAGCAGGAAAAAGTAAACTTTATATAATTTAGGCGTTTTGAACTCACTTATTTGGATTGTATTCTCGATTGGTCTTGTCAATTTATTGTTCCTAAGAAGCAGCTTTTTAGTGCTCGCATCAGCTGCAATATTTGCAGTTATCTACAGTATCTATATCGTGATTGATACTCAAAAAATTTTGGGAGGCAAAAATAAAGAACTTATGCTTGACGATTATGTATTAGGAGCAACAATTTTATATGTTGATATAATTTCTCTGTTCTTAAAATTGCTCAGGCTGTTAGGGAAAAAGAAAAGCGATTGATCTTCATCTGCCATCTATGTAAAATTAAATTTGTTCCTGATGAATGTTAAATAAATAAGATTATATATTAATAAATATTACATAATCAAAGTAATCAGCATTAAAAGATGAAAGATATTGTAGGCTATTGATCATAAATATTAAAATACTCAAATGATAGCTTCAATTTAATAATAAAGCATATCATATGTTTTTTAAATTAATTTAATCAAAATTTTTGATCTGAAGAAAAATAATGATTTTTATTATCCTTTTCGGATAATGGTTAATCTAAGTTGTAATATACCTGAATATTTTTTGATTTACTGATTTTAATGCATTATTATATTAATTATGATGAAATCACTATCATAAGTACTTGATGCATTCATTTTAGTTTCCCTAGGGAAGACTCAAAGATAACTATATGCTATTTAAATCTATTTTTATTTTTTGCTCAGATATTAGCGTATCATTAAATTATGTAATTTTACGGCAATTAAACTTAAAATTAAAAGAAATTTCATCATAAAATTAATTGATTTCATTAAAAAATCAATAGACAGATAGGAGCACACTTTTTCGATAGCTTTAATGTATAAAAATGCGAGTTAGCATAAATTAAATTATTGAATAGTTAAATAGCATGAGTTCTAATGGACTTTCAGGCTTGTCAGGCATCAGCTCAGATGCCCTCCAAACTCGCTACGAAAAGGCTCTTAAGCAAATAAACAAGTTGATATAAATAAATCGTCAGTTAAAAGAAGGGTGCACCCAAAACGACCAATAATCAAAGAAGATGACTATATAGATAACAAATCTTCGGCAAGCAAACAGTTAACTTGATCAATAGAATAACTTATTTTAGGCTAGATTTATGGAACTGGAGACAAGTTACAATTAACTGGAAGGTTACTGCAAGAAGTTGGAAGAAGAAATTTAATAAGTAAAGATGGATAATCAGAATCTTGAAGATAATTTGAGGGAAAATATGTTGAAATTTCAGGACTAAATGAAGCATTAGAATGAAAAATACAATGCTCTGGTAAAATAATCCGAATTAACTCATAAGGAGTTTCAATAATGCTTGACTGTGGTTAAAACTTAAAAAGAAAAAAATTAATTGCTGTAAAAGCAGAACTTAGAGTTTAAAACTTAAATTTCAAAGTTGCAATAAGAAACCATTAAATTTAAAGATTTAGCAAACGAAAAATATGTTGAAGAATTAAAAATGAAATTATCTCATGCTGGAAGTTGCATCAATAAACTCATGACTGAATGCGGAGAACTGAAGAGCAAACAAATTGATTTTTAAGTATTATAGGAAAAGATGAAGGTTCAGAGATACATTGGGGGCACTTTTAATGGCTTTGAAATGCAGAATTAAGCAATTAAGTAACTAATCAACCAATATAAGAAAAAAGTAAAAGATCTGGAGGAAGAGAAAAATCATATTCATGAAAAATATAAAAACTTAAAGATAAAAACAAAGAGAAGTTAATTTGAAGACATTTATAAGAAAAAGATTTAATGCCTTTAAAAGTTGACGGAAAAGCAGCAAAAATAAATTGCCAGGATTATTGAGACCTATGATAATTAAATCAGCAAAATTCATAAAGATAATACAAGACTTAGACAAAACTACAATTAATTAGTCAATAAAATGATTAATAGTAATGCTGAGTTGATCCAAAAAGAAAAGTTTATAAATTAACTAAGATTTACAACTGATCAAATTTCGTTGGAAAACGAGTCCTTGAGGAAGGTCAGTTCCAATCTCGAAAAGAAAGAAAGCAAAACTAATTAATTATCGAAAAGTCAATTATCGCGAACTGAAAGTATCACCATATTACCAAGAAAACAATCTCAATAATTTTATTAAAATATGCCCATATAAAATCCAAAGATAAAAATACGTTAGGCCCAAAAATAAATGTTTAAAGCTGAATTTGCAGCAAGCAAGCCACCACAATTAGTTAAATCTCCATCTAAAAAGATTCCAATAACTTTGCAATATAGTAATCGCGACGAAAATCCGAGCAACTTTAAATTTATCCAAAGTGTTAACATCATTAATGGATTCAATGTGAATCTTAGTGGCCACTCTCGTTCGTGATTGAAATATAGTTTTCTAAATTTAAGATTAAGATTAAAATTAAATACTATCATACAAATGAATGAGTCAAACAATAATTATATAAGATAATCAACGATGAAGAGTAAATTTAAATGCTAAGGATTGCATAAAACATATTTTCTATTTTGTTAGTATAAATTATATTGTGAATTTTAGAATTCCTAAAATTTTATTTTTAAAACAAGATTATAGTTATCTAATAAATTTACATGGAATTATTTATTAACTAATATCGAGCTTTAACAATGATTAAAAATTAATAAATTGACCAATTTAGTTAATTTGACTATAAATTTTAATATTTGTAATTTTATAAAAAATATTTCAAATTCAACTGATTACAGCAATAAAAATAAATGATTTTATTTTATCTTTGCTTTAAATAAATAAACAATTATTACCCAAAACTATTTCTTAGCATCATTTAACTAAATATCTAGAGCTCAAATAAAATGATGTGAACTTAAAAATATAATATACATATTAGTGATGTTTTAGAGTTTGCTGACTGAAAAAGGGCTTCATTATAAATTTTAGTAGTAGTTGGCCAAAGACTCTATTTCTCCTCTCAAAAGAGATAGCCTTAAATCTTCGCTTCGAACAAATTCTTTGAGCGCATTTCCGAAAAGATCATTCATAAACATATTGCTCATTTTATTGACTACCCTCGAAGTAATTCTAATCATAAATTCAAAAGTTTACATGCATAGTGGTTTAGTCAGGTCATTTCTGTCTATCTATGCTGAAAGAGCAACGCATCCTGAACTGTTTTAAGGAAATGCATTTTAAGCGAATATTCAGAGTATAAGCTAACTTCAAGATAATATCCTTTTAACTTTAGAGAAAATTAATAATGCTCAGACAAAGATATTGCTGAATATGAACTATACTAAATCAAGGATAACTTTGCAGGTTCAATATCACCCAAATTTTATTACCAATCAATCATGCATTTTTAACATTGACCCAAAGGAAGGCATATACTAGCCTTTTGATCTTTCAAACGTAACGTAAATTCAACTGTTTTTGCTGGAAGTTCACTATTTTTAAATCGTTATTTAAAATTTATTCATCTAATCTGACGGGTTATATGAACAATATATTCATAGAATCATATATCATTATGACGATGGCAATCAAATAAAAGTTAAGTATAGTTTTTAAATAGATAATTACTTAGTTGGAAGTATAGATATATAACGCCCTCAGACTGCTTTTTTAATATACTTGAGACTATTTTATCTCATAGTCCTAATTCTTGGTCTTATTGGTTTGTATTTAAACGCAAAGTACATTCGAAGAGCTTTTAAATAATTTTATATTCTCCTTGAATAAAAAGCAAATAAAAAAGAATTAGCTACAAGTCGCAAAAGCATATTCTAAGATCTTCCAAAATAAGATATTAAATAAATTGACAAAAATATTGCTGCTAATATTGAGCTTCGAGATATTACTCTAAACAATTTAAAGGTACAAGATTATTTCATTATTATTGAGTTTGATATTTTATTTAGCACAATTTCCAATGCAATGCAAATAACTGGCAATATTTATCTATTGTTTGGTCGTTAGCATTAAATTCTCGTGGGATTGGGATGCTTGTTTTCATGGATGACTGTATTTAAAGTTGTAAAAAAATATAAAAAACTTATTCTGATGTATGAACTTCTTAAAATGTCAATATTGAGTATTATAGCATTTGCCTTATCCTTTATCATCATATTCTTAGGCTATACATTTTTAGGAATGTGCCTATTTTCCAAAGTTTCATTCTTTAGTTCTATGAGTCTTACTGTCACCACTTTAGTCTCAATGATGGCGGGAGATTCAATTTGCCTAATCACTCAAACAATCTGCGAAAAGAATTCGTCATTTGTAGCCATTTTATATATATTCTCTTACATAATTTTATTTATGCATGCCATTCATAATACTTTAACCAGCATAATTAAATAATACTTCATTTTAAAAAACTTGTAACTTATGAAAGAGTAAAAAGCTAATAAAGGAGAAGAAGAATATATGTACTTGCAATAATATGAGAGAGATATATATAAAAGTAATTTTATCTTGATTTAGCAAAGAACACACTTCCTTTAAAATTAACTTATGATCTTAAAAAGAACTTAATTAAGATAAAAAGATAAAAAGAATTTAGTTTTTATAATAAATAATTGAGAAAGATAATCATGCTGCTTGAAAATATTCAAACTAAATAAAAATGGGATGTATTTGATCATTCAATTCATGATCATATGATTTATAAATTAATATTAGAACAAAGATATGCAAAATTAAGGGAATTTATTCAAAAGATTAATAAAACAATAATTAGTCAACGGAATTAAATGGCTAAAGCTTCTCAGATTACGATTTAAGTTGAAAGATAATATGAAATGAAATGATTGATTGATTGATCTAACCTCTAAATTTATTAATATTAAAGATAATATAATTAATATGAAAAATAGGAAAGTAGTTAATATATTGCATCTTTATTGTTTATTTAACTATCTAATAAAATTATTAAAGCTGGAAACTATTTCTGAATATTTTTCAATAATTAATAATTCTTAATATGAAAAACAATTAATTCCGAAATAGAATAATTGAAAAAGATAAATTTTTATATTAAATGATGAATCATTCTTATCTTATTTTCATCACATATCCTAATAAATGAAGAAACTCTAAATAGCAGAATAAAGTTGTTGAATATAATTATTTATCTTAATGCGGAAGGTAGTTGATTTTGGTGAAGATAACGATAGGATGTAGTATTTATAAGAACCAGTTTAAGTTTACACAGTTAATTCCAGCATAAAAGATATTTAAACTCAGAAAAGTATTTCTACCAAGAAAGATGTATTCCCTACTCGTTCATTAATCAATATTTTATTGATAATTCTCTCATCAATAGAGGTACTTATTATCACAGATTCCCCAATATATCTTCGAAGTTCACTCATTAGATAATTTTTATCTTTTTACGCTGATCAAAGTACTTATCCTTCATTATTTGATGGAAATACCTATGAAATATAAATTTATAACATTAAAGACCTGCAGATAAATTTACAATATCTTCTCACTTCAGTTTCTAATTCATAGCTACAAACTTTACAAAATATAAACTTCACAAAATCAACCATGACGTTATAGGTGCAATACCATCCAAATATAGAATTGTTCAATAATAAAACTAAGTACAGCATTGATCCTAAACAATAATTAATTGACCCATTTAATATTACCAATGCAACCTCTCTCCAAATATTCCTTCTCAATATTTAATTTTTTTCCTTTGTTATCACAAATTTATAAGTAGAAAATACTGGTGGATTGATTGTATAATATATCCATACAATTACTTATTCTTATACGGAAGGACAAATTACAGTTTATTTTAATTTATTAATTGATGAAGCTCAAATTAACAATTTTTAGGTGTAGATAGGATCTAACTATTCATATGACCTCATTTACATGCAAACATTTTTTATTATAATGATCATAATGGCATTAATAAGTCTATTTCTTCATGCCACCTATATACGCTTAGTCTTTCTTTAATTTTATATCCATCTTTAAAATCAATCCAAATAAAAGACAATATACTAGAGTAATCCTTCAGATATATGGGCATCAGGAATAACAGTATAAGATCGCTAATCAATTAACGACAATGTCTAAGAAAATATCAAATTAAAACGAATCACAATCATTAATTTAAAATGGCAAGATCATCTTACAATATTCTAATTTGATATAGTTTTTAGTACAATAGCAAATATTTTCCATATAATTGCGAATGTCGCCCTTTCATTTGGAGAATAACATGAAAGACTCATTGGCCTTGGGTGTCTGTTTTCTTGGATGACCATTTTTAGAATATTTAAAAAAAACAAAAAACTCATTCTTATGTATGATGTGATTAAAATTTCAATAGTCAAAGTCATTGAATTTCTTCTCTCATTTTCTATTCTCTTAATGGGGTATACTTTTTTGGGGATGTGCATATTTTCTAAAGTTTCCTTCTTTAGCTCCATGAGTGATACAATTACTACTTTAGTATCTCTGATCGCTGGAGATTCCATTGATATGATAACTACAGCCATTATTCTTAAATCCTCAACTTTTATTGCTATGGTCTATATTTTTTCATATGTTATTTTATTCGTACATGCAATTCATAATATCCTGACGAGCATAATAAAAGAGTTTTATATGCTGAAGAGATTGAAAGTAATTGAGGCAGAAAAAATATAAAATAATTAGCAGCACTATATGTATATGACATAAATGTCAATCAAAAATGAAATAGGTATTCGTCAATTAATTTAGAAAAGAAAAAAGAAAATTTAGTCAAAATCACTCCTCGACTTGAAAAAGATCTTTTGAAAGGAAGATTATTAAAAAGGTGTAACGAGTATAGTGAAAAAATTCGAAGAATACTAATTACTTTGGAAAATACATTTTTCAAATAAAAATGGATGATTTATGATCTGAGGCTACATCGCTCTTCCGTTTATGAATAGTAACTGGAAAGAAGATATATATTGCTGAAAGAAATGATAGAAAAAATGAATATAACTTTTTCTAGTAGCGATAAGAAAAATCCACCTGAACCACAATTCTCTGAAATTCCAATTATAGTTATTACTGAGCCCAAAGAATGATATCAACAAATGTTAATATTCGGACAATTGAGACAGTTTGGTCAAATAATTATCTTTTCTAACAATATAGAATCCAACATTTTAATTTGACTTATTAGTCCATTGATAATATAATTCAAATATGAACAAGTATCACATCTACTAAGAGTAGGCGAGAGGCAAATATTCTGTTATTTTTAAAGCAAGAAAAAAGAAGAAGCTCGAATTTGTCGCAATTAAAAGAATGGATAAGGCCAGAAAGCAAAAAATTTTAAACGAGGCGAAGATATTAGAAGAGCTACATCATCCCAATATCATCAAATTTTATGATCATATGTAAACAAAAAATCATATGTGGGCAGTTACTTAGTATTGCCCAGGAGGAGACCTCTTGAAATTGATCGAGCAGGATAAGTCATTACCAGAAAATATTGTTAAAAAATTTGCAGTTGAGATTATGAATGGCTTAGCTTATAGTCATTCTAAGGGAGTAATCATCTGCGATCTTAAACCAGCCTCTATTTTAATTAATTAATACGGGAATATAAAGTTAGGAGATTTCGGGTCAGCACAGTTCCTCATAGATTTGATTCACAATCAAAATGAAAATAAAAAAGGCACTCCGTGCTACATGTCTCCATAATTATTTGAAGTTGGTAGTGTATACTCTTTTGCAAGTGATCTATGGGCTTTGGGATGCATTTTATACTAATTGGCTCAAGGAAATCCACCTTTTGTTTCAACTAGCCTTCATGACATAGCAACATTAGCAAAAACAGGTTAAACTCCGAAGGTCGATTTTTTTTCTTCCGATTTTAACCACTTCCTGTAACGTTTACTTATTAAATTGCCTTAAAATCGAATTACATGGAAATAAATTTTTAATCATTCATGGATAAAGGGAGAAATTGATGCTTATTAGATTCCTAGAGAGTCTCATTTCGAAGAATATATAAAAAATTCTAAAAAAAATCAAAACATTTAAATGTTGCGAGCATCACATCAGTTCGAAGGTTATGGAGGATTAAAGACAATCCCCGCAAATGATCGAAGAGAGCAATTTATCTTTGAAAATGATCAAGAGGAAAATGAGTATAACTAACAGTTTTAAAAATAAAATATTGAAGAGGAAGATGAAAAAGATGCACCTATAAATCCAAAATCTGGTAAATAGCAAATGATGTCCAAAAGACCAAACCAAACTAATTAAATTCAAGATTCCACCACAATAAATATTTTCATGTAAACCTTAAGCTCAAAAAATATGCCTCCAATCGAATAAATAATTCACCATCAATCTGATAACTCAGTCAAACCTATCATCGGGAATAAGGATATTGAGGTAATTTAAAGTTTTACATTCAATAAAAAAGCCTTGGGATTTACCTATATAGAGCCTGAAGCACTTGCTGATGGAATTGTCAATGGATAAATGGAAGTTGAGCTTAAAAAAATTCTAGATGGAATGATTGGAGAATAAAAATTTAATGTTTTGGGGTATTTCTAAAGTATAATCCAAAATTCAGATATTGCAAATTATTTGTTCAAGAGCAATTTTATTTCTTATTATATGAAGCTTCTAAAAGGGTTCAAGCAATCTGCTCTAAGAACTAAAATGTGTGAAATATTAGGCTTGCTAATAAGACATGCCACAGCGATTGACCCAGACATTCTAAAATTTGGAATAGTCAATGGATTTTTAGAGGCTGTAAAGGACAAAAATGAAAAAGTTAGAAGAAAAGCAATGGCCGCACTAGGATAGCTTCTTTTTTATGGAGCCACTCAAGTCGACGAGAAAGTGAATGAATGGGATCTTTCTATGAATCTTATTCATTCTCTTTTAAAGATATTAAAGAATCAAGGAGAAGATGAAATTGTCAGACTTTATTGTTGTAAATCAATCGAGAATATAACAGCCCAGGCCAAATAAGTTGGTTTGAAATTTGCTCAAATTGATACTTTAATGGTGTTGATAAGTTGTTTTATCACTACTAAGAACTAAGGTTTTAAAAGTAGTGTATGCTGCTGTTTACATCACATAATGCAACTTAATTCCACCCTTAGATAAATGTTTTTAGATAAAGTTGGTATCAATAATATAATTTAAACCTTTTAAAATCCATAGACTAGTAATAAAACCCAACAAATTATGTTATGGATACTATTAATGCAACTATAAAAAAGCCCAAAGAGTAAGATATCTAAATCTTTAATTGATGATGACGCTCTTTTTCAATCAATACTTAAATTATTAGAGATCAACTCTTCAGTAGTCAAAGGTCGGGCTTTTTTATTTATTAATTATATTCTGGCCGGTAACTTAAGAAAATCTATTAATCTCTTAGACAGCAAGCTTTTTCATCTTATATAGAGGCAAGGAAAGGATGGGGCTAAATACTAAACCCAATGCCTGCAATTTATCCTTGTAACTCTTTATGAAAATTATCAACAAATTATAGGTCTGATGGAAGAAGATATTAAAAAATCGATAAAGGGAAATAATAGCTTTGAATCAAATCGTAAATATTTCTATATCGGGATTGTTAATCACATGATTAATAGTCCAATCTTTTAATAGTTATTTGAAAAATATGCTCATATTGAGTGTCTCATCAGTTTGCTTAATTTTTTCGATATTAAATGCTAAAATCCTCATTTTATTCAAATTAAGAGTCAATACATGCAGGTTATTTAAAAAATCTTGAGTAATGCCACTTTAACTGAAAAACTGCAAGAGCCATATTGTACTAATTTACTTCCTTATCTCGTTGGTAAAATACTAAAATCTAATCAAAATGATATTCGTTTCTGTTGCATGAAATATCTGCTGTATTTGGTAAATACATATATGTCTGAATAGAATGTATATGACAGCACTATTTTGACGGCAACCACATCTAAGATTACTATTTTGATTAATGATCATTTGATTCCTCAACTTGATTTTTTGTTGAGTCAAGAACAACAACAGGAAGAAGCTGTTGCTTCGATGACTTTAAAATTAATTGCTGTTCTTTTTCAAATAAGCAATATTTTTATCAAAAGATTTTAATAAACTTGTCAGGTAGCTTCAATTCTAAAATACTATAATGAGTATAGCAGTGTTAACGTTCTTAAAGCTACTCAACTGTTAGTTAGCTCTAACTGTTTAAAAGAAAAAGACTTAGAAAGTATTCTACCAATGACAGAGAAAATACTCAAACATTATATAAATTCTGGCCAATAAATTTATCTCTAGTATCCCTTATAAATTTTGAAGTAATTAGTGAAATTCTGTAATGATGAAAAAATTGATGCTATTTGGGAAGTTACAATATCTTTGCAATCACATGAAGATTTAGTGATAAGAGAAAAAGCTTAAAACCTTATTTAATAATTTTTAAAGTTCAAAAAGATTTCAAATAAAGGAAGATGGGAAATTAAAAGTAAAAAGGGAATGGAAAATTATGAGCTGTATCTCAAACTTGCTGGAAAAGAAGGAGATAACTCAGTCATTTAAAGCTTTAAAAAACCTATTGGAAGGTATAAATGATTGTATTGATTATAACTTAATTACTCAAATTTTGTTAATATTTTATTCATATGAATAAATTGATTGGATTAAATTTTATAAATATCAATTATTCATGCATTTTGCAAAGATTTATTCTGAATGCATTAGCCACGCATATAACTGAATCCAGCTTGGCAAATCTCACACGATCCATCTTTCCAAGATAAGCAATTTTTCATAGAACACCCACCATTTATTAAATCATAATGAGCTTAACAAGCTGTACATATAATTCCATTCATTGTAATACAGCCTTAGATCTCACATTTATTTCCTTTCAGTTTAAAATTAGGGAGACAATCAGTACATTGTTCTCTTTGATATCGTATGCATCCCATTTCCATAGGTTTGCAGATTCCACTAAAAGACAAATAAAAACCACATTAACATGCAACACACCTATAATCATTGTAACTTTTGCAATTTAATATTTCACAGTTTCCATTTATTAATAGAAAAGGTTTAAAGCATTCTCTGCATACATGATTTATTTAATGTTTGCATCCCAAAATTGAGTTTTGAATGCAAAGATTATTAATCAAACTGTATCCGGTATTACAATTTGAGCATACGAGATTAGTTTCATTAGTATATTCTATGCAATTCTTAATGGATATTTGGCATTATCCATTACTAAGATAATAATTGGAGGCACAATTGAGACAAACTCCCAGATAATCTTTTGATAAACATCCTACTATATTTGATTCTTAGCATTTGCCATTGATCAGATAAAGTCCAAGTTGACATTATGCACAGGAATTATTTGCATCTTTGAGAGTACAGCAGTCAACAGTTGTTAGGTTATTGATTTCGCAGAGCCCATTTGGCAATAATGAATACCTGTAATCACATATTTCGCATGATGTTTTCGACATATATTGATTGCATCCTTCAATATATTGTGGCTAGATGCAAATTTTGAGAGAGTTAAGAGCATAACCTTGTTGGCATTAGATGCTATTCGCTGAAGAAATTAAAATGATAAGCGAGACGATGATGATTTTCATATTTTCTTTTTAATATTATATTCTAATTTCGAAAACTTATTCTTGAAGATAACTAATTAAATTTATGAGTAATGTAGAATTTTGTTGTCACTAAAGATAATTTATTTTCAAAAACTTCTTTTATAGAGGCTATAAGAAAAGTCAGTAGCAATTTTAAATTAAACATAAACCCCAGTATGTTTAACCACAAGCCCAGTCCTCTTATTTATTGAGGATATAGATAATCATAACCTACACACATATAATATTTGTTACATAATGATCTGGTGGGATATATTTGTAAATTATTTATCATATTTTATTTTTGTCATATTAAACAATGAGATGAAAACAATAATGTTATTTGATCATTAATCTTCAACCAGCTGAAGAAACCTATGTTTCAAGGCATCATGAGCAGACATTCTCTCTGTTGGATCCTTTCTTACCAGATTTTATATAAAATCGACTGCTTCAGGTGACATTGATTCAGGATAAGTTATGCATTAGGTTTCAACATTCAATATTTTTTTAACCGTTTATTTTCTGCTCATGTGATAGAAAGGGGCCTTACCTGTCAAGAGTTCATAAGTCATCACACCCAAGCACCACAAATCTACACTCATGTCATATTCCTTTCCTTCCAATATTTAAGGAGCCGAGTAATCTAAGGTTCCGCAATAAGTCTTCCTCCTTTCATCGCAAACGGTGGCCCATCCAAAATCACATAATTTGCAAACATTCTGAATAGAATAAAAGATACATGCGAAATAACGATATTTTAAGGCTTGATATCTCGATGAGCAATATCATTAGCATGTAAATATTCCACTGCTTCAGTAATTTGCTTAACAATTACTCCAGCTTATCTTTCTGGAAGAATCTTTTGTTTTTTTAATTGAGAGTAGAGAGTGCCCTGTTCCATATAATCGAGTATAATAAATAAATGAGTCCTGTCATCGAAAACACCATGCACACTTAATATATTTTTATGATTGAGGAAACTTTGGATTTTTATCTCCAAGGTTAACTGATCAATCATAAAATGAGAACGGATCATATCTTTAGGTATTTTCTTCAAGGCAAATAATGAACCTGTTTTTTTATGTTTAACTCTCATCACGAGTCCAAACTTTCCTTGGCCTAAATTTTTTTCAACATTAAATTATTCTATCCCTAATTTCGTGACCTTTTTCTTTGGATCAACGACTTCAAAAAATTAGCTTGCAGGAGATCTATTGCATGAATATTAAGTGGATGGGGTGGATACTCCTTCTTTAAATCTTTCTTAATAGCAACCTTTTTGAATTTGAGGAGAATATATTTAAAGTGGCTTTTCATCTTTTTTCTTCTTTCGAAAAACCAGCTCTTAATTTGAAACCTTACTTTCTTGCATTCTACGAGGCGAATTTAAAGCATTGGCTGATGATTTTTTAAGATGCTCTAATTGCTCCAGGGCAAGTTCAAGGCGAGCAGATTCCATCGATTTATGAGATTCATTTGCTCTTTATTTTTATTTTTCATGGGGTCTCCAAAATTATTTTGAATTATTTTTCCATTTTTAAGTTTTTTAGCTGACCTTAGAAAGTTCTTCTCTCATCATTTTTTCTTGCTCTTTGAGGAAGTGGAGACTTTGATGAGACTTGCTTTCAGCAATGGAGCTACCAATTTTCCTACTATGTCCTAAAACAATATTTGATTAAGTTTTAGGATGAGAGTCATGAGTTGAAATCACTGAGTATTCTGAGAAACTTTAAGAGACAGTCTTGTCGGGTTTTGATTTAAATACTGGCTTCATATTGATGGTTTGTCGAAGAATACTGACAGGTTTGCTTGTCTTCGGTTTGATCTCTTCCGGGATTATTTCATCTTGATTGCTTGTTTTATAGTTCATAGTCTGTCTAAATTGAGAAAACTTCTCAGGAATTTTTTTGAGGTTGTCTAAATAAGTTGTGGAGGAAGCAGTATAGAAAGTTTACTGTTCGATATGTTACTTTGGTTTGGTGAGAGTATCATAAACGACAAACTTCTTCGAACTCTTATTGAAGTTAATGCTAGTGTCAATTTTATCTGTTTTTTTTTGTGAAGGTTAAAACAGGGAAATTGTTTTTTTCATTTTGTATGAATAATAAATTAATTAATGTTTTCCAGACCAATCAGTAAACATAAAATGTCCGCTTAATCAATCGATTTCGTTTTTTGATTTTTATAAAATTAATTAGAAATGAAAACTTTATAAGTGTGGAGAAAAAATAGATTTGTAGAGTTACATATTATGATTTAATTTAAAAATAATGATCATTCAAAAGTTGAATATATTTACTGCCAAATCTTAAACTAGTTGAATTAGTATTAATATTTAAAATATATTGCAGGAGTAGGGGTTGGGGTTGGGGTTGGGGTTGGGGTTGGGGTTGGGG
>Ga0302186_10000229_pt1 | contig 51990 bp, 41 predicted proteins | sample II_Bog_E1_2_FD_198782 | JGI IMG/M metagenome (GOLD analysis project Ga0302186, IMG submission 198782) | Peat permafrost microbial communities from Stordalen Mire near Abisko, Sweden - II_Bog_E1_1 | ecosystem: Environmental > Terrestrial > Soil > Wetlands > Peat | place: Sweden: Abisko...
TGGCATTTTTTTTTGTTTGAAATTATTAATGTTATAATAATTTTTATTATTATTAAATTATTATAGATCCATTGTCATCATAAAGATATGGGTTATACAGAATATAAAACAAGACCATTATAAAGTATATAAATTTATAATAATAAATAAAGTATATAAATAGTTAATAATAAATATTATAACTTTTTTTAATATATAGATAAAATATACATTGACTTTACTAAACTTATTACTTGGAGCTTTAAAGATATATTTATAAGTAAAATACGATAAAAAAAAAAGAACTATTAGTAATAATTCTCATGAATCAAGATTTAACATATTATTATTCATAAATAAAGGCAATAGTATCCTGACTTGAACAGGAAATGATAAACTTTAAGTTTCCGAGTTTGCCAATTAACCTATACTATTTTAAGAATATTATATATATAGTACTATTATTATTGTTATTTAAATTCTCGTTTTTTATATTTATATTACTTTATCAGGTCCTGTTCTACCCGAAGGGGGAACTAGAAAAATATTCTTTAATATACTTGCATATTCATAATATAACTATATATTCTCAGGTTACTTAGATTTATTAGGTTAATTCGGATCTATTATTTTTGTTTCTCCCTAATATAACTATTGTTACTTTATCAGGTCCCCCAGAGTCGAACTAGGTCTTCACCTACCCAAAAGGTGTGTATTACCACTCCTACCCGGACCTGTTTATAACACTATATATTTTTTTTTAATAAATATTTATTTTTTTTTTATCCAATTAGCATAAAAGTAGTATTTTTATTTTCAAAGTTTTCCTGATTGAATATACCTAGTTAAAGTAGTAGTTAGTATATTAAATAATCTAGATGTATCTGATCTATTATCTAATACTTTAATTAATTTATGATTATAATCATAAACTAAAATTCTATTATCTATAATTTCTGATTTAAAGAATAAATTTTTATATGACATACCATTCTTTAAAACTCTTTTTATCGTACTACTACTAACGCCAAAATGCTTTGCTGTACTATTTATAGTAGAAAATTCCATTACAAAACTATTAAAAGAATCCTAAACTTTAATATTCAAGCCAATACTTCTTAAAGATAATTTTAATTTAGTTTCGAGTTTCATTTTAGGCATTATGTGAATCCGATTTAAATGTTTAGTATTTATTTTTTCTCTAGTCTCGAAAGTGTGATGTTTACCAAACCAAGGGTGATTTTTACCTTTTATACTCTTTCCTATCTTCTCTTTTGTACTCTTTGAATGTACTTTACCTAAAGTTGAACCGGCTATTTTACATATATTATATTCCGGTTTTAATATATCTAAATAATATTGTTCTCTACTTATTAATACATCTACTTCACAATATTCAAGGATTTCTAACTTAAATTTATTGTAACCGTATTTTAATAACGCGCTATAAATAGCACTCGATCCTCTTTCTAATCTTTTTTTAAGAGTAGTTGAAGAATAATAAATGCTAAGTCTATTATCTAAAAATTTTGCTGATCCTATGTAGCTTTTATTATTTATATTATTAGTCCATCTATAGATACCAGACTTCCTTTTATTCTCGCAGAGAATAAGAGATTTATCTCTACTTGCATCCATATATGAAATAACAGGAATTATTTTATTATTGTTATTTTTCATATTATTTTTATTTTCTTTCATTTTATTAATTATATATTAGGTGTTTCACAAAAAAGAGGCTAATTCCTCTAAATCGCTATTCTTTTTAATAAGATATATATAACCTATCTCAGGAGATATCCGATTTGAACGGATGAAAAAGAAAACTTTTTAAAGGTACTCAAGACCCCCGCTTTAGACCGCTTAGCTAATCTCCTTTACGAATGATTCTTCAGTGATTCGAACACTGACTTTTATCCTTATCAAAAACACACTTTACCAATTAAGTTAAAGAACCCTTTTTTTATTATAATATAACAACAAGAGCACCCCGACTTGAACGGGGAATGTGAAGTTTGAAGCTTCAAATTTTACCATTAAACTATGCTCTTTTAATAGAACTAGATCTTTATTTATTATTTTTCAACATAAGATATAGCTATTATTTTATTTCTAATTTAACAACTTTAGATTTATTATTAATTAAATATATCTAAGATTTTATTACAGCTACCTTTATATTGTACTCAGGTTTTAAAAGATCAATATAATATTGTTCTCTTGATATTAAAACACTTGATTCACAATATTCAAGAATATCCAAACTAAAATTAGTATGACCATACTTAGATAAGGCACGATATATAATAATTGATCCCTTTATTTTTCTAAGAGAGTTTAAAGAATAATAAGTATTAAGTTTATTGTTTAAGGATATAGAAGAACCAATATAACTTTTACCACTTATCTTATTAACTAATCTAAAAACACCACTTTTATTTTTATTTTATTTATAAATCTTGGATTTATCTGTGTCAAGATTATTGTATGTTATTACAGGGATTATTTTTGTATTGCAATTATTATTAGCAATATTATTGTTGTTTAAATTAAATTTATTTTTTTTCATATTTATATTTTTTATTTTATTTAAATTAAAAGAGACTAAATTCTCTAAAAGTGAAAATTATTATTACTAATATATCGCGGAAAAAAACAGGCTCGAACTGTCAAGTGCTTTCGCACAACGTTTAGCAAACGTTTCGCTTTACCAATAGCAACTTTTCCTTATGTTAAACACAATACTATATTAAAACTAGTAGATTATAGATAGATATAAAAGATTATTGAATTAATAATTTTTACTTATTTCTAGATATTAAATAAACACCTCTTAATAAATTATTAGTATTTATATGCTTTGATATAGACTCAGGTCTAACAGCTAAATCTTTAGCTGCAGCACTTATAGAACAATATTCCTTAATAGAATTATCTTTTTTATTTACTATTATAACATAATATCCTATTGCTGCCTCAAACTTGTAAGTATAATCATCATAACTTATGCCTGTGTTCAGAATATTATTAACAATTCTTCTTGAAACACCTAAAAACTTAGCAGCACTAGTCATAGTAGGGAATTCATTTACTAGGTTATTAGACTTATCAAAAATTTTAACTTTTACACCTAAAGATCTTGCCGATAATTTTAATTTAGCTTCACTAGTAATAACTTTAGGTATAAATTTATTTAATGTAAAGGGTTTATTTTTTAAACCCCTTCTAGCTATGCTTAAATTTAGACTAAATATATTATTACGTTTTACCCCTAAAGGAGAATAGGCTATTTTACATACATTTAAAGAAGGATTTATATTGTTTAAGTAATATTGTTCTTTTTCTAATATAATCTTTTTTATATCTTTACCTGTTAAACTATCTATATCTACATACTCTAGTATACCAAATTTAAAACTACTTCATCCGTATTTTAAGACTGAGTTATAAAATATCGGTGAAGCATTGTTATAGTTACCTTTACTTCAACGAATAACACGCGATCTATGGCTACTTATACGGTTAGCTAAGTTATTACTTGAACCTACATAATAACGTGGTGTTTCATTAGATGTTTTCATATATATGTATATAACTGTTTGTTTGCTAAACAATCCTTTAATATAACCCTTTTCGTCGATATCTTGCGAAGCATCACCACCTAATCTTGTTTTTTAAAGAATATTTCTTCATATTTATTTTTTGTTAGAAAGTAAAAAGAGGCAAATCCTCTAAAGAAGACGAGTCTGACCGGGGTCGAACCGATATTTTCTTCCATGACAAGAAAGCTGTTTAACCAATTAACCACAGACCCTTATTACTTATGACATAGACTTCCATGACAAGAAAGTTCCTTACCAATTAGGATACTAACCCTTATTATACAATCAATCGGACTCGAACCGATAAATATCGTTTGGAAGACGAGAGTTTGACCATTAAACTATGATTGTTTAAACTTTATTAAATTAATAATGCATTATTGTTTTAATAATTGTATAAATATTGCATTACTAATAGCTAATTAAATTAATAATAAGAAATAGATGACTTGAACACCTAGCCTACCGTATGTAAAAAGGTACTAAAAATAAAGTTAAAAGATGTTTGACGAAAAAGCCGGGAGAGAAATTTGAATTCTCATTGTTAATGCATGAAATTAAAGTTTTAACCAATTAAACTATCCTGGCTTAAAATAATATGATTCCCTTTTTTTATTGCGGGAGGATACCCTGATTTGAACAGGGAACATATTGTGCCACATACAATTGTTCTACCATTGAACTACATCCACCTTTAATTAATACTTTAGTTTAAACATAAAATAAATATATTATTAATAAAAGATTAATCTATTTTAGGCTTAATTACTTTTATATTATATTGAGGTTTTAAAATAATAATATAATATTATTCTCTTCATATTAAAATACTTGATTCACAATACTCTATATCCAAACTAAAATTAGTATGACCATACTTAGATAAGGCACGATATATAATAATTGATCCCTTTATTTTTCTAAGAGAGTTTAAAGAATAATAAGTATTAATTTTATTTAAAACCTACATAACTTTTACCTTATATTTTATTAACTAATATAAAAACACCCTTTTTTTTATCTAAATAAGCATTGGTATACGTAAGTTATGAAATTATATTTATAGAATTAATTTGTATCTTTATATAAAATAAGGGTGTTATCTTATATAAACTAGTATTACTAATAATAAATTCATATTATGACAAAAATTATATACTATTAAATAGTAATAATAACTCTAATATAAACTAGTCTTTTTATCCCGGAATGATTCGAACATTCAATGATAAATACCAAAAATTTATGACTTACCGATTAGTCCACGGGATACTATAGTTTTTAGACTATAGTCTTTACCATTCGATAAAAAAATATTTATATTTTCAAAGCTTATCTAACTTTAAATAGTGGCGTATAGCTGTGTAATTTAGACTAAAAAAGCTTTGCAGAATTTCTAGAATAGGATAAAACACCGACTATTCTACCTTCTTTATCTAATAGTAACAATCTAAAATACTTAACCTCGGCTATAAAACTAAGGTTTTTTTTTTACTTCTATTGAAAGAATTCTTATGTTGTATACGTTTTTCTACATAAACACTTAAACCTATATATATTGTTATATAAACACCCTGTTTATTTTCTAGACTTTTATAAGTAAAAGGTACAATAATAAAACCATACTTACTTAAACTAAATCAATTAATAGTTTCTAGGTAAAAAAAAAGTTTATTATTTTTATATCCTTGCTTTAAGCAAGCACAAGATGAGCAGTAAGTAGAAAAAGACACATTGAGCGAAATTGAAAAAAGATTATTAGTCTTTATATAAAAATAATTGTTCTTAAGCATATTTTTTTTTATTTAATTCTAAAAAAGAGGCGATACCCTCTAAGAAATTTAACATATCTAAATTTAAGTTACTAAAGTAATCTTTAGATATAGGTGGCAAGACTTGAACTTGCATGATATAAATCATTCCATCCTAAGTGGAACTTGTCTGCCAATTCCAACACACCCATTTATATAATAAATGTTTTGCTCAAGATAAGATTTTAACTTACAACCTATAGAATAAACCATGCCAATGATAAGATTCGAACTTACAACCTAGGTCGCTTCAAGACCCCGCTCAACCAATTGAGCTTCACTAGCTTTTTTTTAGTTAATACATTAGTTATATTATATTTATCTTTAAATATTTTACCTGTTTGTTTATATCTACGCAGTGTAGATTCCCCTATATTTAAATATTTAGCTGCTTTTATATTACCCTTAAATATTATTATAGTATTTGTTTGAATATCGGTAATTTTTACAAGTATAGATTTTGTTAAAGATATACTACTTATTGTAGCTAAAGTATGTGTTTTACTAAAAAAAGATGTTTTATCACCTAAACGTAACTTAGCTGCTATTTTCATTTTAAGAATTGAATCTGCATAAAATACACGACCTTTTAAAGCATTACTTATGCTTTGTTTAGTTTTTTCAGATTGTATAGTACCTAGACGAGATCCAGCTATTTTTAGTATATTATACTCTGGATTTAAGGTATTTATATAATATTGTTCTCTTTCTAATAATGAACCTGGTTCACAGTACTCCATAATGTCTAAACTAAATTTAGGATAACCATATTTTAATAAAGCTCTGCAAATTATACTAGATCCTTTAGTCTTATTAAGATAATTTAAAGAATAATAGTTACTAAATCTATTTTTTAAAGATTTAGAAGAACCTATGTAACTTTTACCACTAACTAAGCTATTTAAACGATATATGCCTGATTTATACTTATTTTATTCATAAATAATATTTTTACTATTATTTAGATCAATATAAGTTTTAATTGGTATTAGATTATTTTTATTCATATTGTTATTATTAATATTATTTTATATATTTTAATTAAAAACAAAGAGACGAATTTCTCTAAAGCTAATGACGGTATATGTTTTCAAACCTATAAACACCCTAAAAACCGTATTCCATTAAACTAGTTTAAGAAAGAGTTGCACCTTCTTATATAGAGATGCATTGCTTTACGAAGTATAAGCATGCAAAATATCTATATTAATCTACTTAAACTTTTTTATTAATAAAAATTATTAATATAAATATTCTTGCAAAAAAATGCAAGATAGTGATGCTTATACTCCGTAAGGTAAAGCAATAAAGATGTTTAACCACTATAATAAAGACAATTATTATCCTTGCAATTTAAAGGATAATCTTCTACATTTATACTACTGTTCTCTACAGGCATTTCTTTAACTGTAATAGGCTTAAATCTGCAATTTAAACTCTTATTACTAAAAACATATCTAAATTTAGAAGATTTATCTTTATAGGATAAATATTTATCTTTAGTCATGCCATTGAAAGTATTTAAATAAGAAATTTTTTTAGAGTTAAATTTAAATAAAGCCATTATATAAAAAGATAATCTAAAATCCAATGGACTTAACGCATGACTTTTCAGAGTTCCGCTCTACCAAGTTGAGCTTCTTAAGCTATTTACTAACTAATCAACCAACTAATAGTTATAAAAATAAAAATGTAAAAAAAAAAATATGGAGGCACCCGGGATTGAACCGGGGTCAATGACTTGCAAAGTCATAGTTCTACCAATTTAACTATGCCCCCTTATTCTCTTAATAATGATTATTAAAACAATAATACCGTAACATCTACTAAAATAGGCGTATAAAACGAACAGTTTATCATTAACTTACAATTCTTGTTTAAATTATCCAAGAGAGGACTTGAACCTCTAAAGCGTTAGCCAATAAAGCTTAAGTTTATCTTGTTTACCAATTTCAACACTTGGATATATAAAAGTAAGTATATCTAGGGCCAAAGTGCCTCGAACACTTGTCTCAACTGTCATGAGCAGTTTGCTTTACCAATTAAGCTATAACCCTATACGTTATAAAATCTATTATGTGTGCGGACAAAGGATTTGCACCTCTATATCTTGGTCATGAGCCAATTATGTTACTATTACATCAATCCGCAATTTTTTTTAGCCTCAGAGGGGCTCGAACCCTCGCATATAATAGTGAAAATATTACGTCTTAACCGCTTGACTATAAGGCCTTTATTTCCTTATATAAGCCCGGTACAAGTATCGCACTTGCTTCAACTGGTTACAAAACAGCTACATTACTTTTATGCTAACCAGGCTAAACACATAGCTAAAAAATTATTTTTTTCTACCTTATTTTTAAGCTAATTAGATTAAGTATATAGCCATTAAACTTTATTTATGTACGATATCAATTATATTTAGTTATATATAAAATTAGTACTTTATGCCTAAAAACATTTAAATTCTTTCAGCTAAAGCCTATTAATTGTATTCTAAGGTAAAATCTTATAGGTAAATAAGATATAAAGCTATTTTCATATTTTATATCTTATAACAAAGTAACCTTTTTTTTTCTAATTTAAATAAAATTACTTTTATTTATTATGCTAATTATTACTTAAATAAAATTACTTTTACTTAAGCTTGATTTTAATTATAATCAAAATTAAATACAAAACCGTAGTGTTAAACTACGTATATTTAAGAATATCTTAAAGTAAGTTTCGTGCCTAGATGCTTTCAGCACTTATCTTTAACTAACATAGCGTTCCTGCCGTGCCTATGCTATAAATCTACTTAAGTGAAAGTAGCATCCCTATCTAAAAATCCCTTAATATAATATTATCAGTTTTTAGACTTAAATTAATATCGAGCACATAAACAACAGGTAAACCAGAGGTTAATATACCCAGCTCCTTTCGTACGAGGGGGCTATCCTTATTTTATTCTAATTCCCTCTAGAAGATAGAAACCATACTGTCTTACGACGTATTTAACCCAGCTCGTGTAACTTATTAATCGACGAACAGTCGAACCCTTCATAGTTCCTGCATCCATGTGGATAAGTTAAGCCGACATCGAGGTGCCAAACTGCGTCCTATATTTGTACTCCCTGACGAAATTAGCCTGTTCAACAATGTTAGTCTAAAAATTCTTATTCTTTATTTCCATTTTTTACAAAATGGTTCAGACTATTTCTTCATTCTTTTTTTTTTTTACAACAACGCGAAATATAAGAAAAGGAACTATTTATATTTAATTATTTACTACTTACTCAACCTTTAACACCAAAAGCTCCAATACGATTACTACCTTTTAAGAAAGAATATTGTACATTAGATTGAATATTACCTCTTAAAATTACAGCAGATAATCCTCCAAAAGAAGATTCAACATTTTTTAAACCACCTTTATATCTCATTTTATATACAGATCTTGAGGCAGTAAATCGTCTTGTTAACCTTCCTTTAGCTTCTACTCTAACTCCAAATAATTTATTGTGTTTTAAAGTCTTAAGTACATAATTCTTTAAAGAAACAGATCATTTAACACTAGATATTCTAGTGTTTTTCACTATTTCTAACTTATCCGCTGAAGGAAAAAATCTTAATAATAATTCATTTAGATTATCTATATTAATAGTTTTGTCTTCTAACATAGAATTAATATATGTATTTCTTATTTTATTTATTAAAAAATCCTTTTTATTAGGTTGAATTTTTTTTTCACTTATTCTACTAAAAAGAGGTAATTTTACTTTACTTAAAGATGACCTTAAAACTCTAAATAATCTATTATTTCGGTTTTTTAATTTTGAAGTTACAATTTGTGTAAAAATGTCACTATTTAAATGCATTTTATTTAAACTAACTACATTAAATTCTACTCTTTTTTTATACATATTAGTAACAAATCCTTTTAAATATTGTAAAAAAGGTAATTCAAATTTAGCTTTATTAATTCTAAGTAAATATCTGAATTTTAAATATTTACTTATATAAATTTTTATAGCTTTATTTAAAAATTCCTTTAAATCAGGGTATTTAAGAGCATAAAAAAAGTTAACCTTTTTTTTAAAGATTAAAAGTTTTTCTTGTTCATTTATAACATTTAAACGAACTAATTTACTTAAATGACATAAATATTGAACTATTACTCTAAAAAAAAAATTAACTTTATTTATAAGAAGTGATACATGAGAAAAGTATATATCATAATGGTCAGGTACTGTAATAAATTCTTTATAAGTAAAAGGTCTATTATATTTAATAATTTCTTTACCGTCTTTATCTAAAAGTATTTTTTTTTTTAATTTTATTTTAGATAAAAACAACTTAAAATATTGGTCTTTATATATTCTATTTAAATAGAATTTTTCTGTGTTATAAATAAATAAAGTAATAATTGCTTTATTATTAGTATGTTTAACATTACCTCTACCTACAAATACTTTTATAGGTGATAAACGATTATATTTAATTCTACGTTTGGTTTTTCGTTTAGTTAATATTTGTTTATCTTTAAGATGCATATTAGAATAGCTTTTGAATAAATTTAATAAATTTTTATCTAAGGCTGGCAATAACTTTATTTTATTTTTATTAAAAGTATATATACTATTATATCATTCTTGAGCCGCAGGTGGATAGTGTTTCATTTTACCCGTATCACTATCTATATAAATAGATTTTTTTAAATTTTCTTTGTTTTTTTTTTTATTAAATATAATTGGTGTTTTATATTTTTTAAGTGGGTTCTTTAAAGACATTATAATAATTAATATTTAATAATTTATTTGTTTAAGTGTTTTTTTTTTAGATATTGTTTTTGTAAAAAAGTTTTTTTTTACTTAATTTAAAGTAAAGTATATTGTATTTAAAATATATTGTATTTGTATTAAAAAAAAAATGTTGGGTGTCCTTTGAAGGAGTATTGTTAGCATAACTCACCTTCTAGTCGTTGAACGGTTTTACTTTATATTCTAATATATTAATATAATTATTGCATAATATATATGTATGTTTTATTTAATAAATATTACAATAATTAGACATAATGCTCAAGTAAATTTCGCTTCAAGTTAACTTTATAAGTCATTCTTGAAATTAACCCAATTAAATACCAATAGATTTATACCATTAATGATAATAAAACATCGGAGGACTAACATCCCTAGCGTAGCTTTTTCAAAAATCCAAGACCTTTCCTTTCTGCATCTTGTGATCATATGCCCCGCTTACGCGACTGATAGACGTGTAAGTCAGACAGTAAAGCAAGATTAAGCCATTAAACTTGACAAGTAATAAACATAATTATATTATTAGTAAATCTTCAAAATTATGTTTAAATAATAAACAACCTAATAATATAACTAAAAACATTATAATTTAGACTTTTTTTTTGATTTTATTATACTCTAGCTTATTTATAAGCTTATTAATATCATTCTTTTCAATTAATGTTTTAATTACATCTATTTTCCATATAGTTAAAATCTTACTTGTATAAAAATTATTATTTCTAACTCAATAGATATATAACTGGATTAATTATAGCAAATGCTATACCAAATGACAAACTAAAAATTAAAAAATATACAAAATTTTGTATACTTAATTATCATAATTAAATTATGATAGTTTTACATAATTAACTTTGGATACACCCAGGTACTTTTTATGGGATCTGTGCCCCGCATAAACTGCCTCCTAGCAATTGTCCCTTCTAAAGAAGGTAAATCAATATACCAAAACATTTTAATTTTATGTTTTGGTAATGTGACGTAGACTAGGTCTACCAATATGACAAACAAAATAAAGGTGTTTCAATTACGTACGTAGTTTAAAAGCTAGCACTACCTTATACACTAAAATTCGTTGTATCATATTCAATAACTAGCAACAGTAAAGCTGCATAGGGTCTTCTCGTCTAACTAGAGGTAAACTGTATCTGCACAGTTATTCCAATTTCACTGAGCCAATCATTGAGACAGCTGTTGTATCGTTAAATCATTCATGCAAGACCGCATTTAACGGCCAAGGTATTCCGCTACCTTAGGACCCTCATAGGTAAGGCCGCCATTGATCGGGGTTTCCTTCAAAACCAAACTTATATTAGTCAGTTTAGTAAATTCGTTAACCAGCCGACATCGGGCAGAAATCACACTCAATACTTTGATTTATTATCTTATTGCAGAGTGCTTTGTTTTAATTAAACAGTCGTACAACACTATTCCATGCTTCCTATTCTTTACCTGATATTAAACAGGAGGAATGGCTCTCCTTATCCCTAAGTTACGGTAGCTAGTTTGCCGAGTTCCTTAATGATTGTTCACTCAAACGCCTTCGTATTCTCTACTAGCTTACTTGTGGTAGTTTCTAGGTACGGTTTTTTAATCCTTTATTACTCTTCATCTTTTCAGTTTATTGTAGTAATTCATTCTTATACGTATAACTTATTTAATTCGTATATTCTTACTCATCTGTTTAGTTTATTATAACTTTAGTTAATAGTAGTACACTAAAAACCAAGAAGTGATACAGTATTATCTCATATTTTTAGTTTGTTGAATAATAAATGTACCAAAGATTGTTAATGTTTTTCCAGAACCCTCTTCACTTTATTATCTATAAATTTAATATTTTTAGCTTATTAAAAAAAGATAAAGTATTGTCCTTACAGAGCAAAAAAGAAGGTTGTAACTATAAAACAAAGATTTTCTCATCGTTTAATCCTTTAGGTTGATAAACTTAGAGGCCGTTACTTTATAAAATCCATAAGCTTTAGGCGAGGGTATATTCCCTTTTTCGTTACTCATGTCAGCATTCTCACTTGGGTTATCTTATTTATTCTTAAAAAGAATAAGTCTAGGATCTACCCAACGTTCCGCTACCCCACCAGATATAATAATATAAATTATTAGTAAATATGGACAATGTGTCGGTATATTGTTTAGATCCGTTAAATTTTCGGCGCAACTATCAATGCAAATTATATTAAGCTAAACTAGTGCTCTGTTACGAGATCTTCAAAAAGTGGCCGCTTCTAAGCCTATTTCCTAGTCGTATTAGATAGTAACTTCCTTAATTTCACTTAACATTAATTTTGGAACCTTAACTATTGTTCTGGGCTGTTTCCCTTTAGACATACAACCTTATCGTACTATGTCCGATTATTCAAGATTCATCATTGCAATTCCGAGTGCGAATACTCACCGATAAAACCTTCACGGTTGCCCGATATATGCAAAAGAATTTTTTTTGTTTTTACACATCTAAAAAAAAAGTTGCCTGAGATCACAGTTCTGTACCTACTATGATGTAACTTAAATTACCTACTTATATAGGTTTCGCAGAAAACCAGCTATCCTAGTCAGTTTTGTCTTTCACTAACTTACCACAGTTCTTCGGATATCTTTACAACGATAACCCGTTCGGGCTTTTATAACCCTGACTGTAGTAAGATCACCAGGCTTCGGGTCTAATTTTAGATACTTTTTCATTATTTCATAATTGATTTATCTAGGCATTTCTGCTCGCATCTAACATTAACTTGCTGACCCATTATGCGAAAGGTACGCTCTTACTTTTTATTTAAATTTAACTCGAGCTGCTTATAAAACTACTAATTCAAACCTTTCCTTCACAGTACTATACGCTGTTGCTTATATATTATATTTAGCCTTAGAGGAAGGTTCCCCTTATATTCAAACAGGTTTTACCCGTTTTACTTTTTAAAAATACCAGTAAAATATTTTTTTTATATCTCTAGTAATATTCTTAAACTATATTTATTACAATATATTAATATTATATAATTATTAATGTCTTATTTTATTTTTATCTCTATTAATATATTCTGATGTTTATTTAGGCTTTTCTATTTTAGTTCTCACTAATCATAGAATCTCGTTTGATTTATTTTCCTAAAGTTACTAAGATATTTCAGTTCACTTCGTTTATTATTGAATTTCTCTAAGAGTTCATGTGCTAACTTTCTTTAAACACAAATTAAATAAAGACTCTCTTTAATATATAGCCAGGCATCCCTAATAGTTTCTTTTTATACTTTATTATACTATAAAAAATAGTATAAAAATATATTATTGATATCAATTACATTACTAATAAGTATTAATGTAAAGGTAATATTACCTTCAGATTATTAAAAACCAACTATTATTAATACTATTTAAACCTAATTTATATAACATAGATTCATACATATAAGGCATAACAATTTAATGTAATTTAGGCATACTTCTTTTATATATATATTATAGGATATTTTTTAGTACTATATAGTATATCACAATAAATATCATACTTAATTATAAGAACATTTACTAGTAAAACTACTTATTTTAGAAATAAAAAATCAGTACATAAAAATAAAGCCCCCCCCCCCCTCTTTTTTTTTATACATCTCCCATAATTCAATGTATAGCAATACATGTAATATAAAAATATATACAAGGTTTAATAACCTTTATTATATTATCATAAAAATATTTATGCAATTCTGTAATACAAGGCATAGATCTTGTCGGAATTTTAAATCTATATGCCGTATTTATTCCTCTACATTTAATTATAATAAGTTTAGGATAACTTTGACAATAGTGATTTAAAATATTAAAAATAAAATAAAGATAAGCTGATTTAGCCAAAAATTGAGTAAATAAAGTAAGCATTTCTACTTCTGGAAGCTAAAACTATGTGACCATCAGATAATATTATACCAATAATAACACACTTTTTACATATATAGATAATTTAATTATACTTAATTTATACTTAGTATGTTTTATTTTTGTTAAAAAGATAAATTACTTACCCATAAAGGCATACTATTAGTTCTATTATTATTTTTAAATTTATTTGCGTTATTATTCATATTATTTTTTTTTTCATTTGTTTATTAAAAAAGATACAAATTTTCTCTAATATTTTTAGTTATAAAGATCAACATATAAAAATATTTATATGTTTATCCTCATAGGGTTCAAACCCTATAATTTATTAAATTAACTTATACTCAAGAGAAGCGTGTTAAGCCGCTCCACCAGGTCTCTTTATATAATGATTCCTCAATGAATCGAACATTGAACGTATTCTTATCAAAAATATGCTTTACCAATTAAGCTAAGGAACCTTTAGTGAAATATGTTTATGTTTAATTGCATTAAAATGCAATAAAAACAACCCATACTACTAAAAACTCAGCAAACCCATTATATTTAATATATATAGGCATGATTACTTCGGGTCTTTATTATTTAATATATGGAAATTTTTTATAAAAATCTTCGGAAATTTTTTTATCCTCTATATTTTGTTTAAAATATTTATCATATAAAAGATTTAAATGTTTAACATTATATTTATTAATTTTATATACCCTTAATTCTTGTAAACATGAGTAAGCTAAGCAATATTTTTTTATTTGATCAATAAATATATTATTAATATCACTATAAATATTCTTATTTAAATTCTCCATATTTTCATGTAGATAACTAATAATATTAACCGCTAATATTAAATTTAATTGTACATAAAGTAAATCTTCACAAATTTCCCTAAACATAACAATATCTTCATTATAGTTATCTATAAATATATCTTTCTTTAAATTAGATGAATCAAATCCAGCTATTTTAAATTGTCTATTCTGTCAAAGTATATAAGCATTTTTATATTCACTAGATAATTCTTTAGGCTTACTGTTATATAAATTTTCTAAATATAATTTAGCATGGTTTAATATATTAAATTCTCATATTAACATATAAGAACTAACTAATCAGTCATCGTACAAGAATTTAGCTGTACTACGATTAAAGCCTATACCCTCATTTTTATCTAAAGTAGATAAAGGGGTAGAAAAAGGGTCACCTGTAAACCCGGGTGTAATTATATTTAAATTAGCTATAATTAATTTTTTTAAAGCTAAATTACCATGCGCTGGTTTAATATTTTTATTATGTAGTGCAATTATATTATTAATATTTTTACCTATATCAATACCAGAATTCAAGTATGTATTTTCTTGTTCAGAGTAATTATCTTCACATATTCATATTATGGAACCCAAAGCTTCAAATATAGAAATTAACTTCTCTACATTCTCGGCACCATAAATAGTATAAAATAAAGAATAAGGGTTTAAATTAAATAGGCTATTACCTATTAATTTAGAGCCAAATAAATTCTTTAAAATATCTTTATTTAAAAGATCTATACTATCTAAACTAATACCTAAATTTAAAGCGGGTTTTTTAAATACTTTTCTAGGTTTCTTAAATACTTTCCTATGTTTTACATTACTTTTAAAACCTTTACATGTAATTTCATTATTAATTAAGCTAATAAATAATTTATAGTTAAATATAGAAGAAAAGAATAAACGGACAAATCTAGGTAATACAAATTTTGAAAATACATATATCATTATTATAAGTATTACAAAAGCAAATGTTACTTCATTTATAAAATAAAAAGGTACTAATTGTGGCATTTTTTTTTGTTTGAAATTATTAATGTTATAATAATTTTTATTATTATTAAATTATTATAGATCCATTGTCATCATAAAGATATGGGTTATACAGAATATAAAACAAGACCATTATAAAGTAATTTGGCGTCAAACTTAATTTTTTAGAATATTATAAACAATTTAAGACCTGAAAAATTTTTTTTATTAAAACTTATAAATAGTTTATACATTTAATACAAGCCCCTTGGACCAATTTGAAATCAGAAATCTAATTAGTTTAGATGCGCCTATCCTAGGTAATTTACATATATCATTAACTAATATTGGTTTATATTTAACTATATGTAGATTTAGTTACCTGTATACAATATAAAATATCTCTTTTTTTTTATATAAGATATAAGAATAAATAAAATATATAAATAGTTAATAATCTTTATAATTTTTATAATTATATTAATAGTTATTTACTTTTATATATTACTATATATTAAAGATGATACTGAATAATGTAGACCATCTAAAAGAGGAGCTGGATATATACCTAATAATGTAGTTAATGCAACTAAGGTTAATAAAATAAAAAATTCACGTTTATTTATATCACTTATATTAACATCAAAAAATTTACTAAAGGATCCTCCAAAAGCTATTCTGTTAAACATATATATAGTATAAGCCGCGGAAAATACAATAGAAGAACTAGCAAAAACACCTAATAAAGGTAATCTTTCAAATACTCCATATAGAGACATAAACTCCCCTACAAAATTAAGAGTAAGAGGTACTCCACAGTTACCTAGAGATAAAATAAAAAATAATATAGAAAATAAAGGCATTACTTGAGCGATACCTCTATAAAAACTTATTAATCTTGTAGCAGATCTATCATACAATACACCTCCTGCACATATAAATAAACCACTTGATACAAACCCGTGGGCTAAACCTAAAGCTATTCCACCTTCTATTCCTTGTATTGTATTACTAAACACACCTATAAGATATACAGCCGCATGAGATACAGAACTATAAGCTATAAGTTCTTTAACATCAATTGTTCTTAAAGTACTAAAGCTAGCATATATAATAGTTATAACACCTATAAGATATATAACATAAGTATATTCTAAAGAAGCTTTAGGTAATAAAGGTAATATTAATCTAAATATACCATATAAACTTAATTTTAAAACAATAGCTGCTAGTATTATACTACCACCTAAAGGTGATTCAACATGAGCTTTTAATAATCAAGTGTTTAGAAATATAGTAGGAGTTTTTACAGCAAAAGCTATAAATATACCATAAAATAAAAATAACTGTGTAGAATAATTAAAATTAGTTTTGTATAATGCATCAAAATCTGTAGTTCCCATTATTGAAGACATACTTAATATAGATAATAATAAAAATAAAGATCCTAGTAATGTATATAAGAATAAATAAAAACTAGCTCTGACTTTATTACTTGATCCAAACAACCCTATTAATATAAATAAAGGAGGTAAGATACTTTCAAAAAAAATATAAAATAACAATATATCTAACACTAAAAAAACAGCTAATAATAGAGTTTCTAGTAATAAAATTATTATTACATATGATTTAACGTTTTCGCTAATGGATGTTCAATTACTTAATAAAGCTATAGGAGTTATTATAGTAGTTAATAGGACGAAGTATATAGATAATCCATCTAACCCTAAGTAAAAATCAAAAGAACTTATTTGATGGTATTCTTGAACAAATTGGTATTGATTACTACTAAAATCAAAAAAAATAAATACTATTAAAGAAACAAAAAGGTTCACAGTTGAAGTGATTAAAGCTATAGTTTTAATATACTTAATATTTATAGAGGGTAGCTCATATGTTTTTATGGCTAATATAATAAATATACCTATTATAGGTATTAATAATAAAGATGTTAATAACATAATATAGATAAAGTAATGTTAATGTATTTCCCAATAAATTAATCTTAAGATAAATTATTATTAAAGAATTAATTTTTAAACATTATAGAATTGTATAATAATATTTTACTTATTTTTCTAATAAATCTCTTTATATATTAGGTTTTAAAGAAGTAAAGTCTTAATAATTGTTAGACTTTTTTTTTCTAAATTTTATAATTAAAAACATTTAACTAGTTTATAATAAACTTACATTACTAGGTATAATATCAAAGCTATATAATATACAAGGGATTAAAATAATAAAAGCAATAACTACAGGTAGTAGTATTGTTCAACAGAAAGACATTAACTGATCAAAACGTATACGAGGAAATGAAGCTCTAGCTCATATAAATACAAAAACCATAATACAGGATTTTATACCTAAAGTTAGCCCATATAATAATCCTTCTATTAAAGGATCTCATAATATACTTTCACTATTTATATTCTCTATATAGTAATCAAAATTAATATATTGCATTAAGAAAAATAGAGAAGGAAAATAATCATATAAATAACCACCTAAAAATAATATACTAGTTAATATACATATTAATACAATACTAGCATATTCAGCTAAAAAAAAGAAAACAAAAATAACTGCGGCATGTTCTGTCATAAATCCACTAACAAGTTCTGATTCAGCCTCGGCCAAATCAAAAGGAGCTCTATTAGTTTCTGCTATAGACCCTATAAAAAATATAATAAATATAGGAAATAGAGGTATTATAAACCATATAGCTCTTTGAGCTTCTATAATAACAGTAAGATTTAAGCTACCGGTTAACATTATGACAAGTAATATAGCTGAGCTTAAAATTAATTCATAACTTATTAATTGTGCTGTACTTCTAAGTGAACCCAAGAAAGCATATTTACTATTAGCACTTCAACCAGCTAGTAATATACCATATGTGGCTAAAGAAGATACAGCTAACATATAAAGTATACCTAAATTAAAATCATTTAAAGATAAACCTGGTCCATAAGGTATCACAAGATATCCTAGTAATGAAAATATTAATGTTATTATAGGACCTAGAAAAAATAAAGATAAATTAGCTTGTGTAGGTGAAACATACTCTTTTAATAAAAGTTTTAAGGCATCCGCAAATGCTTGTAAAAGACCATAGTATCCTACTATATTAGGACCTAATCTTCTTTGCATACTAGCCATAGTTTTCCTTTCGGCTACAGTTACATAAGCTACAGTTAGTAAAACTGGAACAGAAACTAAAATAACTTCTAGTATAGATATTAAAGTGGGTATATATAACATTATTTTAAATTTTTAGATCTAAATTTAATATAAGTAAAATGTAGTTAAAAGATATTAATATTTTTTTATTAAACCTAATAAATAAAAGTTTTATAAATTATTAAATTTCTCGTATTTATACTATATTTAATTTTAGGTTAAAAATAACAAATATAAATACATAGTATAAAAGATTATATTTAATAAATTACAGTATAAATAATTTTATTTAATAAATTACAGTATAAAGGATTTTATTTAATAAATTACAGTATATCTTTATAATGTTATCTATTATTAATAAAAATTTTTAGGACTTATTTTTAAGTTAAATTCTTATTCAAGACTTGAACTTAAACCTAGATATTATAAGTATCTTGCTCTACCATTGAGCTAATAAGAGTTATATTTTATTTCACAAAATATATAAAACAAAATACATAAGTTTAGATTTAAATTAGGTATAATAATTTCATAACATGATAATTTTTTTATAATAAATTTTATAAAATATATAATATAGTAAAATAGATATAATTAACAAGATGGAAAAATTTAAGCCTCAAAATCTTAAATATATTTATAGGATAAATTAAAAATTGTCTTTATATCTTATAGTACCATCCTCATAAATTTCTACTATAAAAAACAGATTAATATCATGACTAAAATCATTTAATCTAGCTCTATCTCTCAGAATATCTTTAAATTGATTATATAAAACATTCATTTGTACAGTATGATTTCTATCAACACTCCTTAATCAATTATCTAGTCGAATAAGTTCAAAGAATTTAACACGCTCCTCCTCAGTTAAAGCTATTTCTCTATAAAGCGCAGTAATAGTTCGACAAGTACTATCAACACGGTTTATACCATGATGCGCTATATAAAAAGCAGAAACTTGTATAGCTAAAATCATACCAGTTTCTGGCATACTATGACCGCAAATATATATATGGTTATTTACCATATTTCTAAATCGATTTAATGCATTAAGTTTTTCTGGAAGTAAATCTCTATAATAATTTATACCTTCTAATACTCAATCTCTAGTTCTAACGTAGTTCCTATAATCTCTAAGAGATCTAAAACCTCCTACATTAAAACACCATTTAATATATTTATCATATTCTAGAATTAATTTTAAATATTTCATAAATAAACTATATAAAAGGCTTACAAATTTAATAAATTATTTAAATATATATAAATTAGTATTAAGATACCTAATAACTAAAGATTTAATAAGAGAGAAAAAATTTATAAAAAGTTATTCTAAGAAATAAAATAAATAAAGTATACAATTAATAATTATTCTGTATAATAACCCTGGAGACCCTAAAAAATAAATCCAACTATTGCTAACTATATTAAAAACTAAATTAATAAGTCCAGCGATTAAAGGTAAAAACATAGGTACTATTAAAAAGATATATCTATGCAAGAAATACATATGATTATATATATCCTTAAACATACTATTAATTTTAGGTATAAAAATAAATTCAGTATAATCTTTAGAATAATAAACTATATTATTAATAGGTTTACCTATATTTATATTAACATTAGATACAATCTTTTTATCTGAAGAATTAAAAATGTCTAAAGCCATATTCTTCATTCTAGTTATATGTGAATGATTTTCAATAAAATATTTCATTTTATTACAAGACTTAAGATCTAATTTATTTACTCCAAATTCCTTGTTTGTTTCTGGTAATACATCAATATTTATTTGAGGTGATACTTTTAATTGCAATTTTTCATTTGTAATACTTCACTACTCAATTGAGGTATTACATTTTATTTTAAGTATAATATTCCGTCATTAATTGATGACAATGCATCTGAGGTTAAAGTATCTAGACCAAGTAAACCTGATATATCACTTTTCAGTAAACCAGGAGTTGGAGGAGGACCAGAAAAATACCTTTACTAAAATTAGAAAATTCATTAGATAAATATAGAATTAAATTATATAAAGATAAAACTAAATAACATAAAGCTAAACAAGATACTATAATAATAAAACATATACCTAAAATTAAGCAACATACAAAAGCAAAAAAGCCATCATAAGGGCAAATAATCCTGTAGCCTCTACAAAGGCAAAACCTAATATAGCGTAAGAAAATAATTGACCTCTTAAAGAAGGGTTTCTAGCTACACCTAATATTAATGCACCGAAAACTACACCTATCCCTACACCGGCTCCAATTAAACCTGTAGTTGCTAATCCTGTTCCAATAATTTTTGCTGCTTGTATCATTTTTTTTCTTTAAATATATAAACCCTATAAAGGAAACCTCTATAATTTTAATTTGCTACTTATATATTACTTTATAAGGCTATTACTGTAATTAGTTCATAAAAACAGGTTTTATGTGATAATGTATTCTTGTTTTAAGAGAACAAGATATAACCTAGAGATACATAGGAATTGAACCTATTAATTTCTGATCTGCAATCAAAACGTAGAACCATCTACAATATCCCTTAATATATGAATTAAATATGTATATATTATAAATAATATATTATAAAATATTAAATACTATTTATTATTTCCATAACAGCATCTTTTATATTATCTAAAGAAGAAATTGTAGCAGCAACAGACTCATCGACACTATCCTTAATGTTTTCAACATCAGTTTTAAGATCAGATAAATCTTCTAATTTTTGTTCCTCAGCACTGGTAGGAATGTCGCTATCATTTTTATCTTGTTCTCTACTGTGCTCATCATTAGCTTTTCCATATTCTCCCACATGTTCTTTCAATTCTTCAACACGCGTTTTTAATGATTCTAATTATTCTTCTGCTTTAGATATTGCTTCCTCTATTTTACTAAAGTCAGTTACTGCACGCAAAATAAATGAACAAGAAAAACTTTGTAAAGGTAAAGAAACAAACGCATGAGGTTTAGGTGGACTATTTAAAGCTCATTCTAAGCTATTATAACTTCTATTTAATAATGTTTGTAAACTATCACTATAGAATTGTGGAGTTAATCAAGGATATCTACTTGTAGCTTTACCTTCAACTAACTGTACATAAACTATATATAAGAATAATCATGTAGCCACCACACTTATAATACTACCAAATGAACTTATTAAGTTTCATCCGGCGAAAGCATCAGGGTAATCACTTATTCTTCTAGGCATTCCTTGTAACCCTAAAAAATGTTGAGGAAAAAATGTTACATTAACCCCTATAAATAGTATTCAGAAATGTACTTTTCCTAACATTCTGTTATAATCTAATCCTAATATTTTAGGTATTCAAAAGTATCAGGCACTAAATAGTGCAAATACAGCTCCCATACTTAAAACATAATGAAAATGCGCAACAACGTAATACGTCTGATCGTATATTTTACATAAATACACGTACCTCTATTTATATGTTTATAATTAGCAATTACACAAAAATATGAACAATTTATAAGAGGGTTGGACTAGCTCTTTATTAATCTTAACTATTAAATTTAAAATTAAATACATTGCGTATAGTCTCTACAGATTATTATAAAAATAAAAACCCACGGTATAGCTTACAATAAGGTCGCGATATACTTGCATTAAAGTATTTATTATAAATTCCACCGTTCGCTATATATTATACAAATATATATTACGGATTAAACATACTATTAATAAAAGGATATATTAAATTAATGTTTAATCAAGCAATGTGACAACACAACACATATATTATAGGTAAAACAGCTTTTTATAAAATAATAAAAAGTAGAACAATAAAAATTTTTATTTTAATAAATTTTTTTCTAAATGATAGTTATAAAATTTAAGATAAGACACATTTTTGTAACCTAATAACGGATATCTGTTAAAATGATTGAAAAGAAGTTTTCTAGACTCAGCATTATAAAGATGCAAACGGTAATATTTAAAATTACCGCCTGCTTTAGGTTTATCTATATAAATAGCATTATTACTATTTAAATATAACTTTATTCAGTTTAAAATATGTAATTCATCATTTTGCCCTATAGCAAAGGCGCTTTTTCTTAACTGACCTTTTTCATTAAAAACTAAATTAAAATTACCTTCAGCTTCTATAAATCCTGATAGTCAAGGAGAGAAGTAATAAGGTAAAGATTTAACAGCACCTAAATTTTGTAAATAAGTTTTTTTATCCATATATTTATTATTTCTATTAACTAAAAAATTAGTAAGATCTTTTTCTAATAAACAATCTTTAACAAAACCTAGTTGACATTGTTTTCTTGCTGTTAATAAAGGATATTTAGCTAATACAACAAAAACTTTTGCTAAATCTTTTTTATTACTAGCAATTCATGTTATATAACTATTTTTTCTTTCAATTACCAGTCTTCCTCCTATAACTTCTTTTATTTTATTAAGCATAATAACATTTTCTGGCATATTTTTTAAAGATATTACTAAACGTATAATAATACTATTAGATTTATTTGAATTCAAATTACTTGTAATAGTACCATCCCCTTCTAATAAACCAACAAAAAATTGTTCTATATATGCTTTATCTTCTATAGTCAAATTCTTTTTAATTACTTTACAAGGTTTCTTTATATACTCCTTGTCTAATTCCTTTACTGTTTTACTTTTAATTAGTTTATCGTGAAATGCAATATCAAGAGATGCGTTAGCTAAAACAACACCTGATAATCCCCCAATTGTAAACATGAATACAAAACCTAAAGCAAACAACATTGAAGGTGTTAATTGTAAAGATCCTCCATAACATGTCGCTAATCAAGAGAAAATTTTAATTCCGGTAGGTACGGCAATAATTAATGTAGCAGCTGTGAAATAAGCTCTTGTCGATCTTTTTCTTGGACAGTATCTTGGCTTAATAAGTATAATTTGTTTTGTATTTTATAGTTACAGTAGCTATGAAAAAAGATTATTTTATGTTTATACTATAAATAATTTAACTAAAATAAATTATATAAATGTTATTTATTTAATAATTAGGTAAAACGTTTCTAATAGTATACATATTTTCTACCTCTTGTATAGTGTAAAGCTTGCTGTAATATATTGATATTATAAGCATACTGTTATTCAGCTCCAATTCTATCATTGATCATCTCATTTATATACATATCCAAATTCATAGCTAATGACTGAGAATTGATATTATTTATATTTATGTTTCTTTCAACGATAATATACACTAATTCAGGATATCTGTAGTTAGTATTATAGTTATCTAGATTAGCCATATATAAATTGTAATCACATTCCACTTTACTAAATAGAAAAGTACTTTTTTATTAAACCTCTTGCGTGCTTGTCTCTGAGGATCCTTTAGTTGCAATACTTATAATTTTTTTTACTCCTTTATATTCTAAATGTTTTCCCTCTGTAATCATAATATAAACTTTTCTAAATTTAAGGTAACTGTTATATTTACCCGAAAAAAGGTTAAATTTATCAAAATAGTTTATTAGACTAAAAGCTGTTTTGAAACCTGAGCTCTTATAGCATCAAATATCCGTATGATATTGAGATAGATTACCCTTTTGCAACTTTTTATATAGTAATTCTAAAGGTAATTTATCATTTTGCTTTAGAGAATATTCTAATCTTACACTGTAACCGGTCTTATGGGTTTTACTTTTTACAACACTTATATGAAAACATCCGTTTGCTTGAGTAAAGCCAGCTAACCAGTAATTATCTAAGGTCAGTTTTCTTAAAGGAGGCAAAATGGAAAGATTAAAATGTTCACTATAATTATGTTTAATCAATTGGTCGTATTTAAAATTACTTAGTAATTTACCATTTATTAAAGATAAAATAATAAGCAAACCAGCTTTATTTTTACATATGTATCTGACGGCTTTTTTGTCTTTAATCTTATATATATTACCATATTCAATACGTTTCTTTATATAATAACCTAAAGAAGCGTCTTGTTCTGCAAATATAATATATAATTGTTTATATCCAAATCAACAATCTCCTTCTATTAGTCCAGCTAAAAAGTGGCCAAAATCATTCTCGCTTAGGTTATTTTTAGCTGGTACATGTTCAGATATAGGAAGTAAATTTTTATAATTAGTATAAGTATTCTTAGTAACTGCCGTAACTTTTGTACTAAAACCAAAATTTCCTGCTGATTGTCTTTTAAATAAATAGATTATTCCGAGCATAATAAATATGAGTGGACTATTTATAGAAGAGTTTCCAGCATATAGCAAGATTTTTTCCGTGAACACAAGTTTATCCACGTCTAATCCAACTGTGTACATATGATGACTTCAAACAACGAAACCTAATACACCTATAGACATCATGGCATAAACCATCCCTAAATATCCAAACACACTCTTATTAGAGCTAGCAGATATTGTAGTACTGATTATACCAAAACCTGGTATAATTAAGATGTAGACCTCTGGATGACCGAAGAATCAAAACAAATGTTGATATAAAATAGGATCACCACCTCCTGCTGCTTCAAAGAATGATGTATTAAAATTTCTATCCGTTAAAACCATAGTAATTGCTCCTGCCAAAACAGGTAGTGATAATAATAATAATACAGCTGTAACAACTACAGCTCACCCAAATAAAGCTAATTTGTGTAATTTTATACCAGGGCTTCTCATATTAAGTATGGTAGTTATAAAATTAATAGCACCTAATAAACTACTTATACCAGATAAGTGTAAAGCAAATATGGCTAAATCAACACTTGGTCCACTGTGACTTTGTACTCCACTTAAAGGAGGATAACAATTGTGTTGGCAACCTCATTTTAGGTTTTTTATAATTTAAATTAATAAATAAAAATAACCCGTAAAAATTATCGTTACACGCAGTAAATCTCTTTACTGTTCGGACTATACCTTCATCTTAATAATATAGAAACTAGTATAGTTATATTATTTCTAATAAATTTTTTCGTAATTTTCTTACCATATCTCTTATATTTAACAATTTATAATAATCACCTTTATTTTTAGTATAAGATCTAGCTCATATTCTATACTCTAAAGATTTCATTCCTTTCATTGTATTTTTAAAGAAAAATATGATATTTTCGATTGCTCTCGAATTGGTAGTGTCTAAGATAAAGTAATTATGTAATTCTTTAAATCTTACTGGATTTTTTATGTGTAACATAATAGCTATTGACTCTAAGACAACTTTATCTAATTTTTGTGTTAACCCAAAACCATGCACTATTCTATTTGAGCTTTTATTAGTTAAATAAAAACTACCTTCTGCTTCAATAAAGCCAACTAACCAACTTCTAGTCATAACCTTGTTAATAGAATCTATATTAGTCAAAGGTAAGTTTGCATCGTTTCAAGCAGGAGATAAATAATCTTTATTAGGTGTAGAATTTTTAAGAACTAAAAGTTCTATATTTTTCTCTTCTTTAGTCTTAGTAATATTATTTAAAATTAATAATGCTTTTTTTAATTTCATATAATCATAATATTTAGTAGTTAAAAGAGGATATTTATCGAAAATAGGTATTAAAACTGTTTCTATAACCTTTCTATCTCTAATAAAATATTGTGCTTTTGTACCATCTTTTGTAATAGAACCCACTCCTAATTGTTTTTTTATATAATTTAAAATTCTTAGATTATATGCAGATTGAGTTAATTTATATCCTAAAGTTCATTTACTAGATGAGCCAACTCCTTGTTGTGAAATATGAAAGTTACCATCTCCATCTGTAAAACCTACTAATCATGGTTCAAACAAAACTTGGTTTGAAGGCTTATTATTAAAATGTTCTTCGTTAAGTCTCTGATGACTAGTAAATAAACGTTTATTTACTCTACAGGCGTATTGTCTCCATGACACACACATTTTTACATACGTACTATTTAAAATAGTATTAATTTTAACTAAACATGAGTAGTGTATTACGTGTAATATACTAAAAAAATTAGCACTTACTAGAAGAGGTTCACGCATCGAGAAGAATTTACTTTTTTTTATGTTACCATAAAATAACTCCCTAATTCCTTTAAGAGTTCAACCAGTTCCTGCTCCATTTTCTATACCACTAGCAAATAAAAATAATAATAAACTAGGAGGTAATAGTCAGAAACTTATGTTATTTAGTCTAGGGAATCTAAATGTAAACTATAGTATACTATGGCCAAGTACCAGGGTAATTTTTATTTAAACCATATATGTTTCTTCTTAAAGTACTATCATTAATTGTAGTAGAATTATCTCAAGAGTAGTTATTCGCGAATTCAGGATGCTCAGTTTTTACGTGAGCTCATATTCTACTACAAAACACCCTCTCAGGGTTTGTAAAGGTCGTATTAGAATTTCTATCTAAACAGTTATTTAACGAATTACCTTCACCGCACCTAGCAAGATAGTCATGAAGACGGGTAGTATCAGTAATATGATTTTTACCTAAAGAATTTGTATCCGCTTGTGGTTGTAAAAGACTCCCACCGCTTGAATTTCCCTGCTCGCTAATAATTCCTGCTGCAGCGTTTTGGGCTATAGCATCTCTTACTGCATCAAAATTTAATGAAAAATTCTCGAATGATCAGTCTAATTGATAGGCAGTATTTAGACTAATGAAAAAGGAACTAAAATCTAAATAATATATAAAACAGAATAAACATTGTAGTAAAAATACAATTAACCCTATAAAACAAGGCACATGTAAAACATATTGTAGATATACATAAGATTTTAATCTATTTTTTTCTTTTACATATAATACATAATTAATAAACTATATTTTGATAGTTTTTTAATTAGCATATTTCATGCCAGAATAGGACTATATATTCATCCTTTATCTAAGTTAATATTATAAAGGAGCCACGCGTGTAGTCTCTGAGGATCCTACTTACAAAAAGAGCTATATTAACTATAGTTGTTTTGGTTTCCTGCATATTATTTCCATGTATATATAAGTGTTACCACTAGTTCAGTTTAAAATACTGCATTATAACTTTAAACTTTAGTTAAAAAATTCTTTTACTATTAGTTAAAAATTCAACTAGGTGTCTATATATCTGTCACAAAAGGTGACTAGCCCTTAATTTGAGAAATTCCATGCATATAGCGCGGTAATAATGGATAAATTTACACTTATCTACGGCATTCCCTTATTTAGGTAAAAACAAGTTATAATTTATTTAAATGGTCTCAATTAAAATATAATCTCTTTTTATTCATATTATTTTTTAAGAGATCTACACTAGACTTACTTTAAACACTTAAATGCAAATCTTTTATAATTAAATCTGCAGCTAAAGCTCAATATTTGTAATCTAAAAATTTCTAAGATAATAATGGAAAAGCACTGAAATAAGTAATAATAATAGATAAAGATTTTTTGCTGGAAGCTGTAATAGTGTAGTATTCTCTACCTGTAGCTAATTGTTTTCTAGTTAAAAGATTACAACCTACAAAATTATATATCTCTAAAAGTATTGAAAGATAACTAAGTTCGGTTATAGGATATAAGATTCTTTGCTAAATTCTTAGTCTAAATAAATCTTATTTTTTAATGCTCCATTTTCTATCTTAGTATATTGTATAGAAAAACGACCATCTGCATCTATAAACCCCACTAATCAACTATCTTGATTTAAATAACCTTGTTTAATAGGTAACTTATTTATATTTAAGCTAGGATTTTTATTTAATAAATCTATTAAAAGATAAACTTTACTTATTTTAGGTCTTATAAATTCACGGTTAATTAAATTAATTATTTTAACTAATCCCTTTACTTCTTAAATTCTTAGCACACAAGCATTGTCTTTAGGTCTATATGCAATATGACCATATTCTAATATACTAATAATTTTAATAGCTAACGGTGCATCTTTAATATGAAAAGTTATACAAAACCTAGAATTAGGTCTTTTTCTAATCATTTTATATCTTTTTTGTATTCAAATATGACCATCTCCTTTAAATAAGCCAGCTAGATACGAATTTAATGAAGGGTTTATACTTAAATTAAGATGTTTTATTTTATGTTGTTTTTTACCCAGGAGGTTTCTTGTGTTTGCCATATCTGGACCCCCTACTAATAATGGTAATAAAAAATTACCAAATCCTCCTATTAAAGCAGGCATAACCATAAAAAAGATCATTAGAATAGCGTGAGCTGTTATAACACTATTATATAATTGGTTGTCTGCTATATATTGAACCCCAGGTCCACTTAATTCTAATCTTATAAGAACAGAAAAAGCTGTACCTAATAATCCGGAGAATAATGCAAAAATAAGATATAGAGTACCTATATCTTTAGCGTTTGAAGATAAAAATCACCTCTCAGTTCATAAAGATATATTTGTCTTTAGTAAAGAAAGATTATTTTTATAATCTTTGTCAGGTTGCTGACCTGCTATATTTCGATCGTTTAAAATAAAAGTAGACTGATGATGGGAAGCAGGCAACCATTGTGTCTACTACACTAAGCTTTTTTAATTATATAGTCTATAATCAGCCACAGGTAGTTATATTATTTAAAGAAAACACCATTAGTAAAATTACTATAAATAAAAACATTAACAGGACCAAAATAGATTAACTATTCAGGATTTACTAATTAATAGTTTATTTAATTAATATATTTATATAATATATATAAGTTATTTTATACTATTATTAGGGAAAGGAGAAAAAAAAATCTTTTTTTTTATTAAAAAAAAAAAGGGTTATAACTAAGAATATTATGGAAATAAAATAAAAAATATAAATAATATAATAAACAATAATATCATTAATTATAAAATTTTTATTCAAACAATAATTATAAATTTACAATTAAATTATTGTTAAAGTGTATATTAACAATTTGTAATACTCTAAAATTTAGTTAAAATAACTTAGAGTGTTATTATTTATAATTAAATTACCTATCGCTAAACAAAAAAAGGTTTTTTATATTTATTTTAGCTATTATACTAATTATTTCTAACTAAGTTGTAATTAGCTAACTCTACTAAACTATTTTCAAGTAAACTAATTAAGGGTACTATAATTAAAAAATGAGAAAAGTATATAACAGTACTTATTTGTCCGAATTCTATGAAAGGACTTTCTACATGTTTTGCTCCTAATTGCATTAAAATTAAAAAATTTCCTGCAAATATATAGAAAGCTATTTTACTTAAAGGTCTAAATTGTATACCTCTACTTCTACTTAAATCTGTAAAAGGCATAGCCAATAACATTAAAATAGCACTAAGCATAGCAATAACTCCTAATAATTTATTAGGTATAGATCTTAATATAGCGTAGAATGGTAAAAGATATCATTCAGGCACTATAGAAGGAGGTGTTTGCATAGGATTAGCCATAACATAGTTATCACTATCTCCTAGTACATTAGGCATGAAGAATACAAATACACTTAATAGTATAATAAATATAAATATAGTTATTAGATCTTTAAATAAAAAATAAGGAGCAAATGGTAATCTATCATAATTACCTGAAACACCTAAAGGATTACCTGATCCTGCACTATCATGTAAAGCAATTAAATGCATTAATGCTAGAGCAGCTAGTACAAAAGGTAATACAAAGTGTAATGCAAAAAATCTATTTAAAGTAGCGTTATTAACTGAAAAACCTCCTCATATAAATTCAACTATATCTTGACCAACTCAAGGTATAGCACTCATAAGATTAGTTATAACAGTTGCACCTCATAATGACATTTGTCCATAGGGTAAAACATAACCCAGAAAAGCTGTAACTATCATTAATATAAAGATAACTGTACCTATAGTTCAAACTAATGTCCTAGGAGCTCTATAAGATCCATAATATAAACCTCTACCTATGTGTAGATATACTATAAAAAAGAAAGCTGAAGCTGTATTACTGTGTAAATAACGTATTAATCATCCGTTATTTACATCACGCATAATATGCTCAACTGAATTAAAGGCTTCTAATACGCTAGGGTTGTAGTGCATAGCTAAAGTTACACCCGTAACAATTTGTATAATTAAACATACAGCTAACAAAGAACCAAAATTTCATAAATAACTTATATTACTTGGTTGTGGTGAATCTATTACATAGGAATTAACCAATTTTAATAAAGGATGACTTTTAAAAATTCTCATTTTTTTTATTTTTTTATTATTGTTTTTTTTTCCTAGAAGTTTTTTAGATAGATATGTTTAAGCAATTATATTTTGCATGTTTTCTAGTAGTTTATTAAACTATATAAATATTAAATAAACAATATATATATATATGTGTTTTTTTTAGATATGTTTTTTTTTATATATGACTAATAAAAGTCTAATAAAATAATTACTATTCAATAGTAACTATACCATATTTAGAAATACTATAAAAAATATATTTAATATGGTATTTATATAATACCAAATAAGCCTGTTTATTTTTTATATATTTAATAAATATAAAAGTTTACTCTTTTTTTTTGTATTCTTATTTAAGACTTGAACTTAAATCAAAATATTAAAAATATTTCGCTCTACCATTGAGCTAATAAGAGTTATATTTTATTTTACAAATAATGTAAAACAAAATAAATTTAAATTAGGTTTAAAAATATATTTATAAGATAAAAATTATATAGCTACAATTAAGCAACATATAAAAGTAAAAACCCTACATAAAAGCAAATAACCCTATAGTCTATAAAGGTAAAACATATTATTTTTTGATCTACAATAAAAACCTATACCATGTCCCTTTAAACATAATAATATATATAAATATATATTATTATATAAAGCTATTTTTACATTAATTAGATTCGTCAGTTCTAAAAGATTTGTTTTTAACCAAACTTTCTTCAGGAGTATAATCAGGATTTCTTTTTATAGAGGAGCTAGTATTGGTTTCTTTTTTAATACTGTTTAATGCTTCTTTAAGTTTATCCTGATTATCTTTAATATGACTATTTAAAGCTTCTTCATTAAAATCATCTATTTCTTTATAGATGTTAGCCGCAAAGTGGTCATCAGACGTTCAAAAAGATGGGTTTTTATTAAAAGCCTTTTTGGCATTTCTAGCTTGAATTAGTTCCCTTTGATAATAATCAATATCATCTTTTATACTAGCCTTATTGCTACTATCCTCCGTAATATGTTCCCTACCTCTATTAGTATCTGGATTAGTATTACTTTCCATATACATATTAGAATCAAGTTTATAGGACTTTATTTTTTTACTAGTTAACAAACCTGTACTTTCATCTATTACAGGTAATTTAAATAGTAAATATAGTTCTTCAAAAAAACTTATAAATACACATCTTATAGCATAAGCGATAACACCTCAATTTATATTACCTAAAATATCCGAAACATCTATGTGTAATTTCCCATAGCATAGATATCTTGCTAAAGCTAAAATAACTACAGAAATAAGACCTGCCAAAATTTTAGGTAAAGTAAAGTTTTTGCGTATATTAACTAAAAAATTATGAAACAGTCTACTTTGTAAAGGTAAAGAAACAAATTTAGGTGGTATAGACTTAATTTGATTATTTACAGCTAAAACTGAAATAAGAGCTAACAAAAACAATAATAGTAGACTATTATCAGTTAAAGCTAAATAAGGTATTAATATATATAATATAAATCCTATTAAGATATATAGGGCATAACTTGTAATAACACCTCTATCCAAACTAGAAATATTTATACTTAAAGAAATTAAACCTTTTTCTAAGCCATAAGGTCCTAACAACTCTACACTTCCTCTATCTATAACTTTAGTAGTTTGACCCCCTAATTTTAGAACAAGACCAGTAATGTATTTATTATAAAAAAGTTCAATTAAAAAACGTTGATTAAAAAATCCGAATACATTATAACCTAATCTAGTAAATTTAAATATAATAAGTACTTTAGGTATAAACTCAGATAGAATTATAGCTATTACACTTAAAGAAACTGTAAAAAATAAAGGTAATAATTTAAATAAAGTAGGTACAGCAAATTCAGTATCTAACATTATTTCATGTGTTGGATGTATAAATATACTATTATCTGCAAAAAACCCTGAACCTAATCCTATAAATATATCTTTAGTTATATAACCAAAGAATATAGAGAAGATAGCTAATATAATTAAAGGTAAACTCATAAAAATATCCCCTTCATGTGCATGTTTGTAATTAACAATAGGCCCATTAGGATTAGTTAAAAAAGTTAAGTATAAAACTTTCACGGAATATAAAGTAGTAAACATAGCACCAATTGTTGCTATAAAATAGACTACTGTACCTCCAAAATAAAATTGTCCATAAGCAGATTCTAATATAAAATCTTTACTGTAAAACCCTGCCATAAACGGAAAAGCTACTAAACTAAGACTTGCTATTAACATAACAGAGTATGTTAAAGGTAAGAATGGTCTTAAACCACCATACTTTCTAAAGTCTTGATTATCCGATACAGCATGAATAACAGCACCTGCACCTAAAAACAATAACCCTTTATAAAAAGCATGGTTAACTAAGTGAAATAAAGCTATATTATATGAAGATAATCCAACTGCTATAACCATCATCCCTAACTGACTCATAGTGGAATAAGCAATAACTTTTTTTATATCTTGTTGGAATAGACCTATAAGACTACTGAAAACAGTAGTTATAGCTCCTAATCATAAACATAGTATTAAGACAGTTGAGCTATATTCTATTAAAGGACTTGTACGCATTAGTAAATACACACCCGCAGTTACCATAGTAGCTGCGTGTATTAAAGCACTAACAGGTGTAGGCAATTTGGTTGGGTTTTAGTTTATATTAACTAAAAACACTCAGTTACTTATATAACTGTTCGGACTATATCTTCGTTTATATTATATTATTTTATCTAATCTCTTAAGGTTTTTATTATATCTTTTAATTGTAATTAAACCATATTCAGTTAAATGTAAAGTAACCTTCAGCATCAGTAAATCCACATAGTTAAGAGTCAGACAAATCGGGTTTATATTTATTGTCAATGTAAACGATACTTTGTTTATATATCTTATTATATGAACTTATGAATAACTTAAATTGGATCTTTTAAGTCTCCATAAAAATATTTCCATTTAATATAAATATTATTTTAAATAATACTTATTTGTCTCTTACTCTAAAGCAATGAGTATTATTATTATCTTAAAGTCTTACAGCACCGAAACCTAAATTTTTATTTATAAAAAAGAAAACCTGAGCATCCTTACTATATTATGTAACCCTTAATTATAAAGAACCATCTTTATTTATAATAAATGAACCATCTCCTTCAGTAAATCCAATAAATCAATATTTAAAAACATTATTTTTTAATATAAACGCTTCACGTGTAGTCTCTGAGGAATCTATATCTTTTGTTAGTCTAGACTGACATGTAATAAAGTTTCCTGCGGATTGTCCCTCTTCTTGAATTTTTCCTAGCAAGAAATATCTCTTGAGTGGACCAAGAATTAAAACAGGATGTTTCCGCATATAGTGTAGTTTAAGGAAAGCCCGGTTACACCAACCTTCCATCGCCATTGGTAATCAAACGTGTAACCCAACTTGAGAACTTTTAGCCATAGCACCTATTAATAAACATATACCTATAATTGTAACTATATTTTCATTAACAAAAGGTGCTAATGAGAAAACTATACCATAATCGATGTTCCCAAATGACCATAGGATAGCAAACATACCTATAGTTAAAAAACAATCACCCACTCTATTAGTTAAAAAAGCTGACATAGAACTTTGATTCGCTGCAATTCTAGTAAATCAAAAACTTACTAGAAGATATGAACAAATTCCTACACCTTCTCAACCAACAAACATCAATAAAAAATTATTAGCTGTAACAAGTATAATCATCATAAATGTGAATAAACTTAAATAGCTAAAAAATCTTTGATTATGAGGATCATGGCTCATATATCCTATTGAATAGATATGCACTAAAGAACTAACTATTAAGACAGGTATTAACATGGATACAGTTAAACTATCAAAATGGAAACCTCATAATACATTAAGTGACTCACTGTCTATTCATCTAAAAAGGCTTATAGAAACAGGTATATTATTTAAACCTACTTCAAAAAAAGCAATAATTGCTAATAAAGTTGTTACAATTACACTTGCACATGTAATTAATTGTGCACCGCTAACACCGACTTTTCTACCAAAAAACCCGGAAACTATTGATCCTAATAATGGTAAAGTAATTATAGCTAAATACATTATTTATATTCTATTGCGATACTTCCTCTTAATCTATAAAAAGCAACTAGAATACCTAAACCAATAGCTGATTCTGCACCAGCTATCGCTATAATATAAATAGCATAAGTTTGGCCTAATATATCATCAAAGCTAAGTGAACTTATTAGTATTAAGAAAGTAATAGCTAATAACATTATTTCAATTGAAATAAGCATTAATATTATATTTTTTCTATTTAATACGAAACCTAAAATTCCTATTAAAAAAAGTATTAAGGATAAATTCATAGTATATATTAATAAATTAATTATTTTTTATTTTAAAACTTCCTATTAATTATAGTATAAATTTATATAAAATACTACTATAATTAAAACACCTCCTCAAAATATTGTTTTATCTATTTGTTTTTAACAAACCTTAAATTATAAATATTTCTACCTCGATTTAAAATAGGCGGTAATGAAAGATATAATATAAATTATAACATTATTTAAACTAAATTATATTTACTTCTATTTAAATATAATAAACTATTTTTACTTATATATTATTTAATTAATTTAAATCAATTAAATAAACTGTGTATTTTAAAAACATAAATATGAACTAAACTTTATTATTTTAAAATTAGCTAACTCTACTAAACTATTTTCAAGTAAACTAATTAAAATACAATAAAATATTTAATTATAAATCAGGAAATTGTGATGAAGCTTTTACCAGAGAACCTGTATCGACTATTGAAGGTTTATCTGTCTTAACTGGAGGTTGGTTCAAGTAAGAATCTAATAAATGACGAGTTTGAGGATTAATAGTTTGTCTATGTATATTTACATATTCATTAACTATGTTCCTCTTACTCTAAAATTTACGTACTATTTCTTTATATTCCATAGTTCTAACTTAAAATTGAGCTTTGTTAATCCTTAAATTTGTTCATATATTACGTATGTTCTGTTCTGGATTCACTAACATATTTAAACGAGCCATTCTTATAGCAGTATTATAGTTTTTTTTACCCTCAGCTAAATCGATATTAATTTTATCTAAATTATTTCTAGCTTTGTTTAATGTACCATGGCTCTTTCAATAGTCAGTTATTATTGTGTTTCAATAATAAAGCCTAAATCCTTGTGATGACGGAGTATAATCAAAATATCCGATATTATTTTGATTAGATGCTTGTCCATTGTTATTCATTAAATTTACATAGAATTTAGGGTCTAACTCTACAAATTTTATACCTTTAAAATAGTAATTGTATAAGTCATATATAGAAGGTAGATTTAAATATAAATTAAAGTAAATTAAAGGTGATATTACGGAAGCAAATATTAAACATATCTTACTTAATATATAAAAAAAGTAACTATACACATTTAAATAAAAACCTAATTTAAATAATGTTAAAATTATGATAGTTAGCATGAATCTATGTAACAATAATTTAAAACTAGGTGATTTAGTCTTTGTTAAATTTCCCATAATAAAAAGTACTGAACAAGCAACTAAAGTAGATCAAATATAATAAATATACATTTTATCTAGATTATAACAAAAGACATACATAGGGATTTTTAAAAACATACTTACAATAATAATAAGTACAAATATAGAAATTATTTCTCATTTTTTATAAAAAGTGCACTTGAAATGGTAAATAGTAAATCAACGTTTCATAATAATAAGATTAATAAGATTAATAATTAGATTGCTATAAATAAGAACATAAAAAGCTAAAGATATTAAACCTCCCTATAGGCACTATACTATATTACACTATAGAAGAATATTTATTTTTTTTTAAGCTTTTTATTTTATAGTAGTTTGGTTAAACTATATATATATATTTTTTTATGTAATTTTATTAGATTACTAATAAACTTTTAAATTTACTTACACAAAAAATTTTTTATGACTAGGAAATAAAAACAATATAGAGCAAAATTAGAAAAAAAAATTCTTTTTTTATCATTATTGATCTTCTAATCAAGACAAAAATTTTTCTATACCTACTGATTCTATAACTATAGGCATAGAACTATGTAAAATACCACATATTTCAGAACATTGTCCATAAAATGTTCCTTCTCTGTTAATAAGTACAGAAACTTGGTTTAATCTACCTGGATAAGCATCACATTTAATACCTAAAGCAGGACAAGCAAAAGAATGAATAACATCTGCCGCTGTAACAATAAATCTAACATGTGTTAATTCTGGAAGGATAACTCTATTATCTACTTCTAACATTCTTAGTGCTCCATCCTCTAAGTCAGATTCTGGTACTAAATATGAATCAAATTCTATAAATTCCTCATCAGTATTTAAAAAATCTGGATATTGGTAACTTCAATATCATTGGTGACCTTCTGCTAATACAGACATAGCAGGATCACTAACCTCATCCATTAAATATAATAATTTGAATGAAGGAAAAGCTATTAATATTAATATTAAAGCGGGAGTTATTGTCCATATTAATTCTATTAATGTCAATTTATTTTTATACTTTCATATAAAACCGGACTATATCATCAACCAAATTAAATTTTTTTATTGTTTAATAAATCCTAAATAAATAATTTAATAATTAGCTGTTTCACGTGTAGTCTCTGAGGATCCTATGCCTAATATTTTAAATTATGCTAGTTTCCTGCGGATTATCCATTGTAATATCCATTAGAATTGTCACTGATATTTTAAGTATATAGTATCTAAGGCTTTAGGAACTTCCAGCATATAGTGAAATTTTATTCGAAGTTTTTTTAAGTTTATTAAATTTTATATTCTTTTATTTTGAATAAAATTTATATCTATCTTTAAAAATTGCCCCTGAATTCATATATTTTATAACGGTACTACCACTCATATCTAAAAATTTTCCAGAAACAAAATTACCTATTAAATTGAAATCATCTGAATATTTCTCATAAATATTAACAGGATTTCCCCTATGAATACTCATTTTCAATTTAGTTTCATATGATGCTTTTCTATTTAAAGCTTTTTCTTTTATTAGATTTTTAGTATATTCGTTATGGGTTTTTCCATATAAAGGATTCTTTTTACCTATTTTTTTTTTAACTCATTAACTCTTTGGTTTCTTCCGTAAACGACCAAATAAAGCAGATTTATCTCCAGTATATCTTCCTTTTAAAGCTTTACTAGTTTTTTCTCTAGTTTCATTTGAATGATTAAAACCTAAAGAAGTACCTGCTAATTTTAATATATTGTATTGTGGTTTTAACTTCTAAAAATAATATTGTTCTTTTATAAGTAAATCAGATATTTTACAGTATTCTAAAATAGTCAAGGAAAAGTTAGAATATCCGTATTTAATTAAGGCTCTACTTACTATAAAGCTATCTTTACTTTTTATATAGCTAAGATTAAAATAGTTTATAAATCTTTTAGATATATCCTTAGATTGTCCTATATATATATTATTAGTAAGTTTATTAGTTCACATATATATACCAGATTTGCCTTTATTTTCCTCTATAATAATTTTTTTCATAGAATAGACATCTTCATAAAATTTATCTGAAATAATATCATCTTTATTGGACATAACAGAATAAGTTCGTATAGCCGTATATATTTTAGAATTTAAGGGGCTGTATTTAAATTTAAAATACTTTCGAATAGGCACATCTTTACCGTGATTTAAATATTTATGTGAAATTGGTGATTTAACGTTAGTATAGTTTCTAACTATTGAAATCATTATTCAACCCACACCAAATAAAATTATAACTAAATAAAACATAATATTATCATGTAACTCTACTAATCCTTCCATTTGAGGTGTAGCACTGTCCTGAAAATAAAGACCTCAAGGCCTCGGAGTATCACAACTACTAAAAAAAGTATTATAAAAGAAATTTAACATTATAATATATATATTACTTTTTTTTATTTAAAACTTTTAATATTTAAATAATATTTGTTTAAAATAAAAACCTATGAACAGCTTATAATATAATATATTATAACTTTATAATATTATAAAGGTTTATTAATTATGAAAATAATTTATTTAGGTAAAACTTTGTGAAGTTCTACATAACTAAACCAGAAAAAAATTATATTTAAGGTATGATATTTTTTACATTATTAACCATTAAATTAGTTAACAAGTTCCATAACTTTTTCATAACCATCTTTTATTAAATAATCAATAACAACTATTTCTTACAAAGTTGATTTATTTTTTTATATGCGGTGGGTATCACCTACCTCACTATTTTATTCATATACTTGCTTTATTAAGTATCGATTATCTATTAACTCAAAAGCAGTAGATTTTTTGGCTAAAACTAACGAAAGAAAAACCTTGATACATAGGTTATAGTACTTGCATTTTTATTATCTAAAACAAACGTTTGTCTACTATCTATTTTCAAGGCATTTTTACCTAATTCAAAAGCAAATCCTAATGTTAAAGCTAAAAAGAATATTAACATTATTACTAATCCATATATTCCATTTGTATATGCACTAACTACATAGGGATAAACTAAAAGAATTTCTAAATCAAATAATAAGAAAAGAAGTGCAAAAATAAAAAAAGAAATACTAAATTGTGTTCTGTTTTGACCTAAAAAAGAATGAAAACCGCACTCAAAGGCACTATCTTTTTCCTGATAAGGATTGTGTGGAGCAAATATTAAATTAGCAGCTAACAAAATAATAGCTAATAAGGGTATAAAAACAAAGAAAAATGTTGTACTTGTCATTTATGTATTAAATAATATTAAGGCTAAAATATTAGACATACTTAATCATTCTTGGGGTATAAATATAAATAACAATATTATCAATGTTAATATAGATATAGTAATTGTTAAAGAACTAGATAGAACAATATTATCTAGTTTAAAAGTTAATTTTTCTATACTATTGTTTTTAATAATATTACCATGTAAAACAATATTTTCTAATTCAGGATTAGTTTTATAATCAGATTTATCAAAAAAAACTTGTCTTATTATGTTTAGATAATAAACTGCGCTAATAACACTAGTTAATATAGCTATTAAAGTTAAAAAAGTGTATCCACTATCTAACGCCGCGCTTAATACCATCTGTTTAGCAAAAAAACCTATTAAAGGTGGTATACCAACAAATGAAAAGATTGTAATAGTCAAACTTAAAGCTAATATAGGGTTTACATAAAAATAACCTTTCATTTGACTAATCAATTGTATGGGCGAATTATTTTTATCTGTTAATTGTTTATATTCTTCATTATTATTAATATAGTAATAAAGAGAAAATCCTATACTAATAAGTATAATGAAAGCATTAAGGTTACTAATAGAATATTGCATTAAATAAAAAATAAAAGCTTGAATTGATTCTATACTATTTATACTTAAAGCTAGTAAAATAAAACCTACATGTGATATTGTACTATAAGCAAATAATCTTTTTATTCTAAATTGAGTTAAACCTACAATTGTTCCTATTAAAAGTGAAAATAAAGAACTAATTAATAAACTTGAAGTTCAACTGAATTGGAAAGAAAATAAAGAATTACTTGTATAATGTACTAATTCTAAAAAAAATATAAATATAGAAATTTTAGCTACTATAGCTACAAATGTTGTTACTATTGTAGGTATAGCATCATATACATCTGGAGATCAAAAATGAAAAGGAGCAGCACTAACCTTAAACAAGAAACCTACACTTAATATAAGTAAAGAAAAGTTTATATAATGAGATTTATATCAATATAGAATATTATTACTCTTTTCATTTGCTATGTCGCTTAAGCTAGTAATTACATATATACCATCCAAATTAGTTGTACCTGAATTAGCATATAATAAACTAGTACCTAATAATATAAAACAAGAGCTTAAACCACCTAATAAAAAATAAGTAAGTCCACCTGAAGTTGCTAATTCTGAATTTCTATATAGTGTACTAAGTAAATATAATCCATAACTTTGTAATTCTATTGATAGAAAAATAGAAACTAAATCACTAGTAGAAACTAAAAATATAGCCCCAGTAATAATAAATAATAGAATTAAAGGATATTCTATTATCATAAATTGTTCACCCATTTTATTTACTATTTTTGTTCTATAGTATAAAAAGTTATATAAAAATAACTTGTTAAGGGAAGAGTATTCTTCTATTCAAACCTTTCTAGGGTAAAAAGCGGTTAATTGTAGGATAACTCCACTAATTAATATTATAAATATTTGAAATGTTTGTGTAATACTTGTAGAATGGAATAGACCTCCATATAAACCTATACCCGTGTCTAGACACGTAATATATAAAGTAGTTATAGCAAGCATAGAAGAATATATTAAAACTATTATAGCTACTCTACTGAATAGTATAGATTTATCTCGTCTTAAAGTGACGGCGTTAGATAATAAAAAAAATAAAATAGAATAGATTAAAATAAAATAATAAAAGATTCGAACTTTTATTTACATTTAATTAAAAATGTATGTTTACCTTTTAACTTAATTATTTTTATACTATAAAAAAAAATATATATAAACTATACCTTTACCAATCGGTAAAAAAAAAAGTTTTTTTTAATTTAATTACAGGCTAAAGTACTTTTTAATTAAATAATATTTTACTATCTATATATAGCTATTAAAAAAACCCTTATTACTTTTTATACGGCCGGCCGAATTTTAATTGGCACAATTTACTTGAAAGGTAAAAGTTATACCATTAAACTATGACGGTTTATATTTATTTTTTATTTTAAATAATACATTATTAAATAAAAGTACAATTATTTACACTAATAGATATTACTAAATTAAGAATATTTAATATAACCTACCATTAGATAGCCCTTTAAAGACTTATAGCCGTTTTTTTTTATATTAATAATACTTTATAATATTTTAAGACCTATGAGATTCGAACTCATGCAAAAAGATTAAAAGTCTCGTGTTCTACCATTAAACTAAGGTCTCTTTATATATATTTTATATAATATAACATTCCTATCCAAGACTCGAACTTGAATCAAGATATTAGAAGTATCCTGCTCTACCATTGAGCTAATAAGAGTTAATACTTAATTTTTTAAGTATTAATATAAAAAAAAAATTAAACTTATTAAAATATTTATTGCATGCAATTTATTTTCATATACGTTTATGTATTAAATCAATTCAATGCTGTTTAGATTTAATATATTTATTAGGTCTACTGTATAATAATTCAACAATAGTCTTTAACCCTTCTTTAGTTAAATGATTTTTTTTTAAATAAAAAACACTGATGTTTTGAATAGTAGTAAAATGATCTTTTCTTCAAAATAACCCGTTTTTATATTCAGTTAAAAAAGGGATAATTACTTTGAAAACAGTATTACCGCTATATTCTAAACCCATCATACCAGATTTCCTTATAGAAATTTGGGGTTTTAAACTCATTCTTTCCGCTATATATATTAATAATTGTATATCACTATTTTGCGCAGCAAAGTTAAATACAATTTTTATATAAAATCTAGGTAGTCTAGATGGAGGAGAATCAAAGACAAAACCTATACTACCATCACCTAAAAATAAGCCTATAATAAATAATTTACTAGGTAAATTGTTATTTTCTTCTACTTGTATATTTTTACATTTAGATAAAGAACAATTAAATATTTTTAATTTTTCAGTTAAAGATAACTTACGGTTTTGACCGTAAGGATTAATAGAATAAACTAGATGTATAATCTCACTTATATAAGCCTTATTTAACTCAGAGTATTCTAAGCCCCTAATAAGTAATTCTTTTATTCTTTTTAATACAACTATATTCTTCCTTTTTTTACCGTACAACAATGAAAAATAAGGAATAGCTATATTAAAAATATCTTCTGTATTAGTAATTGTATATCTAATATGTGGAACACCTTTTGAACCAAATTCCAACTTAACTCTACCTATACTTAAAATTTTTTGTAAACTTAGTAAAACATCAAGAGATTCTGGAGAGTAATTTTTACCTATAGAAAAATAAAAGACTATTTTTAAACTATCTTTCTTTGGAAAATAAGCACCCATAGTACCTTCTGCTTGATATAAACCATTTATGAATTGATGAAAATCATCTTTATTTACTGTTATTTTGTGGCTTAAACTTATACTATTAAATTCTTCTATTATATTCGATTTCATGATATTTTTTATATTTATATTTATGCTTCGCAAGAAAAAGAGACTATATTCCCTAACTCAATACTAAGAACCTCAATAATATATGGAAATGAAAAGGAATAGTCACACAATATCGACGAAGTGTCAGTATAAAATACTTGACTCGAGGCCCAAGTGGTGGTTATCTGTTGAATGATAAGCTAAAACACGTCAAAGACCTACGGCGATAAAAGCAGTTCCTATCATTACATGTACAAAAATTGTTATCATAAAGCTCTTTATCTTTATTTCAACAATTTTCATTGTTGCTCAGACTATGTCATTAAGATTATAAAGTTTAACTTATAATCTTAAAGGGTTTTCATGGCAGAATTATTGTAAATAAGTACTCATCAGCTAGTCGTTGAACCTTTATATATTACTTCTATTATTCATTTAATATATGCTTGGCTGCATATTCTCCTACATATTAGGAATTTCATGCAATTAACCCTATTTTCGACCAAATCTAATAAATTTTATATTTGAAAGGAAGGGGCTACATGTATAACCTCTTCTAAATTATTTATATATTCTATCGGTGTTGATTTAATCATGGTAGAATATTTAAAATTTATTATTAAAGAGGCAAAGTTCCTATAATTAACCCGTGGAACCCTGTACCAAAATAGAAACATGTTCCAAAAGCTCCATCACTTATAGTGAAAGAAGAAACACTGTATTCTACTCCTTGGAAACCTGTAAATATAATTGCTAACACTACTGTAGCAATTAAACCGTAAAGTGCTCCTTTTCTATTACCTTGTATTAAAGAGTGATGAGCATACGTCACAGTTATCCCTGAAGATAATAAAATAACAGTGTTAAGTAATGGCAATTCAAAAGGATTAATGGCTTCAATTCCCATTGGAGGTCATTGAGCTCCTAACTCTACAGTAGGTGATAAGGCACTATGAAAGAATGCTCAGAATATAGCTAAGAAGAATAATCCTTCTGATACTATAAATAAAGCAACACCCATGTTTAATCCTCTTTGTACTGCTAATGTGTGGTTACCTAAATATGTACCTTCACTTATAACATCTCGTCATCAAAATGACATAGAAGTAACAAGTGAAACAAAAGCTAACATTAAGAAAATATTTGCATTACTAAAACCATGCATTGTCAATACTCCGCTTGTAGTTAAAGTTAATAAAGCAATACAAGTATATATAGGTCAAGGTGAAGGGGAAACTAAATGAAACGGATGTGCTTGAAAATTACTTCTTGTTATGTTTAACATCTTATATTTTGTTGAAGTTTTCAAATAAAATAAAATTTATAATAACATATTTTATTGCGAAGCATGAAAAAATAAAAATATAATATTACTTATGTAGATAAATGTATCTAATTAAATTAATAATAAGAAATAGGTGACTTGAACACCTAGCCTACCGTGTGTAAAACGGTTGCTCTACCATTAAGCTAATCTCTTTTAGGGTTTATATAAAAATGAAAACTTTTAATTTTTTTGTTTTATTGTTATTACAATCGCACCTACCATAGCTAATAGTAATATAATAGAAGTTAATATTAATCATATACTGTAACTAGTATACATTATATTCCCTATACTTGTAATATGACTAGTTTCAGATAAATTACCGTCTCATATTTTACTAGTAACAAAAGATATTTCACCTTTGTCTAGTTCTATATCATTTAAATTAATTATTTTATTTAAATAATCACTATAATTATTATATAACATATTATTTAATGTATTATTCAAATCCACAGTATAACTATTAAAAGCAGCAATACTATAAGGTAATATTTGATAAACAGGATAATTAAAAGAGATGGCTATTATTATAGCTAAAGGTATACTATTACTAGTATTACTTAATAGTTCACTTATTCTAACGTTAATTAACATTAAAATAAAAATAAATAAAATAGATACAGCACCCACGTAAACCAATAAATAAGATAAACCTATAAAATTAAGTCCTAATATTATTAGATAACTAGATATACTTAAAAACAAACCAATTAAAAATAAAACAGATACTATAGGATTTTTACTTATAATAACTAGTATACCACACAAAATAGAAATAAATGAAATTATATCTAAAACTTCTACTTTATAGCCATTAGTAAAAGTTTCACTTAAAATATATAAACTATTCATACCATAAAAATAAAAACTTTACCTCTGCTTTTTCAAATATAAAATAATAAACATATAAATGTTGTAATAAATGTCCTAAATATTAACCTTAGTTAAAAAAAAACCTTTAATAGACATATAATCTAATATTTTATAGAAAAATTTAGCTTATTAATTACTTCTTAAATTTATTTAAAAACTAATAATTAAGAGGGAGGAAATAAGTAATTAATGTAAATCAAGTAAACGCGTACAGGAATCGAACTTGTATATTAGTGGCCGTAACACTATATTCTACCATTGAATTAACACGCCTTAAATAAATTTATTTTAACTAGCCTTTAATATGAATCGAACATATATCATAATATTAACAGTATCATGCTCTACCATTGAGCTATAAAAGCTGACTTTATAAATATAAAAATATCTCTTTTTATTAGGTATTACCTTTTATATTATATATAAACATTTTAGCTCATATTAATAAAATATTATATATTTAACCAGAGGCTGGAGGCTGGGAGAATTGAACCCCCTAAATTACTAATAATTAACTGCGCTCGACAGCAGCCACCTTACCACTCGGTCAAACCTCTTTATAATATAATGTATATTTATGGGGTATATAAATATTATACTTAAACTATACTATTTATTTATACTTTTATGTTATAATATATTTAAGTTGCGGAAAGTACCGGACTTGAACCGGCCGGTTAAAAATAACACAATTTAGCAAATTGCCTGCCTTACGTATGGCGAACTTTCCTACTATCCCATTTGTATTACGATAAACGAAACTTTTATTAAATCGTCTTTCATTAGAGCATAGCCATTATCTTTTTATGAGTACTGGCTCAATTTTTATTAAATACTGATCTTTTAGTAATTTATTCTTATTTGCATAATTACCAAATGTAGAATAATTAATTCCCATGTTTTTTGCCGCAACACGCATTGTAGCATAAATTTGTACAGAGTTATCTTTCTTATTTACCACAGTTGTAGTACAACGAGGAGGTCATATAACTATACCAGCTATACTTTATTATATTCTGGTTTTAATAAATTAATATAATGTTGCTCTCGTTCAATTATAACTTTTTCATCACAATACTCTAGTATTTCTAGCTTAAACCTTTCATAACCTTCGTCTAACAAGGCTCTGTATATAGGACTATGTCCTGTTAAGACTATTCTTTTTAAAAAATTTATATTATAGTAGTTTCTAAGTCTACGGGATAAATCTTTAGAACTTCCCACATAACTTTTATTACTCTTTATACGGACTCATCTATAAATAGCACTTTTACCTATGTTATTGTATAAAATATTAGGATTATCTAACAAATAATTCTCATAAACAGCAATAGGTTCAAGCTTAGTACTGGAGAAACTAAAATTAATTTTAGTTGAAAAACCAAGATCTTTTATATTTAATATAAATATGGTCTTATTTTTTATGTTTTTAATCATTATAATTCTATTTGATAATAAAAGAGACAAGATTCTCTAAGGTTAAAAAGAGGCATATTTCTCTAAAAATAGTTTATTTATATTAAGAAATATTTCTTAGACATAAAAAATTTAATTACTAGCCTTAGAAATTGTGAAGTGAATGTTGGTAGAGGTGGAAGTCAAAAAAGTCATGCATTAAGTCCGATTTTAGATTATCTTTTTATATAATGGCTTTATTTAATTTTAACTTTAAATTAGCATAACATTAAAAATTAACCCTCTTTAGGAGACAAGAGACTCGAACTCTTAAAAGCACATTGCTATTGAGTTTACAGCTCAACCCTTTTTACCAATAAAGGAACTCTCCTTTATATAAATATATATATTTATATAAAACATTAATTAAATTAACCTAACTCTTTTCTGTAACTAAGTACCTATTAAAAAGTAATTTACCCGATTTTATGTAACGACCAATAGTAGAGTCACTAGTATTTAAATATTCACCAGCTTCTTTTTTTGAAACAAATAATATTTATTTTTTACTATCCATGTCTATAACTTTAACTGGTATTCCTATTGCTCTACTAATCTTAATCTTAGTGTTTTCACTTTGTACACGATCTCTCATATTATTAATTGTCTCCTCAGAGATTTTACGTGAACTTATTTTAGATAAACTCTTTTTATTATGTATGTAACCTAAAGAAGAACCGGCTATTTTTAAAATATTGTACTTAGGAGCATAAATATTAATGTAGTGTTGTTCTTTTTTAATTACGTCTTCTTTAGAGCAGTATTCTAATATATCTAAAGAGAAATTATCTAGTTTATATTTAAGAATAGCCAAACTAATTAACATTTTTTTTTCCTTAATAACCTAGGGTTAAAATACTTTAGAAACCTAGGAGATAAATTTGAAGAAGACCCTATATAAGACTTACCATTCTTTATATTTGTTAACATATATACCCCTGCTTTATTTCTATTTTCATCTAGAAATTGTCTTTGTACTGATTTATTATTTAAATTTATATAGTGTTTCATGTGTTTATTCTTGTTATTATTATTATTAAAAAGGTCAATTTAACCTAAAGCTAAAAATTAGCAAATATATGTATTATTCTATTTAATAGCCAAATGATTATTAAATATTAAGAAGAAAGAGAATCGAACTCTTGTAATTTAACTGTAGAACCTTCGACAGCACATTGCTATTGAGTTTATAGCTCAACCCGCCATACCAACAAACGGAACCCTCCTTTATATATAAATATATATATAATTTAATTATTGTTAAAATTAATAAATCCCGTGCAACTTCCACTACACGAACCATATTTCGACTTAACACCAATCAAAGTCACGCATACGAAGATCAGCCATTAATACAACTAGAATAATTAATCTAGAGTAAGTTATTAATAACAAACCAAACTTATTGCACACACTTCTTTCGGCGCCTGACGAGTAGTTAGTACCTATCTGAGATTAAATTCACCGTGACGTGGTGTTTCACGATTACTAGTAATTCCTTATTCATATAGTCGAATTTCAGACTATAATCCATTTTATATCCTATTTTAATTAGATTAGCTAAAATTCACATTTTCGCATCATTTTGTCTAGGAATATGTGGCACGTCTATCGCCCACAACATTAAGGCCATGATGACTTGTCTTGATCCCTCTTATCATATCCCATATCTAGGTGAACTGCTTTATTCATCTTTTAATTAATTTTACTAAAACCAAATAAAAGATACAAATAAAGCAAGGGTTTCCGTTAATTTAAAGGATTTAACCAATATCTCACGACATTAACTGAAGACAGCCGTGCAACGCTTGTAATATCTTTACGATAATATTCAAGTTGTGGTAAGGTTTTTCGCGTAACTACGAATTAAATAACATACTTCACTACTGGTTTCAGAAACGGTCTAATGATTTCAGTTCCTGCGTTGCCACATTACTCTTGAGGTGAAATGCTTACACTTTCATTTATAGACTAAAAATTTCTAATCTATGGCATTCATAATTTTCTGCTAGGACTACTAGGGTATCTAATCCTGTTCGTGCCCCTAGCCTTCGTCCCTCAACGTCAGTTATTAGATAAAAAGTTGCTTTCGCCGTTACCAGTCCTCGTGGTATCAACAAATTTCAACTCTACTCCACAAATACTCACCTTCTCATATATAACTCTAGTAAAAACATATCCTACTTAAGATTAATTTTACCGTCTAGGTACCCTTTAAACCTACTACTTATGAATAACACTAGTCTTCTACGTATTACCGCGACTGCTGGCACGTAATTTGGTCAAGACACATAAATAATAAAATTGTCATAATCAGTTTTATATTTAGAACTTTACTCGATAAAATCGATACTATACCGTCAGCCTGAATCAAAATTCAGTTAAGTAATTAGAAGGTTTATTATCTAATTGTCATACCGCAAGTGTATTAATCAACTATAGTTAGTCTAGGACTAATTTATAAGAAACTAACCACGCCAAATATAGCTAGCCGAAGCTATACATTCCCCCAAATTGCTGGTTCAGCCGTTAGGCCATTGACCAATATTCCCCACTGCTGTACTATACGTATTGGGGTTTTTTCAGACCCAATGTGATCGATCGACCTCTCAGCCTCGACTACGGAATTTTAAGCTAGTTAAGCCATTACCTTAACTACTACCTATCCGAAATATTTATTGTCCTCTTAAAGCGGAAAAGTTTTTCCTTTATGTATAAGGTATTTATGAACCTTACTTTAAGGCAGCCAAAATATTATATACTCACCTGTACACCACTTCTAATAAAATTAATAGATTTAAACTATTTAGTAAATTAGACGTACGATTAGCATGTGTCAAGCATTTGGACAGCGTTCATTCAGAGCCATCATCAAACTCAATTAAATTATGTTAAATCTGGTAAAGCTAATACATTTTTAATTTTTTATAGCACCATACCATTACTAATCAGTATTAATTAATTAATATAATATATAAATTATATTAATTAATTAATAATATAAAAATTTATATATAATATTATTATTATAATGCATATTATTTATCTTAATAACTATACTATTGGATACAATTAAGCCGGATTCTGTGATAGTTATTAGTCTACAATAAGGCTTAACAGTGGGCGTGTAAGTTCGCAACCTTCTTTTACTGCTATAAAGATTATTATCTATATAGAATATTTATTAAAGAAGACCAATATTTTCTGTTTAATACCCAAGTTTTTACTATACATTCATTTATTATATGTTAATGTTTAATAAGCACTAGACTTTCCTATACTTTTTAAATATAGCACATATGCTATTAGTGTCACAAATATATACTTATTAATAAACATTATTTAATAAATATTATATTTAATTTTTTCATGCTTCGCAATAAAATTTAAACAAATTTATATATTACTTAAAACCTATTATTAGTTAATAAATAATTTATTAATTAAAGACTATTTATTTTTTAATTTACCATAGTAAAATATATCTTTCTACTGTTAAATAAGGTTATTTAGGTTAAAGTGCATTTACCTTACCTTTAAGCCAATATATATTTGTTTTTAAAGACAATTTTAACTATATTACAAAAAAAAAGAACTAATTTTAATAATACTTAAGGTTAATGTAAGTCTAAAGCATCTTTAATATAACTACTAGTTAAAACTACAAAGACTTGAGCTTGTATAAAAGCAATACCTAATTCTAAACCAGAAAAAGCTATAATGAAAGCTAAAGGTATTAATCCTAAAAATAAAAATATAAAACCAGATGTCATAATATTATAAGTAAAACCAGCTAAAATATTTAATAACATATGACCACTTAATATGTTAGCACCTAGTCTAAGCCCTAAAGATACATTTCTAGATAAGTAAGATATAAATTCAATTAATACTAATAGCGGTAATAGAGCTAAAGGACAACCAGCTGGTACTAGTAAAGAAAAGAACCCTAAACCATGTTTTTGAAATCCTAATATAGTTGCACCTAGAACAATAGTAAAACTAAGAGCAAATGTTAATATAAAATGACTTGTTGAAGCAAAGCTATAAGGTACCATACCTATTAAATTATTTATTAATATAAATATAAATAAAGTATATATAAAGGGGAAATATATTTGTCCTTTTGTAGGATTTATTTGATTAGTTACTATACTATGTACAGTAGCATATAGTGATTCTTGACCTATAGATCAGTTATTACTTACTATCTTGTTGTAATTAGTTGCTAATATATTAATACTTAATGCTAAAAAAGCTCCTATAGTTAAATATAAACCAATATTAGTTAATGATATATGTAAATTACCTAGGATAGGCGCATCTAAACTAATTAGATTTCTGATTTCAAATTGGTCCAAGGGGCTTGTATTAAATGTATATGTAGATTTACTCACCTGTATATATGTTTATAATTTTGTTTTAATAAAAGGTTCTTAGGTAAAATAACTATGGAATTAATATATTAGCAATATAGCTTTCTTTTAAAAATAGTTTTTTTTTTAAGAATAGCTTTCTTTTAAGAATATTCTTCTTAAAAGCAACTAAGAAGTAAAGTAACACTATCTTTATTCTAATAAACTTTATAATTTAGAAATAAATAAACGAGAAAAGAATAAACGGACAAATCTAGGTAATACAAATTTTGAAAATACATATATCATTATTATAAGTATTACAAAAGCAAATGTTACTTCATTTATAAAATAAAAAGGTACTAATTGTGGCATTTTTTTTTGTTTGAAATTATTAATGTTATAATAATTTTTATTATTATTAAATTATTATAGATCCATTGTCATCATAAAGATATGGGTTATACAGAATATAAAACAAGACCATTATAAAGTA
>Ga0302186_10000230_pt1 | contig 51922 bp, 31 predicted proteins | sample II_Bog_E1_2_FD_198782 | JGI IMG/M metagenome (GOLD analysis project Ga0302186, IMG submission 198782) | Peat permafrost microbial communities from Stordalen Mire near Abisko, Sweden - II_Bog_E1_1 | ecosystem: Environmental > Terrestrial > Soil > Wetlands > Peat | place: Sweden: Abisko...
ATGCTTCATGGTTTCGCTGATCCTGTGCGGAATTAATTCATTGTTCATTGTTTTAAAATTGACTGGAAGCTAATTATAATATCATCTAATATCATTAAAATAATAAGAGGTCATTTCAATGTGATTGGTCAAACAATTCATTTTCCTTTTTAGATAGCAAATACAATAAACAGAGATAGTTTATTCAGTTGATATGAACAATTTAAAATTAAATAGGATGTGAAATCAAGCTGTTCTCTTCTTGAAGGCATCTACTCTTTTTTGAAGAGCGCGACTGCGCTTGATGTTGGGATCATTGCGGACGGATCTTCTTCTGTTTCTCAAAAATTTCTGGTTGACTCCACTCAATGAACCATATTTCTGTCTTCTGGGCTTTTTGATTCCATTCTGATGATTCTTGTGGTTCTGGTTTTTAGATGAGTGATTTTTGTCCTTGGCCATGAATATATGGTGTAATTATAATTATCAAACAATTAATGGATATTTATTGAAATAATCAATATTTATAACAAAATGAAGTTCACATCACTTCTTTAGACTGATCGCCTCAAGCTACTGGTTTGCGTGATCCTGAGCCAATATCGGTGGATAGTTCTGAAGTGTTTAGGCTGTTTTAAATTTGGCAAGGGGTTAGAGCATAACATCGCCACGGATATGCGAGAATAATGTTGAAGAAATTCGCCAGGGAATCTTGCCCTATTTAATTGCTTTGTCTTTTCGGTCTGAGACTTCTTGAGTGTAAATAACTTCGTGATATCCACAGTTAATGTATCCTCCAGTGAGCCATTAGAATTGCTTTCCTGCTTGAAGAAGGAGATGACCTTAGGGAACAGAAACTTGGATTTTTTCTCCTGTTCTGAGCCATGCGAAGAGTCCAGGATATCTTGACTTACCATGAATAGTTAAAAAGTTAAAATCATAGTGTAACCCTGCAAAAATAGTGCCTACTTTATAACGAGTAAGGTCGCTTCCTGTCGGTGCTAGTTTATGAGGTCCTCTTTTCATCATTTATGTGAAAAGATAACGATCAAGCCCCATGCCAACTGCTGCCATTTCTGCAACAGTAAAGCATCCATTGATCATGTTGCTCCCCCATCCTTCAGCAGTTTCCTTAAAAGTTGGGAAATCTTTTGGAGGTTGATTTTGGGCAATATCTTCCATAACATCTCCAATATTCCAAAAATATCTCCATTTTGCATCAAAAGGGGGAGGAGAGGGAGTATCAGCCTTATTCTCACCCTTATATCCTTGAGAAACTTATTTGCTATCTTTGGCTTTTTCTGCGAATTATGGGGTAGCTCCAACTTGATAAGCTAATTCTGGAAAGATGTCAGGAACAGGGCGGCCAGCATAGAACTAAACTGATCTTTTTTGAAAAAACTGTTCCATCAGATCGATAAATTTATTGTTTTGTTCAACATTGACTCTAGGATCTTTGATGATAAGGCATCCATATTTATGTAAAGCTGAAGCAACGTCTTTACAATCTTACATATAATTGCCAGATTCTGTAAGAAACGGTTTGATATCAATGACAGGCACAGTAAGTAAGGAACTAAATCGCCGGCACACTTTGTTGAGAGTATACATGTGAATAAAGTAAAGATTGATCAATTCAACAGAAGGCAGCTAAATGCAATCTTTTTTCGTTATTCTGACTATAGACGATCGTCATCAATGCCTAATCGTGCAAAATTTGATATTAGATGGAAGAGATTATCAAGAAGGGAATAATTCATAAAAAAATGGAAAATGCTCATATTTTAATTACATTATCTTTATGAATAGTGAGTTATTCTATCAAAAGTTTAATATTTTATCTTTAAATCCCTCAAGAATAAAAATAAAGTCGCAAATCCAATATTAATTAATTTTAATTAAGTTATGATAGAGAAGTCGAGAGTTTACCCTTAATTTCAATACCCGCCTTAAAAATTTCACATAGATCATTTTCATAATCCCTACCTGGCTAAATTAAGTTTAAAACTAACCCCTCGACCTTTTATTGAAGGCAAGTACAAACTTATTTCACCTCTATCTGGTGACAATAATCTGTATGCGTCTCAATCAATCCCCATTTATAAAAATCAAAAGATTCGAGTCGCCTTGCTTTGGCGTGAATATCTGACTCAAAAATTTGCAAGAGCACATTTTGGCGTGAGCTTATAATATAAAATCTATGAATAACTCAAGATCAAAACTCGTTTAATGGCAGGCACTACCTCTTTACTTGACCTTTAAGTCTCCAAATACTTTAAAAACGGAGCTGAAGTAATCTTCTATTTAGATAGGCTTTTTTTGGATATTCAGGCTTTGCTGAAGCCAATAATATTTTTAGCACATTTAGCATAGGAGTTCGGAAAGCAGGATTTTCAGCACTTTTAACTAAAAAAATGTATTTTCAAACACAATGGAAAATCGGCTTAAACCGATAAATTTATGACGGCATTTATCTTGAAGCAGTAGGAAATGGCAAAATAGATGCTCCATAACGAGGATAGATTCAATTGAATCTCAATCAAATGCTAAATTAAAAAAGTATGGCAAGTATGGGCATAGTCTGTAGTCCTTATTATAAATAAATAGGACTTAAAGTATAGTTCTAAAGGAAAATTTCCAAAAATGAAAAATTACTTATCAGTGGTTAATTTTCTGATGGGAAAACAACAATGTATTTGGGGTTTAAGAATCTAAATTTTAATTTGATTCTGCCCTTTTTAGTTATTGATAGTCCTCTTCCAGTTATAATTGGAGCTACTGCTTTTGTATGCACCTATCTTTACCGGAAATTAGTCATTGCAAAAAAATCAATCTAGAATAAAAAATTTGAGGGTAAAAGTTAAGCTGTTCGATTATAGGAATTACAAGTTATTAGCGATAAGGCAGCCGATCTTTACGAAAAAGAAAAGACTTATTAGAAAGGATTATTGATATAAGAGGTGTATATTGGTCCAAATGAGGATATATAATAGTTCATGGCTGATCCGAATCGGCATATTCTGCTTATTCGAAGTGAGGAAGTACATTATCATTTATACAGCATAAAAAGAAATTCATTGATTTGACAGTAACATTTCGATACAATGTCATGAAAGGATAACTAAAATTAAGAAAAGGCGATAAATCGAGTCTCCACGGCTTTTTTCGTAGAGATGAAAGCCAAACTCGCATCGGCATTCGTTTTTCTCGTGGAGGAGTTACATAGACTCTATTTTTCGATCACCTGGATCCAATAGTCTTACTCATTCCCAAATGATTCTATGCAGTTAATCAATTAATAAAATACTAAAAGTTTATTTATCATCAAAAAAGAATTCAGTTTGCAAACAGGGACAAAAATTCAGGATCGATCGATGTTTATATAGCTAGTAAGGCGCTTTTATTGCCTCGGTGCGATGAGCTAGATTGCGCATTTCTTGAATTTTTATAGTTTACTTTCACTGGAAATTAGAATTGGTCATCAGGCTAACTTTTCTTATGAGTACAGCCTTCATTTGGATTGCCGCGAAAATTACGAGGACCTTTTGATGTCCTTGGTCTCTAATGCATATCATGAGTAGTCTTACAATTTTCATCAATTTATCCTCGATTCCTGAGTTATTGCTTACTCATAGGGCGTTCTTTTCCTTAAAAATACTCCTCATTTTTTTACTAATGCTGTTCTTAGTTTTTAATTGATTTTCTCGTCATTTGACTTTAGATAGGTCTACTTGTCTGTTTCTTATAATTCTTATGAGAAATAAGTAAGGATGATTAAATTTAGATCTTGCCATGAAACAAATTATCTTTGTTATTATTTATCCATTCTTGCTGTTGTGCAACAGCAGGATTCCTGCGGCTGTGTGATGAGCTACTGATCTGGAAACTTTGAGGTCGAGAGTAGGTGGTTTTATGAAACTTGTTCATCATATATTAATAAAATTATTTAGTTATTTATTGCTGAACAATAAAACAAATGAATCAAGCCTCATAACTCCTCATATGCTATTTTTCGAGAGAAGCTTTTTTGTTTATATGGAGAGAAGAAAAAATATTGGAAAAAAATATTTTTGAAGTAATCAAACTGCGTTAGCAGTGAATTATGTCTATCTATCTATTTTTGAAATAAAAAGATAATTTTGGTGAACCCCTCAATATTATTTTGTATCAATGAAGAAGTTAGAATAATAAGCTATGAAATATATTTCTGAATCATTAATTTCTTCTTTCGACTTATTAATTTTTCTCTTCGATAATTGCCTTTTGGATTCGTTTTCTTAAATATTATTCATTCCTCAATTTATGCAGTTTTATATTTTATACATACCTTTTCAATTATTTCCATTCGCTCTCAATCGCCCAAACGATTGCTGCAAATAATATCCAATTACTGTAAATTAAGTGATTGCAAAATTAACCAGTCAGATAATTCCAGAAAAGATTAACTCGCTGTAATTGTGGCCACTGACCTTTGCCCAATATCTTTACTCCATCATCAGTCAACCCAATCCCACTCAAATGAAGACGCTTTAAACTTGTCCACTTATTTTTAATCAGTTCTTTGACTCCAACATTTTTTATCAGATTTTTACTTAGATATAATTTTTATAGATCTTTCCATTTACATCTTCCCATTTGTTTTACACCCAGGTGAGTAATATTGTTATCCTCGAGTGATAAATCAGTGATAAAAAATAGTTCTGCTTGGACAAGCAAATCTATTCCCTGATCACCAAGTCTGCAGTTAAGACCTCCATAATTAAGAGAAAGATTAGTGATAAACTTGTATTCTTTTTTCAGAGAAGCAAGCAATCTTTAATTATTACTGTGTTTTTTTAGGATTTATTAAAACAGCATGGAGAAACGTTCAATATATTATCTTTATTAAAATAAATTTTTTGCTCTCATAGTTGTGTTGCGTGAGAATTTAGCAATCGAATCATTTCTAAAGTTTGCTTATAAAATTGCCACTCATTAAAGTTGTTGTTGAATCAATGTTAACTTTCTTTTCCCAATTGAAAGATTGATAATAAAAGCTTATGAGACTTAACATTGGAGTCTTTCCCTCATTGATAATGTGCATTTATACAAATTTCAAAAAAATTGGCAAAAAAATCTCATAGTCGTATTGTATAATCCAGGTCTAGAAAACATGTATTAAATTAAATCAAGCATCAATTCCTTTTCTAGCAAATTAAGTAGAAAATATTTTCTGTTTATGGATCATGGCGATGTTGATACTCTTTTGATATGTAATTTATTTTAAAAGCAAATAAAAATTTGTTGAATTTAGAAATTTAGATAGATTAATTCAGTTTCAGAATCATCAGACCCTTGATAACTTGAACAAATTCGAGGTATTGGCAACATAATTGAGGAGATAATCAATAAAAATTGATATGAAAAAGATTATAAATCAGCTATAAGTAATAGCAAATAAGAAAACTAGGATGGAAATGTTCGATTCAAAGTACCCACTTTAGGTATTGCGATATGTAGGGACAAAGATACTCAGATAAAGGAGAACTTGCGATCTATAATTTCAATCCTTCATGATTATAATAGGATAAATCTGATAAATTATAGAAATTTATTGAGACCAATTTATTGTTATTTAATTACAACTACAAATTATAGATATTCATCAAATAAATAAAGAAAAAATAACCAATAAATATCATATATAAATGTTGATTAATTTCATCTTTTTAGGCATTATTATCAAAAATACATTCATGCATTTCTTAGAAAGTAATTGCAAATCTGTCATGATAAATTTTTGTTTAGAAAAAAGAAGGACTATAATTTTTTTTTAAAAAAAATAGACTTAAAAAGAAAGTATTAAGATATTACATCAAAGAATAAAGGACTGATCGTAAAAAAGACAAAGAACATAAACAATTATATTTGCGAGGAGAATTACTTATTGAGCATCAGATCTGGATTCTTACGGCTGGGAAGGATTTTTCGAAGAGTTATACAACGTGCCTCCTATTTTTGATTTCGATACCGGAGCTCCCTTAATAATTATAAATTTACACATACAAAGTATTGTGATTTTCCAGTTAGATTTTATCATATAGAAAGAAGCTTCGTCTTCAATTTGAGAATCATCTACATTATATTATAGTTACTCATAGTAGCTTGTTGTAGTTTTAACCAAGCACAACCACTCAAATACTTCAAACCTTCCCAATAAATGGTATTCCTGTCTAAATTATTTCCATTCTTTCTACTCAACGAAATATCGTCTAATTATTGCCAATTAGCTTTGCTAAGCCACCGGCACCCTGCCTTTGAAATGTTATTCGACTCTAAATTAGCATAGAATTGCATAAAAATAAAAGGGTTAGATGCTGCCACTGAGACTGGCTCAGCCACTTGCAGCCTGTATCTCCAATTTTATTTATGCCTTAATTATTATTGCACTACCCAAATTTAGTTTTCTTAGATGGGGCCAGTGGCATCGTGATAGATGTCTAACTCCATAGTCCCCAATTCCATTCCATTCTATTTCAAGCATTTAGTACGCAGATGTATTTAGGTTAAATTCCTCCAGTGTGCGTTCGTTAAATAATGGCATCCATCATCCCCAATTTAATTGTGTCCTTTATTTAAATATAGATACCTAAATAAACTTTTGATATTTTTGTCCAATTTACTAAAGTTAGAGCCGAACAATCAGCTGATCCGACATTGATTCTTTAAAAAATGATGGTTTCTAAGTTTTCAGCTCTCATGGCTGCAATTTATCGGAATCCCTCTATTCTAAATGATATGTCGCTATCATCTGATCATAATATTATTACTGATAGTGAAACTCATCAATCTTTCCCATTGACCTTTTGCTAACTCTCTAATGGCAAATTCATCAAACAAGCCATCTATATGATGAATATTGTTACTAAAAACAAGATTTTCTACTTATTTGATTTACTTATGGTTGACCAATTGAGATATATAGTTAGTAGTAATTAATTCCACGTCTAAATAAGCCATTTCTTTACTTATCATGATTGTTTTATTAGTTTAAAACTCATAAGAGTCGAAACAATTGTCGATTTATTACGTGTTGTCCATCCGATCCAATATAATATCCAATATAATAATTATCTTGAAATAAGCCTAAACAAATAATTTATACAAAATACGTGAGTAAATTTCTTCTAAGCTATAATTGTTATAAATTCTGCATAATCTTGCTTGATATAAATCTCCATATAAACTTACTTAAAATAAATCTGAAGACTATCTTCGAACCCAAATTTAGTTAATTTTTAAATAAAAATCATCTATGCCATATCTATTGATACCAATTTTTGAAATAAAGGATCCCTATAAATCAGCTGATATTAGTTAACTAAAGTTTGCATATAAAAACAATAATAATTTAACTTTAACCTAAATGATGAAAAAAAGAATTAATACAATCTAAATATTCTAAAACGCAGTCCCCGTTACTCTTCGCATCGACTATCTCAATAGAGATAAACAGTTATTACTTTTCGATTTAGGAAAAATGATGAATCCCCAATTATCAAACTCAATCAAAAATTTGATGCCTTTCCAAGTAAGAATTAATAAATCAGTAAACTTAAGTAAATCTAATATAACCAAGAATAAAGTAATTTAATCATCCAGTGGTGAGTTAGCTCAGACACTTAGTTATAAATTGCATCGAGTCAGCAAATTATTTCGCAAACTGTATAAAAAAATAGCTACCGGAGGTCGCTCTCAAATTATTCTATCAGGATAGCAACAAATTGACTGAATATTTAAACTGTTTGGTACCTCATGATTAATTTAGGTTGTTACTAAAATTCAGAATTCCTTTGATAAGCCCAACCTGGATGTTGATAAAGTAGGCAGTTGTCAATTATAAGAATTAAATAGCTTCAAAAAGCAGTTGTAAAAATTAAGCGACAGCAAAAATAATCCTCACACAACCTATCATCAGTAAGAATTAAAAAAATAAAGGATAAATGCTAAGAAAAAAGTCAATTAACTTGAAAAAAAGTACTTGAAAATTTAAGATTTAAGCGAAGTACGCTCACAGCAATCTTCTTCAATTTTCTAAAAACAATTTTGCTTGAGAACTTCTCAAAAGTTAAATGAGAAACTGTAAAACAAAATGGAAGCTAATCGTCTTTTTACTCAATCAATTAACCATTAAATATCTCTGTCAGATTTAGGTGCGAGTACTGAAATGAAAGAGATGAATTTTAAAGAGAAGACTGAATTTTCCAAGCTATAACTTCATATACGAAATATATAAAAAGAGAAATAAAGTCTAAAGAATAAAAATTCCGAATTAAGGGCATAGTTATAAAAGTTGAAAAACGCTTCAGTCTTTATGGAATTAGGCATATTTAAATCGTAGCAAATGATCCTTTAGTTTGCAAGTTATTTTGAGAATAATCATACCAATTATCTTCTGGACAAATAAAAGATAAATCTATTGCTATCTTCCCTTAATCATTACTTAAATTTTACCAAAAAGCAAAGCTCACCACTCTCTATTCAAAACTCCATACAGCGTATGAAGCATGAAATCTAATAAATGACGATGTAGGTGGGTAAGCATCGAAAACATTCCATGCAACTGATTAAATAAAAATAAATGCTGATTGAAGAAGGCTTGAGAAAGAAAAGAAACCAACTGTTACGAGAGGATCTTGAATATTAAGAAATGAAAAGACAAATTAATAAATTGAATTAAGATCTCGGTTAATTGATGGGAGAAGTTAGTAGGAAAGATTAACTAATTGAATCAATGAAAATGGACAATGATTCGTTAGTAGAAGATCTCAATAGCATGGAGAAGATGAATAGAAGGATAAACGAAAATTAAAAATTATTGTGTGAGGAAATGGCTGATCTATAAGAGCAAATAAGAGGCTATCAAATTTAAATTGATGAGCAATATGACCTCAACCAACAATTAAATAGTGAAATTGATAAAAAAGATAAAAGTATATAGTCACAACTTGAGGAATTGTAATCAAAGTAATAACAAATTATTTAACTAAAGCAATAATATAAAAAGAATCTTTAAGAAAAAAATGCCATTATTTCACAACTTTAATAATCAACTAAAATTGTTGAACTCTAAAAGAAAGCCATTGAAGAATTATACTAAAATCTTTGCAAAAAAAACATACTCCTCGAAGAGGAAAGTCGCCTTTTATAAGAAAATATATAAAATACATTTTACTAAAATGAGGAATACAAGCGAACCATCCAAACTCTAAAAAAATAAGTCCAATCTTTAGAAGCATAAAACAAATAGTTTTATTAAAGCATGAAAATGTTGGATGAATGGAAATAAGGGTATCAGTAAAATATAAATTCAATTAAATAATAATGCAACAACCTTAAGAGATAATTAAAGTATGCTATAGAATAATGCAACTCCAAAAGTACAAAAATATAATCGCTTGAAAAACAGAATCAAGAAGTTATGCCTGCAGATACAGAGATAAATGCAACTTTTAGGGATATGAAAAGTCGTAGAACTACCTCTCTTTAAAAATAAATGATTGAAATAAATTGCTCTCCTTTTCGTGATGAATAAATATCGCCGATTAAGACATACATTTATCAACCATCAGTTAGGCCTCCTAATATATTAAATGATTATCCACTCAATCGTTTGGTCTTCACTTCTGAAGAATAAATTTAAGACAATTAGAGCAGCATTAGCTTTATTAATATTAATACACTTCAGATTATTGATTAAAAGGTAGAAACTGTGGAAAGTAAACGAGATCATAAAGTTTAACAATTATTTAGGTGCTACTCTGATGATGAAAGATTGAATATTATGAAAGATTTGGAAAATAGCATTAACAACAGAGAAGACTATTAATATAAAAATATGGTTCAGTATGACAAAAAAAGTAATAGATAAGGCTTTCAATAAGGATATTACAGTGATGACGATCATTTAATCCAAATCTATTAAAATCTCATCCGAAAATACAAAATTAAAAAACCTCAAAAAGATATTAACTAGAATAGTGATTAGCATGATGAAGACCATTTGACATAAATATCAATGAAAGTTAACCTAGACCAATAGAATGAAAATCAAATATGTAAATTATAGGAAATAGTATAACTTTAAAATTAAAATTCGTATTATAATCACGAAATCAGTTACGAGCGCCCTCGAAATTATATATCCGTTAAACAGTCAAAAAAGGGAACAATTTAAACTCGAGATAGTCGGAAATAATAAAAGAGATATATCTAGTAAAGATAGGATGACAATAGATAATAAAATTTTATTTCAAATAATCAAGTGGCGAGTCAATTGTCCTGCCAAAGTTGCAATGTTAATAATTGCTGATTATTGTATTTCTATCAATATCATAAACATTATTTTATTCATTGTTGGACAATTAGCCTTGATCTATTGTCTTTCTAATATTTGTTTAATTTACATTTTACTTTAGATTTGATGAACCTAAATCAGTTCAAAAATGATATCATGATATTATATACATAACTAATCAAGCCCTTGGTGCCAAACGCCAACAATAAGCTTTGAAATATTATAATTAATAAAAAGGGGCGATCCGGGAATTGAACCCGGGACCTCCTGTACCCAAAACAGGAATCATACCACTAGACCAATCGCCCTTGGTGAACTCTTTTCTTCATAAAAGTTTAAAAGCAATCACTTAAAGTACCAAAGTGGAAATCAATATTGTTTTTAGTTTATTCTATGATTGAAAATCGATTACAGTTCAATATTTCTGAAATTATCGGATGAGGCACATCTAATTGCCATTGATAAATTATATATTTCCTGTGATTCGACAAATATTATCATTCTTAGCCATAAATTATCTAATTGTTATAACTTTTAATAATGCTGGAATAAAAGGGATAAAAGAAATAGCCTTTGTCTCATACTAAGAATTTAGGAAATGTGGAATTTGCGAACTATCTTAAATCGCAGGTGGAAACGGTTCATACCATTTTTTCAATATAAAAATATCTTGAGAATTACCCTGCATTTTACTATAACTCGCTTCTCATTTAGCTCAAAGGCAGACCAATGTAAACTATAAAAGCTAGACTAGAGTAATAATTAAATGCCCTTCTTAATAATTTCAGCTTTTACCATAAAATCAATGCCGCTATTGAATCCCGAAGAAAATGCATTAACAAGATAAAACGAGATTTGACCAAGGTAAGTAAATTTTTGAATTTGTTCCAAAAGGAATATTTAGGGTCAACTCAGGAAGAGGAAGTATATCTCGATTGGGTAGAAGTTTAAGGATATACAACTGTTTAAATTGATTAATCCATTCAGCATTCTATTAAAATGCTGAGCAGCATCTTTGTTGACATGTACCGATTGCGAGACATGACCATCTATATTGTCGAAACAGTGCATGATTGGAGAGCTAAATTAGAGTATCACGCTGATCGGTGCCATCAATATAATGAAATCCGCTACTACTTTGAAGAAAAGTAGCTCTATGCAATCATTTTAAAGGATACAAATTTTATATGGTCATCAAAACTCAGTCAATATGTATTGTTTCAAGTAAAATAAGATCCTTTTCTCATTCGAAACGTTATTAATGTGGAGCAAAAACAAAGTAAAACTCTTCTTTAGAAATATTTTATTGAAATGTTGTATCCAAAAGAGGATACCATCGTTGACAAATCACTAAAATGCTTTGAAATGCTATTGTATAAATATCAGCCAAAATTATAAAACCTCTTTTAAGAGGAAGAAATGCTCATATAAAACTATTTAAAGATGGAAATGGAAAATAAAATGTTTGATTAAGAAAAAAGTTGTCTCAAGAAACCTCAATAAGAGAATAATTTTATGCGTGAGGACGCATTTGAAGAGGATAATATTCCTCATACAAATTCCCCTAAAAAGGATGAGGTAAATCGTAGAGGCTGGGTATTTTTAAAGACTAATCGAAAAAGTACAAAGGAAAGAATTAATGAAATTGTTGAGAGCCGTAATAAACAGCTTGATATCATTAAACCATATAATATAGCGAATTATGCTTAGAAAAATTCAATCGCCCTCGCCTATATTTCTAAAGGTAAAGATGAACAATCAGACAAACTCTTCAGGAAAAGAGTTGTATCAGCAAGAGAATAAGCTGTGAAAAAAACCATCTCTGAAGGGTAATAATATTATAAATCTCGGCAGTTTCAGTCGGAAAGAGAAATATAAAGTGAATCAGAATTAAAGAAAAATGCCAGCGAGTATATGAGCAAAAATATGTAAAAATTTCATCAGACTATTTTGGAGGATCCAAAATAGCATCTTCCCGAAACTCCAAAAATAAGTAATAGACAACAATCGCTATAAATGATGAAAGAATCTTTTCTCAATAAAATAAAAATAAATTCTTTTGGGAATGAGGCAGAAAAGATAAAAAAAGATGACAAAATTTAAGTATAGTAAGAATAAAAACCACTGAACATTAAACAATTTTATGAAGTATTTCGGGCCGATACCAATAAACCAAAAAGACTCAAAGAAAGTCAAATATCAGCTAAAAGGATAGATATAAAGTAATTTATAGAAAAGTCTCGAAGATAAAGATTTAAAAGTTTACCTTATGCCAAAAAGCCAATTATTTCATTATCGATTAAGAAGAAGAAAGATATATAAAGTTCAAAAACCAAATCTATTTAAAAGAAATCTAACTCTTATATCGAGTACACACAAGTAAACACATAATTAAACCAAAATACAAGTGGATAAAAATAAAAAATAACTCACCTTCCAACTTAATTTATTCATTTGAAATCAAAAAGCCTTCCTTTTGATTTAATTAAGGCCTATGTTAACCATATATTCAGTCAGCAACATACAACAAGTAAATATTTCACTTCTTACAAGAGTGATGAAATTATATTAAAATTGACAAATCCATACCTTCACTGCATTATATTCGATTTGTTCACATAAAAACAACAGAACATTGGGCAGGTTATCTTATCTGAAAGTTTTGGCAGCAGATAAGGAAAGCTAAAATATACTATATAATTTCTAAATGTTCATGCTTTTTAATTGATAATTGCTTCTGTTTTAAGAATTAGCGAGCAACTATTATCAGCAACACCTTGTGAAGAAGTTATTTGTCCTTTCAGCTTAGATAAACTTGATATTGTCTCCACTCATTTCATATAATTACTTTAAAAAGGATTTAGTAGCAATGTCTCCAAATTTGGAAAATGCACAATTTTGTAAAAGAAAGTCTCCTCGATTCCAGGCAAAGATGTGTATGATAGATTGTTTATTTTTACAAGTGGATCTTGCTTCAACAGATAATATGATTTAGGTATCAAAATGATGGGAAATTATCGGTCGCTAAAGATTTAATGCAAATGCATGGTTCTTTCTTCAAATTTTCGACTCAGAAGTAAGACATTATTTAAAAACACACTGGGTAGATACAATAATGTTGTAATAGGGGAGCTGTACGCTCGTATTTTCGGGCAAATAATGACAAAATATCACCTCAAACAGATGAGATAGGCTAGTTTTAGTCTAAATTAGAATGATTAATTGTCCATTATGCTTAAAAGTGATATCTTTCTCCGAAACATTATTCAATCTCTAATAATCGATTTGCAAAATTGGTAATAAAGATAATCTAACAGCCTCCTTCTTGTGACTGGGTTTAATACAATGGTTGATTTATTAAACTATCTTCATTACAAGAAGCATGACTATTACTTTCATTTCTAATTCCTTGAATAATCTCGATTTATATTAAATCATGAACTAATACTCGTATAATTCGACCAGTAATTATCCCTCGAATTCACATTAGCCTCAAATTAGGAAATCTTTATTCTCAATAATAGTAAGCCATTACCGATAACAATGATAAAATCAAACAATATCGATACGTAAGCCTATTTAATCCAAACAACCAATGACAAAATTAAATTATTCATGATGAGTGCCAGTTAATTTGAGGAAATGGGTCAGTAAAAACTAGATATCTACAGTTATCTGTATCATTACTTTAAGAATATTAACTTGCATACATAGCTGAATGATATACCTGCTATTATTCTGCCCAATTTGAAAAAAAGAAATACTAAAATTAATAAAGTGAGGATGTATGATGGCTTCTTTCGCCTATTTCCTGAAAAATAATTCTATTCTGCCTCTTTGCTGAACTGCATAAATCACTGGTAGAGCTATTATCCTCCTGCTGTGATTCATCTACCCAACTAAAACTCTCTTGTCTTTTAGTTTCCTTTCTTTTTCGGATTTTATGATGTTCGAACTAAATCTTTGTTAACTGCCTTTTTATACTAAAAAGACAGTTCGTAATCTCCTTGATATTTATTTTAACTATACTTTCTTATAATTTTACAAACTTGATGAAAATCCACCGTTTTATATAATTATTAAGGATGGAGTAGAACAAAAGCATGCAGCCCTTGTAATAAATAATTAATATCTTAAAAAAATATCATCACATCAGCATACCCTAATTAGTTTCTTCAATTTTTATCTTTAGTGGTTTACCTAACTAATCAAGTTAGTTTTACATTTTTGCCAAAGCATTTATCATACCCTGAGTCAATTTATAATTTTTATCCGAATCTTTTTTTAATTTAATTAGATCTTGGGATTGCGCCATGAGTCGATTGTAGTTGATCGTGGGAAGTTTAATTTCTTTGAGTTGCCGATGCACAATTTTCATTTGTTTTACTACCTCTTTCTAAATAGAATATTTCTTACCTGTTTGCTAACGGCTTCAGTCATCACTGAGACAAACTTATCATGCTCCTTCCTCAACAACTCCTCCATATATTCAAAACGATTCACTGTACTATTGAAGTTAATTTCATTGAGAAGATTGTTTGTCATCTTTATTGAGTGGATAGTTTTCTCAATTTCGCTTTGGGTTTATTCTGATTTATCTTCTGATTTCTTGTTGACAATGACCACTTGAATATCCGACATGTTACCTTTTCCTTAATAATAATAATAATACCACGATTACCAAAGTAAATGCTGCTATCTATTAAAAAAGGACATATCAAATGCAGTAAGATTATTAAACACATCAATCTTATCTTAGAAACCATGGCCCTAATGGATCACTTTCTGTTCCTTTCTCATTTAAGGACAAATCTTTGCCGTTTATTTTCTTTCTTTTAAAGTGTAAACCCTCTCTATTTTGCCATTTTCTCTGTGAATTATTTGCTTGATAATTACGTTTTATTTCAGTTTCATGTAGGTTCAAAGATTCGGCAATTAGAATTTTTTGTAAACATTATTGCTCGGTAACTTTTTTTTTTGATTAGTAGTTTCGATATTTCATCTTCTAGTTTTGCTACAAATTTTATATCCTGAAACTGCGACTGCTCGGCCTATTTTTTATTTTCTTAGCTGATTGATTTTAAAAATATTGGTTGTAGATATGACCGTACCTTTATATTGATGAAGTTTTGGGATGAACTCGAATGAGCTAATAATTTCTAACTGAAAGATCATCATCCTAGAATTTATTTTATTTTTTCTAACAATGGGTAGATAAGTAAATTGTATGAAAATTAGATAGTTTGGGCTTTTCTTTTTTACAAATAAGGTGGTCATCAAAAAGTAAATCTGAGTGATTATCTTTCATTTAGTTGTTAAATCTTTCAGTTACATTAGAACGATGCTATGGATGAAAACTAGACCTTAATTTATTTATTCTCATCTTATTGAAACTTATATATTAAAATTTCAAAAGAATCAAGTAGTTGAAGTCTAAAAATAAAACTAAGTAGTGATAATAAAACGAATGATGAACTATATTAATTTAGTCGACCATAATGTTAATTGTTTGTTCTAGAATTTAGGATGGAGGTTTACTGGCTTTATAAATATTGACCATTTGCAATGAGAAGAGGAAATACAGCACATTTAATGAATGAAAATTTTATAAGCAAACTTTGGAAATTATTTGATTGACAAATATTCACAAAACCAACGATGATATAAAGGAAATCTTCTAAATTAGGATAACAAGATATTGAGGTTTTTTGTTTTTTGTTTAAACAAAATATCAAATATAATAAACAACTCCTGCCGAGTTTTTTGAAAAACCAATACAGGTTTATCGCAAAGCTTTTCCTTAATTATAACAGTAACAGCGATAATTGCAGACTCGGTGATTAGGGAATCGCTTTGATAGTCCAAGCAGAATTGCTTTTTATCACTGATTTATCACTCGTAGATAACAATATTAATCATTAAGGTGTAAGATAAATGGGAAAATGCAGATGGAAAGACCTTAAGAAAATATATCTAAATAAAAATCCTATAAAAAATGCTGGAGTAAAGGAACTGATCAAGAACAAGTGGAAAAGTTTGAATCATCTCGATTTGAGTGACATTGGGCTGACTGATGATGGAGCTAAGATATTAGCCAAAGGTTAGTGGCCAAAATTACACTAATTTGATTTGCCCTAGAATCATCTAACTGGTTAATTTTGCAATCACCTAATACACAAGAACTGGATATTATTTACAAACATCTTTTGGGTGAGTAGAAGCGATCTGGATTAATTTAGTGGATATTTAAAAAATATTAAATTACATAAATTGAGGGAGGTGAAACTTTAAAAATAACGAATCGAAAAGAGAATCGCCAACCGATAAAATCGATAAGCGAAAAGAGGAAATGAATGATTAGAAAGATGTTTCATATTTATTATTCTAATTTAAATTTATTTTGTTCATTTATTTATGATTATATTTTTGATCTATTGAAATAGGTTTAAATAATTTTAATTATACCATATTTGAAGTTCATGCTCAGTCGAATAGCAATATTACAGTCTTCCTTGTAATCAAGGGAATAAGCGGTGATTTAATTTAATATTTTTCAGTAAAGAGTGTAAATTATTAAAAAACTAGATAGATAAAAAAATTAACTTAAAAAAAGAATAAATTTATCAAAAGCATTCTATAAATAAACAACTATTATATTTGCAAAGAGTATTATTGATTAGTGAAAATCATAGCCGGATTAATGCCAATGGGAAGGATTTACCACAGAGTGATTTAATGTGCTTTCTATTTTTGATATTGTTATCATCTAAATAGTTATGAACTTACCCATCACAAGGGTGGTAATTTTCCATTTGGATTTCATCAAATAAAACTCTCCCTCGTCCTCCATTTTAGTATGATCTACATTACATTCCAATTTACCAATGGATAATGTTTGTATTTTCAACCATGCACAATGACTGAGATATATCAAACCTTCCCAATGAATACTATTAAAAGCTAAATTATTTCAATTTTACACAGGTAAATATTGTCTAATTACTTCCAATTAGCTTTTCCGAGCCACTTGCACCCTCCTTTTAATATTTGGGTATTCGCTAAGTCAACAAATTATTGCTTAATGATATAAAGTTCACATTTTACCATTACGACTGACTTAGCCATTTACACCCAAGGTCTCCTATTGGATTTTCATCTTAATTATTATCATGTTACCTAAATTTATTTGGATTAAATTGTGCCAGGGGCATCTTGAGATTTGCCTAACTCCACATTCACCAATTCCATTATTGCCTGAAGTTAAATATTTAGTATCTATAGAAACTTTTGTCAAATTCCAGTTTGCCCTCAAAATATAATTGCATCCTTAGTCTCAAATTTTGTTAGCTGCTTGGTTAAAAAAAAATACTAAAATTAATTGTCTCTATTTTTGTCCAACTTGCTTTAATGAGAGCCAATAAGCCGTTTGATCCAATGTTGTTTTCGGCTAAATTGATATATTTCAAATTTGCAAAATTTGCGGCTCGTTTCTTTGCTAATTATTTACATTCCTCATCTCCCAATGTTCTACATTAATCTTCATCATGATATTATTACATATTTTCAGGCTCTCCAATTTTTACCAGTGACCCTTTACTAACTATTTAATTGTGAGTAGGTTAAACTGGCAAACATCTATTTGTAATATATTATTACATAAAGTAAGGGTTTTCACTTCTTTAATCTTTTCCTAGTTTACAAAGTCTGATAGGTCCTCAGCAATTATTGATTTATTGACTATATTAGTCATATTTTACATATTTAGAAGTGAAGGAGTTATAATTGAGTCATTTACCAAACTATTAATTGAGGCGGGAATCGATGTATTGCTTGCTTGTCATCATATTTAATAATAATACATAGATATATATTCAATGACTAAATAAAATATTGACAATTTGAAAATTAAAAAGAGCAATTTTTTGGAATAATACACATTAATATTTATTAGGACTACAAAATTCAACTAAAACAATTGCAACATGCAGTTCAAGTACAATCATCAGATGTTCAAAAAATAAATCTACTCCAATTCCAAGATCAATATTCGTTCTTCATAAACCTCCGAGATTATCATTAACTTAAAGGGCATAAGATCGGAAAGAATCATTATCAGGAGTTATAGTGTGTAAGCATTTAAGTCGAGATCAGATTATTAATGTGATAATCAAGACAAAAAAAATGAGATAGACAAAAAATCTCAATCTCAAAGAGGCTTAATAAAAATTAAATAAGTGATTGATCTATGCTTTTATCCAGCATCATTGCTCTTGCAAATTATATCAATATCACTGACTTTAAGTTGCAGTACAGCAAAGCAAGTATTGTATAATCTAAGAACGAAGAAATAATTTACATCACATCACGGTGTCAGACACAATATTAAAATCATTTTGTCATTAAATTCAAAGGCTTTCTGTGAACAAGCATAATCATTAACGCAAGAGGAGATACACATCGATTACGGTCGACTAATGGGACTTTTTCTATCAATATAGAACGAATAAATATTTAAATCGGTGGCCAAGTTAATCGTTCTTTTAATTCTTATGATATTTATTTTAAGCTCTTTAAATGAGTAAAAATCGAAATTGACTTGAATATAAACTTAATTCCGAATAAAAGAAAGTTCTTGAGAGGTAGGTGAGAGTCAGTAATGAATATCTTTTTTAAAAAATATTATTAGTATTCCTTTATGATTTTACGAATAAATTGATTATTAAAGATAATGACATATTTATTGTGCTTTAGAGTCTGTCGGTCTATAAATAATATACGGTACAAGTAGATAGTAAATATAATATTTACTTGAATAGAAAAATACAACTCATCAATATAATTACGATGTCTTACGAGATAGATAGAAATAAGGCTGACGATACAATTTAATAGAATAAAATAGACTTTGATAAATAACTAATGCATAGGAAAAAGATCCTCATTTAAGAGTTTATCCGCAGTTAAAATTAATAAGATCATGGCTTGATCCATTATCCCAATTAAATCTTAAAAAAATTGGCAGAAAGTCAAATCAAATAAGATGGCAAAATTCACCTTTATAAAAATACCACTACCATCTATTTCGGGTAAACTTGTAACGACCTTTATCACGGATGTGGATTGCTTATTTACAAGTCCAACAATGTCAGATTTTATTAAGGCTCTTTTCAGAATAATTGCAAATATGGATATGGACTGTAGTACATCAACGGAGATGTGTACATCGGCAGGTTTATTAATAACAAGCCTGAGGATCCAAATGGCATTTTTATTTGGACAAATGAAGATATATATCATGGTAGTTTTGTTAATGGTATGAAGCATGGTCAAGGCAAATGGCAATCGGGAGAATAGTTTTATTTTGGATCTTGGAAGTTTAACAAACCTTAAGGATTTGGGCATATAAAGTCAGCATTATCTGAATATAACGGATAAGTTAAAAACGGATACAAGCATGGAAAAGGCTTATAACTTTTTAGTAATGGAGATAGGTACGAGGGATATTACTCGAATGGAAAACCTGAAGGAAAAGGAACATATTCTTGGAACAACGGATCTATTTATAAAGGTGATTTTAAAAACGGACTTCGATTTGGTTATGGAGTGTGGCAATATGGAGCATAGAAATATTAGGGCACCTACATCAATGATAAGAGAAACGGATAAGGGACATATACTTGGGGAGGAGGCAGCTATTATTAAGGACAGTTTGTTTAAGATTTAAGACATGGAATTGGAGAAATGCACTGGGATTAAGGATCGTATTATAAAGGATAGTGGTTTGAGGGGACTCAAAATGGAATGGGTTAGATATGGGATAAGGGCAAAATTATATAAAAAGGATTCTATGAAAATGGTAAACTAAAAGTAAATCCTTCAGATGATGCTGGTAAGAATCTTCTCCTGCCAGACAATAGTTTTGTTAAAAAATCAGTAACTCCAAAAAATGGAATGTTTCCCACCTTCAAAGATAGGAAAAGATTCAATTCATATCAGGCTAATAGAAGTCTAAGATAATAATAAAAAAAGAAACCTGAAAAAACTTCTCAATTAGAAATCATCAAGAAAAATGAAAATAAACCGATATAAAAAAAATAAGGAAGTAAAAGATATTCTGTCTTAGAGAAATTAAAGGAGAAAAAAGGTTATTCGGAAGTTCTAAAACCAAAATAAAAGAGAAATTCAATTTAAGTAACGATACTTGCGAAAATTGAGAGTAAAAGTAAGGAAAAAGAAGACAATCAATTGAAGAAGCCTTCTTTAGCTAAGATCAATATGCAAAAACAAATAAAATAACAGCAAAGCGATGCTTTTTCCAAAAGAGTTGCAATACCGAAAATATCTAAGACACTAGATAAAGGAGTTGCAATGGTTTAAACTTAATTATCTCCTATTAATTGGAAAATTTTTACTAATCTCAATCGCATTTGATATTTTTAACAACTTCATTATCAAATATTTATTACCAATTATTCACAATAATGTTAAAAAATCAATTTATTCATTCGCAATCGTTTTGTTATATGATCATATCATAGATGACAAAGGGACACTCTGCTTTCCGAAAAGATAAAACAACCATTATGGAGTTTGACATTATTAGACACTAAATTTTTTTAATATTTATTCACTGAATGATCAATTGAAACTAATTAGTTGAATTAAATGATTCGTCAACAAATTATTGGCTATAATGATAAAGATGAAATATTTAGAGATTCGTTTAATATGACATGCTTTCAATATGCGCTTATTATAATTGATGAGGAGGGTGAAACTGATCATCCTTATTTTGCTTATGATTATCGCCATCTGCTCCGTTGTACTCTTTTATCTCCAAATGTACATATAGATGGACCCTCGCCTTCGCAAAATTAGCAACTTTGACAAAACAAAAATAGACACCAATAAAACCATTTTGTATGTCGATAAATTAGTTGCAATTACCGATAGGTAATGCTTTTATTAATCAGACTCAACTACTTTAGCGTTTCCAGAGTGAGTCTTAAAAAATCTTCGCTTCAGTCACATTGTCCTGCACACCAATCAAAACAAAAGAAATCCTTGCTGATTATATCGGCATCTTCTCGTGACTTGCTCTCGATTTATACTAAGCTTCTACGAGAACTATAAGCATGCTTTAACGGTTGCAACGTACCTTAGGTCTACATCCTAAAGCGTTTGCGCCCGTTGATTTTCAATAACGAAGAAAATATAAATAAATATGCATTCGAAGTTGGAGAAGCTATTCAATACTTAACTATTGAAGCTGAAAGAGAAATCAGTATCTTCACTCACGAAGAAGGTGCGCTTCTTATGCTAACTTATTTCTCTAAATATGCTATAAATATTCTTTAAGCCAGTATAATTTAAAAAATAAGGACAATTCTAATTGTGGATATTGCTCATCCACTGATTCGTATTGAGCATGACCCACCTTTCAGGTTTATCAACAATCTTAAGAAGGAGATCATCAAAAGTCAATAGCGCTTTTCTTTATTTAATAAGCTCAAGATAATCATGATAAATACTCAAAAAGAGGGAAATAACTGGAATCGCTATCAGTTTTCTTATGGAGAATAATCTTCTATTTTTGCAAAAACAGTTTTTATTTCATCAAGGGAAATGGCCAATGTTCACTCCTTTCTATTTCCGAATTCTCTCTCTTTTTCACCCTTTACGTCAAGAATTGGAAGTTTCCTTGCAATAGATTTCACAAGAAATATGAGCACCTCTCAAGTAGTTTCTTTATTAAAGCATGGATAAGGATTTATGAAAGAAGCAATGAACTCAGAGAAAGTAAGATAATGTGAGCGTTTGCCTATCATTGAAAGTATACTGATTATTATTTAGACAGCTTGGTTACTTCGACAGATTACTGTTTTATGCTAAGTCCAATAAAACTAAAAGAAGATTAAGTCATCGTAATATATGCTGCATATAGCTTTGAAATCTATGCTGATAATTTGCAAAGAGTTTATCCTTTTGATGAGCTCTAAGAAGGTTCCTTATATGTCTTTGAAAGAATTGAGTCAAAATTGCATATCTTAAATCCTGAAAGCATCAATATATACATTTTCAAACAAAATATCAGCTCTCCCCATCACCCGATAATCTCCACATTATAATCATCGAATATTTCTTAATTAATTCAATCCAACTATACTGTTGTTCGTCTATGCTTAAATACACTATTGGCTGTGCCCTTACATATAACTTAAGCTAGCCTTTAATCTGATAGTCAAAATGGAAATAACTGTTTTATCGAATTAGATTTTCTTCAATAATTTTCTTTGCAATTCTTTTTTCATTGGGCATTTTTTAGAAATATACTGATATTTACGTTGCTATGCTCGCAAGTAACAGAGTTAAATGTATCTAATCGCGTACTAGATCAGTTCCTATTTAACTTGGTATTCTTGATGTGCCAAAGTTAAATTGAGAATAAACTCATCAATTCACTATGCATTCTATCCATTTCATTGCTGCTTTAGTTTACTCTCAAAGGAATTATCTACGTTTGTTCTAGTTTGACATTGAAACAAAAGTGGGCTTCTTTCGTGCTTGAAGGAATTTCGACTGTTTGCCTATTGGGCTACTACTTCAACACTTTTAATTACTGGAAAATATTTCTTTTGTCAATCATCTTCTTCATAACGAAGGAGAATGTTACCATTTTTATTATAAAACTATTCTTTGTTGACTTTGAAGTTTTGTGCAGCGCTACTCATTTTTCAGATCTTGCCAATCTGTGCCTTATGACGATGTGGCTCTACACGTCATTGGTCATTCGCTAATAGGATATTTTATTCGGTCGTAAATGGCCCATAATTCGAATATTAGGAATAGTTCTCCTTTTGTTTGTCAGTCTAAATGTGGATTGTCCTGGGTCTGCTATTGAAAAGATCATAACAATTTATATGAAAATAATGATCCTTTTACGAATGATAAAGATCTTAACCAAATGATAAATATAGTCTTTAACAACATCCACAAAGTATAAATTTATTGAAATAAATTGACAGTTTTTATTTTATTTTTTTGCCGCATTTTATCAAGGAGGTATTATGGATACTCCTCGAATTATAGTTATATATATAATAATTTTCATGCAATAATCAAATAAACATATTCAATATTAAATTGAATTAAATTGAAAATCTTATGATTTGGAATTTATTTAAGTTATCATTTATTCATTAAGAAGTCTAATTAATTAGCCAAATACATGCAAAAAGTAAGCCGAAATCAAATGGCAGTCTATAAAGCCGAAGTATTTAATAAAAGTATTGAAATTGAAAATAGATAACAGACAGGTTATTGTGGATACTTTATTTTTACGATGAACTTGATAAATACCATCAACCTTTACTCTTATTGATGATAACAGCTTTCTGTATTTCTCATCAAATAAATCATCAGAGAAAAAATTATTAGATTTAATCGAATCTTCCTTTTCTTATCATTCATTATATAGAGATGGTATTATCGTTTCAAAGAGCTGATACCCAAAAGTCGAATTCATATGTTCAGTATTCATAAAATTAAAGACATCATAATGAAATTGGATAAAATATTGACAATAATATAAATTGAAAATATTTAAGAATTCAAATATTAATTCTATGATTTCGCTTTGAAATTATAGATTTCCCGCTTGAAAAATCAGACCTGTTAATTATTTTGCTATTTTATTTCTTATATTGCTATTTTCTTTTTGTCGAAGCTGTCCTTACTTTTTCTAAAAAGGTTCATCTAAAATGTGCTACAAAATAAATTGATCAAAAACTGCTTTTTTGAAGTCTTTAAGTTTCAATATTGCAATTATCTATTTTTGAAAAGTAAAGTGCGCTTCAGGTTATTAATCTTATTATCTAATGGAAAATTTAGCGCCTTTAGTCCCCAAGACCTCTAAAATTTCAAAAAGAAATAGTAAGTTTCTTACATTGTTTTCTTTTATCATTTTATTCTTATCTTAGAGCAAATTGTACCCGCCACGCCCAAGAAAACCCATACAACTCCAATCGATGAGCTGCTTACTGTCAAAAAATAATAACCTTAAAACATTAACTATTTCAATTTTAGCAATGCGCAAACCTATCAGCTCGATTATCTAAACTCGATATCCTACGGTATTGCCTCCTTTATTCAGATGCTGGAAAAATATTCAATTTATTATCTTTGCATTCATAGAAGCCTAAGATGGAACGAAAGATACATTGCAAATGTTCAAAATCACACTGTGGGTCAAAGTACTGTGAATGCTTTTCCAAGGGAAAGATTTGTGGAACGGAGTGTGAATGCATCGGTTGCTAAAATACTCATCCAATAGAGCATCACTAGAAATTTAAAGGTGAGAGAGGGTGTAAGTGTTCTAAGTCAGAGTGTCTAAAGAATTATTGTGAGTGTTTTCAAAAGGGAGAAGCTTGCGGTTAGAAGTGCAGTTGCTTAAATTGCAAAAATACCAAAACATGACTCATTAATTTATATTTAATTTTACTCAACTGACAAGACAAACTTCTAGAATAATTTTCTAGTTCAATTTTTATTTATTATTCGCATGTAAACATAAAACTTGTAGTTATTGAAATCATTGCAGCGCAGTGTGTAAATAGTAAAACAGTTTATATTCAGATTGTCAATCTCTATACATTGGTCAAAGCAACACCTGTTGGATTAGGAGCTTTTTCAGTGTTTGAGTGTGCTTCATTAATCGAAAATCTTCTGTAATCTTTTTATTTGACTATTCCTCAAATGTGTGCTCCGATGAGTTTGTTTAAAAAGTTATAAGCCTAAAATTTAGCAATGAGTAAAATTATTAGCAGATATGAGGTCATGGGAAGCCACAGTTTGATCAAGATTAAAATATTAGAAGATAAACTAAAATAATATGAATTGAAAGAAATAAGTCTAATAGAATAACTCAGTGGAAGAGGAAAAAACAACAATCACTCCAAAAAAAAATGTCAGTCAATCAAAGAAATTGCAATCAAGGCAAATAGAATGGAGCTTGAAGTAATTCCACTGAAGAAAAGTAGAGAGAGGAAATCACTGCCTCGTTTGGATGCAAAGAGTAAAGTTAATGCTGTGAATATAAATTGGGAGATAAATGCTAGTTTATAAAATAAAAAGTTTATCAGCTATCTAATGAATAAATGATTTATGATGATAAGTAATATTAGAACAATAATAATTTATATCAATAACAAATATCCCGATAGCAACTATGCAATGCAAATAAGACCCAAAAAATTATTACAAATTTATCAAAGTTATTTATTTGGAGAAGGACAAATGGAATATTTAAAAATCTGAGTTTTGTTTTTTATAAGGATATCTGATCAGTTTTAAAATTTATTGTATTTCTTTAGTAATCAGCCAGCAATTAAATGGGCAACTCAACATGTAACTGTGATAATATTCCTGAATCCATACGGAACAAATTTAAGAATGAAACAGACAGTGAACTTCCTCCTGCACCCAGTCAAAATAAATAAATTAATCTAAAGCCAACATAAAGTAAACCTCAAAAAGAAGATGATGATGCTGACATTTTAGTTGAAAACTAAGAATTCAAGAAACAATAAAAAATAACGAGCAATTTAAATAATACCGAGTAGCAAGATGGAGCTTAACCAAATATTGAAAAATAACATGATGGAAACGCTGGGGTTTAGAGAGAGAAAAAACAAGTCATCAGATTCAAAAATGGAATTGAGTATGAAGGGGAGTGGCTTGGAAACATGAGAGATGGATATGGTAAACAAAAATGGCCAGATGGAGCAGTTTATGAAGGTCAATGGATTAATAATAAGGCAGAAGGTAGGGGAAAATTTTCACACACAAATGGAGACTACTATGAAGGAGATTGGAAATAAGACAAAGCTAATGGTTATGGAGTCTTTGTTCATAATAAATCAGGAGCTCGATACGAGGGATATTGGGAAAATGACATGCAGCATGGATCAGGAATTGAAATGTATAATGATGGGAACAAATATGAGGGCATGTTTAAACAGGGAAAGAGAAATGGAGAAGGGACATACTATTACTCAACTGGAGAGGTTTATAAAGGAAGTTGGATTAATGGAAGAATTGAGGGTTACGGAGTTTGCACATGGCCAGATGGCAAAAAATTTGAGGGACAGTGGCAAGACAACAAAAAGAATGGACAAGGAATATATAATTGGCCTGATGGCAGATCATATGAAGGTAATTATCGAAATGATAAAAAATATGGTCAGGGCACTTATGTTTGGCCGGATGGGAGAAAATATATTGGATAATGGAAGAATGATAAAAGGCATGGACTCGGATTATATGTAATCAACAGCCAATTATCAAAAAAAGGGCGATGGTAAGAAGATAAAAGAATATAATGGCTTGAGGACAACATTCAGTGATAAACTTCAATTTTAACTATAAGAATAATCATAATCATATAATTCACTAATAAATAAATGCACCATTAATTGAAAGAGGTCCGCATACTCCACCATAAACCAGCATTTTGTTTTAGATAAGACAACAGCAACAACCTATTGCCTTGTGACCTTTTAATTTTGTAATTTTCCCCTTTTAAAGTACATAGATAATGTTGTTAAAGTCTCCTCCATTAGATCCGCCAAAAATATATAACTTGCTATTTCTCTCGACAGAGTCATGTGATGCTAATCCATGGTCGATTAAAATTTCATGAGTAGTTAAATTTGTTTCAAGATTAATTTAAATTATCGAATTGTAAGGAGAGTGAGGAAACCTGCAACCACCAACAACAGTTAAAAATTTTCCTTTTTATTATCCAAAAAAACTGTAGTTAGATAGAGTGGAACTGTGCTGCCAAATAAACCCTTGATCTTGAGGGCATTTAAGTTTGATTTTAATCCACTCATACTAGTTATTTTCTGCACTCAACTTTAGTTTATAAAGAAAAGCAGGAAGATTACTGTTTTCATCAGATCCTCCAAAAGCAATCAATTCATTGTTTTATTCGTCAAATACGATCGAAGATGAATGAATGTTAATTTTCTACTTCAAAGGAAGAAGTCTCATCTTTCCTTTTTCAATCTAAGTGGGCTTATAGTTACATCAATTTCAATCAAATCAGACAGACATTTTTGATCTGATTCTAACATTTCAAGCCCACCCCATATATAGATCATCCCTTTTCCTGCACAAGCTGCAAACGAGTTTCTAGGACTGAAGAGGTTATTAGTGAAATGAATCTCTTTCCACTCTAACTTTGAGGGTTGGTGCTAATGATTAAGTCTAAACTCTAGTATCTGATTTGATACTGCATCTGCAGTCATTCCACCTAAATGAACATCGTAGTACCGACCAAAAAGTACCGATTATTAAAGGTAACTATCTTGGAATTGGCCCTTCTTTAAATAGGGTTAACTTCTAATAAGGGAATTCCCTTGAGCTCGTTCATAACTAATATTTAAAATTAATGATGCCCTCCAATTAATTACCAAAGTTTTAATATCATAAGTTAACTCTATATAATCGTGAAAACGCTCTAAATAATTTAATAAACACAAAAATACTTTGCCATTGTGAAATATTTACTAAATTTAATAATTAATTAATATTTAAAATAACTTGATTTTTTATTAATATTTTCATTCCTTCGAATATAAAGTAAAATAACATCAGATTTTTTGAGTATATATTCTAAGGGCCTTTCCTTTTTCAATATTTCTAATTTTCATTATCATTTTCTCCCTGTTTACAATACTACTCTTATTTTTAGTTTCAAAGAAGAATAGCAAACATTTTTTATCTTTTTTATCACTAATTGAGTTCTTTGATGATGCAGCATTACTGCTGCGTAATATTTCAGAATGTAATCTCTCGACTCGAGGTTTGATTATCTTTGTGCTAGACTGTTTTTTATGAATAGTTTCAACCTCTTTCAATAGCAGAGTACTGCAATGCTGCTTCTTAAGTTTATCGATTTATCTTTAATTAGAATGATCTTCTCTAAAATATTGAGTTGAAAGTTTGGACTGGACATGCTTCCATTTATTCTTTAATATTTCCATTGAAATTGGGGTTAATTCTAATTGAACTGTATTAATTTTGTTATGCTGAGGATTTATTGAGAATTCATTCAGTCTCGATTTCATTGATTTGGCTGTTTATGAACGCTTACGAGGTTTTTGATCTTGAATTTGTTTCCGAATTTTGGTGTAATAATCATCCCCAGACCATGGAGAAATTGCAATTGTTTTAAAATTGTTGGCTTAAACACTTTGAAGGGATCGTCCAGTCATCAAACATTCTTTGCTTTCGCATTATTTTCTTTCTGAAATGTTTGAATGTTTTTCTTTAATTTCGCTCATAATAAAATTATAAGTCTGAAAGATAAAATGATTAAAATTAATGATCTAGCATTCATCAAAGTCGAAAAATCACTAAAAATGGTCGGTGGTGTTATGTGTTGATTAATATAAATTTAATTTTTGTCTTGACTGAGAAGGGACGTTATCACCTAAAGGATCATTTGTAACTGAATTAATTTGTTATAAATTAGGCTTTTTGAAATGCATGTTATGCTGTTTCCTAAAATTTTATACTTTCTCTTGGAATATGCTGCCTCTCATTCTTGCTTTTTTTAAACGCCTTAATACAGCTTCTTGAAGTTTAGTTGAGTTATCTTTTATGTTAAGCTAAGCCTGTTTTTAATGATTAATGGATTGATTATCTTTTTAATATTCCATTAGCTTTGACTCGGATATCGATATACCATCTTCGTTTCCAAATTATTTCTTTTACTAGCGTTGATTTTTGAGGTATTATGTCATTTCTTTTACACAACGAGTAAAATCTTCATCATTACTGTCTTGCTTATTAAGGTGATCCTTCATTATCTCGACCAACTCATTGGCTTTTTATTTTTATATCGCTTCACCAACTTTTGGTTGATTTACTATATTTATGTGATTTTTCTATTTTTATTATTTTTGCAATGATTATTAATTTTAGCTTTAATCTTATTAAAAAATTTTCACTTATTTTTTTCCAAGTTCCTCAGAATTGTTTTCTTCATATTTTTTATTTTAACTCATTTTATTGACTAACTATTGACTCTGTTTATTTAATTTATGCAAAATTGCCATAACTTTATGTTTAAGATCGCTGATCTTTGATTAATTCAATTTAATTAAAGCATTTTCTGTTTAATCTTAAGTCTTTTCTTATAAATTATGACTCCTGCTTTGTTGTATTTAAAGATTCTATAATTGATCAGGATTATTGTTATTAAAATTAATGTTTTTTTCGGTTTAGTTATTTTTAATTTTTAAATATTTGGTGAGTTAATTCAAGCATAGCGACAGCTATTATTTATATCTTTTATTTTATTCTTGATTAATGTTTTGCTTTATTTACTTTTTTATTGCCTATTATTATTCATTTCTCTCATTCAACTAATCTTCATATGCTGGCGGTAACACTTTTATCAAATTGGCCTTTCTCTTTGAATGCTTATTAGATGATTAATGTTATTATAATATTCCAGATGGTTCTGGAGATTATAATTATTTTTATAACAGTTTTTTTAATTTGCCTTTATTTTGATGCTGCTTTTAATCAACACTACGCTTATCTTGACTAACGATTCTTCTGTTTTTGCTCCTTTTAGAGCGGATACTACTATAACTTAATTTAGACGGAGATGATTTTTCATGTTTGCTATCTACCTCCAGTGTTTTGAGTTTGGATGGACGCAGCTTAAATGATTTCTAATTCGATTCAATTGGAGTTACTTTATTATACGGATGACCACTGGAGAAATAGTTTGGCTTCGGGTAGTATTGCACATCAACACTATTAGCTTTGTTGACCGCAGGGGAGATTTAATAACGATAGTTCGATTTTTTGTATTTCTTCTTTTCCTTTAAATCTCTTAAATTTTTAATTATTTATTAGCAATTACTTAAATAAATTTAAGCTCTGTCCTCTTCATCAAAAGACTTATCTTTTTAGTTGTGATTTTCCTATCTATCATGCTTTAGAAGATATTGATTGCCAATATGAGGAAGGTGATTACTGTGAATTAACTCAGGTTGTTCACCGTATTAATTGCTGGCTATGTATCTTCTATCGTTAGAAGTATGCTATGGTGAATTTCGATTTTCTTATTTACTTTAGTTTTTGTAGCGAATTTGTTGATCAAGCATTTGGCGATATAACTCCTGCTTACGCTGTTTTTAAGCTCTTAAATAGTGATCTTAGCGTAGGGTCTTCATTTTATTATACAGAATAAATAAAATAAATGAATAGTCAAACAAACTTTATCATATATGTGGTTATTTCCATCATCGATTCAAATAAATAATATTGGTAGTATTTTCTTATTTAAAATGAACATCTTTTAAAGGAATAAAGTCGTATATTCATCATTTCTTTAATCAAATTTTATACATTTCAATTCTGATCAAATAAATTTTGTTATAATTTACAAATGACATTCAAGGATAATAATCACCTACGAATCATGAAATTTTTCATTTTATTCGTGCAATTACCATTATTTATGGCTTCATCTCCCGATTTCATAATAAACCAGCTCTATCAGGGCACATATCAAGTATCACAGCCAGGAGTAACATTATGTTTATCCAGTAAACGTTTGACTATCTCGATAGTCGTACTGGCAACTTGTAAGCAATTTTCTACGCCCCTAATAATGGAGATTCGATCAACAGTGTTGATATTTACTTCTTGGACCCAAAATATATGGATGAAAAAGTTGTTCTACTTCAAATACAAGGAATCATCATGATAAACAACAACAGTTGGGAAGATAGTGTTCATGTAGCATTCTATACAACTATGTGGAATGGTCACGATGAAGATACATGTATAACAAAATCAGATGATAGACATTTCAATAATGAGCTCAACAATCACTTTTTCTAATACTTAATCTGAAGATTACCATGATGTGATTATTGGTATCAGCATGATAGGCTCCAATTTAGAGATAACAGCCACTTTGACCTATTATGACGAAGTATAATTAATAGTAATTAAGATTATATCGACTTTAGGATATAGCTTCTATGTAACTGGAGTAGTTGCTATCCAAATTGGTTGTGCAGCCTACTTGCTTAAACTTATGGAACAAAGGAATATAATGAATAAGATATCTTTGATCACCCTATCTTTATGTAATTTTTAGGATTTTTCACAAATAATAACTCACATTCTTTACACTATGGCATCTGCAGTACTTATCTCTTCAATTAGAGTGGATTTCTGTTTTTTGTACTACCAGCAGTTGCTTACTTGGTAATATTCATAATGTTCGATATGAAACTACTGTTCTTGGTTTGGAAAAGCCACAGTATACGTGGTAACGATTCTCCTGAAGCACTTCGAAAACGTCTTACTCTCTTCTACATACAATTCTGTAAGTATTTCATTTAGATAGATGTGGGCCTTTTCATTTATATAACTCTAAATTACTTTTATCCAAACGATGTGTGGATGGTAATTGTTCGAAGCATCTTCCTTTTTCCACAAATTATCTTTAATGCAAGAGTTGGAAATAATCCTGGCTTCAATCCTTTTTATATTTTAGGTTATGTTGGTATTCGACTCTTAATTCCTCTCTATAATTACTCGTGTCCCGACAATCGATTTTTACTAAGTCCTAATTTTACTCTCATCATGGTTATTATTTCAATTTTCATCTTCGAAGTAATTACTATTGTATATAGATTCTGCTTCTTTTGCTGCAATATAAATTAGGCTCAAGATTTTTTATTCCCAAGCATTTTCTGCCAAATCATTTCGAATACCGCCAAAAGATTCATAAAACCTAAGAGAATAAAGACTCTGACTGCACAATTTGCCTTCAAAATATTTTTTCCTGCAATCTAAAATTGAGAGAAAGTTTAAGTTAAAAACTTCTTGATGAAACAGTGGTGTTTATCACACCCTGTGGGCATAAATTTCATCCCTAATGCTTAACCGAATGGATCGATGTGAAATTAGAGTGCCCCACATGCCGTAGTCCGATTCCTACCGTTTGATAATTGAATTAATTTTGATAATCAGTCTAAAAAATACTCAATAAATGATAAAGATAGATGAGACTAAAAAGTTGCTATTTTTGCGGAAATAATAGATCATCTCCTCGCAATTGAATGAATCCTAATCCTTAGAGAAGATGCAATATTACTCTACTTGAAAGCTCTTGTCTATCTGTAAGATTTGACCAGTAAATATACATCCCTCAAATATAAGTCCAAATCATTCAATATTATTTATTCATGAAAAATCCGGAGATAACTTTCACTGCCAAATGCGAATAGCTAATTAAGCGGCATTTCCATTAGAGATGCCCATCAACAAATCTTTAGAATTTACTCGTTCCATTTTAAAGGCTACTACGCTGGAAAAATCCCTTAAGAATAGTTTTGAATCGCATTGCGTAAAAAGAAATCTCAAGAAATGTAAACAATAATCCAAAATCAGATGCCAGTCAATGAAGACGGCCCTCAATAATTCGTAATTATTCATCCACCCTTTAACAATGTCATTCTTATTAACTCCAATATCCTCTTATTCAATTAAAAAGAAGTATACTTCGTTGGCTAATTGATGAAAATTAAGAAGACTTTGACTAAGAAAATCTGGACTATCAGGATAAGTATGTGCTCATATCTGAAAGATGGAAAGGAATGGATTTAATGAATTAAGATTAATGATAGTATAGAGGCTTTCTTAGTTTGGTATTGGCATGAAAACACTTATATCCAATTAAAAAAGCCAATGATTTGGCTAAGATCTTGAAGATTCGGTAAACTTTTACTTTATGATTTGAATAAGATTTCTATGATTTGATGGTTTCATAATTATTTACACAAATATATCGGAATGGATAAAAAGAAAGGGAAGCGCATTAATTTTAAAATTGTGCACTGCTCGAGCGAAGACCCAGAGTACCCTGTTACTGAATTGCTTCAACAGTCGCCCTAGGCAAAAGGTTGGCAAAATAAAAGATTTGCGACATACCCATAGACAATAGTAGTGGAACTGGTTGAGACTTCAATCATAAATAAAGTAGGTCACTAATGATGTAGATTGCTGTTCTTTCACATCAAAGCAAAATAGCCACAAAAATTGAGTTCGAGATCAAAGGCGGTGAATCTGACGATTGGAAAAAACTAGGACGTATTTCGCTTGATTCAAATGCAAATACTAACTTTCAAGCTAGAGAACTAAAGCAGGCGAACATAAATGATATCGAAGCGCGTTTCATTCGATTGATTCTTAGAGCCAATCATGTAAATAATCAAAATATCTTCAATCAAGTGGGGCTGATTAGCATCAGCTTTTATGGAGTTAGAAGTGAGGACTTGCCTCCTATTCAAGACCGGTTTGGTAACTCCAAGAGCAGTAGTGGTGAAATAGATAATAATACTCGAGCACGAATTATCGAGTTGTAGTCAAAGAAAAAGAGAGCTGTTGAGCAGGAGCAATATGATTTGGCTAAAGATATTAAAGATGAGATTGATAGATTAAAAACAATTGCCGCTCAAATTGTGACCCTAGAATAACGCAAGCAGGAGGCAGTCAAAAGATAGAATTATGATGATGCTAAACTCATCAATGAAGAAATCAAAAGACTTCGTCAGGGCAGCTTTCAAGAGCCACCTCAGAGATAGCGATAATCAAAACCTGCTTATAGGCAGCCTTAAATTCGCAGATAAGTTGAAGAATAGCCGCCCGCCTCCATATCTCCCATTACCAATAGCAGGAACAACCCCGTAAAATATCAGCCTCAGCCTCAACCTCTCCAGTAAAAACCTCGGCAAGAACGTAAGGAGGTCTACTAACCTCCTGCTCAAAATCTCCCAAGCAAAAACATGAACCGTAAGTAGTAATATGACGAGGATAGGCCGATTATAGTAAAAAATACTAATCCTTACGATGAGCCTCAAGAGAATTAAGTACAGCCTTCCATAAAGAAATAAAGGCCCCCAGTTACTAAAACAGTTTAATAAGAAGAGCCTCAAAGTTTCGAGCAAAAACCCATAAAAACGAAGGCAGCACAGCGAGGTCGACAAGCTCAGCAGCAGGATCTCGATGCGGGAAACGAATTCATTTAAGTTCCCAAAAAAAGTGGAAATGCCAGCAAAAACATTGTAAATGAAGAGGAGATCTGTTAATTTTGCAAAAGAGTGGACAAACGTTTCGTGGAATAAGATTACAAGGACATGCATTACTTCAACGCTTGCCCGATGATCAGTATATGCAGCGAATGTGGACAGGGAATTGAAGTCAGCAATCTTACATCTCACTTCGTTGGTGAATGTGCAAACAGTAAGTACTATAAGAAGTGTCCTCGTTGTAAATAAGCAGTTCATCAGAAAAATTTTAAGGCTCACGTCTAGAAGAAGGAATGTTTACCGGCTAAACCACTGGCTGCTAATAACCGCTGTCCTCTTTGCCATCTGGATATAAATCCGGGAGTGACTGGTTGGAAAGAGCATTTAGTTGACGAAGGGTGTGAAAATAATCCAAGAGCCTGATTTAAAAAGATTATCTTGAATTATGTATTAATTATAATTACTCTTACCCTTTGTTGATGCTACAAATCACAGCAAAATAGGAAATAAAACCCACCAAATCAGATAGCAAATATACTCTCGAATCTCAATCGGAGGAGGAGATTGGTCAGTTTACTGATAGTTAACTTCCTATTGACTTGGAGAAAATTAAGCAATACTACAAAGATAGATCCTCTATTAATGCTGAAATACTCGCCATGTTCATCAGCAAAATATTAGTCAATTTGAACGAGGCTAATCAGAGCTCATCTATCTCCCTTCTACTGACTCTAATTGCCTGCCCTCAGTAATTTGTTCTTAACACAGTGATGAGAGATAGCTGCTTCATGTCATGAAGAATAAGTTCAAAATAGATGCAAAACTGTTGCTTGTCGTCTTATGGGATTATCGTTCACAAATAAATGCGCTTAAATTTATTGGACTATTGTTGGATTGCTATCCGCTTCAATTAATGCTGAATGGCAAATAGATAACTTTATTATGGAAACAATATATTAGTAACCGTATTAGCAATATTCAATGCAAGGAAGAGCTTCTTCTTAAGCTTAATAAGAGAACGGAAAATTAAATAATTAAAAAAGATGTCGGCAATTTCAGAAGAATCTTCATTCCACTTTGATACTGCAAGATTAATTTCATTTATTCCTTTGTCTTTTATAGAGATTAAAGTTTTATCAGATGATGGCTGCTTATTTTGGTTTCAAATAATGTCTATTTATAACTTATGCCGCATTGAAATAATCTTTAATCTTTATCATGGGTTTTATGTTAATATTTTTAACAAATATCAAAGTTTTTCAATACATAATTACACATAAATTACTATTTTTAAGGGGTATAATTCAAATAAGAATAGGTATTCAATTAATGCATCAATGATTCCTTTGATTTTACAATTCGTCAATGTCGCCGGTCAGTTGTTATATCTGTTAGTTGTAGAAAGCATTTTCGTGTTGGAGAGATTGACTTCTATCTTATAGTGCCTATAATTATTGCTGCATCTTTAATATTGAGTCAATCAGTTCTTATTTGCTATTAAGCGCCTCGTTTTATTTGCTGGCCTACATTTAATTATCATTATAAATTGATTGTTGATGGGGAAGAAGCATATTAACTCCGATAAACAAATGTTCTTTAACACAATTCAAGATATTCGCAAATTAGTTGGGCAGCATCGAGGTAGCTATGCTAAGGATGCAATGGGACTTAATAAAACAAATACAAAGGTACCCTTCACCCATTTGCAAGGCAGAAGGAAAAAACTACATAGTGTTCATGATAAGGAAAAAGAAAGAGCTAGAGAATAGGCTATACAGTATGATTCAAGCATGAAGTTACTCAATTCGGATATTATGGAGTCCAAAAAAGAGAAGGATCAGTTTGAAAAAAATAGATATAAATTTGAACAAATAAGTTCAGGCCGAGTTGGTAAAGAAAGAAATGGGCTATTGTCTCTCAACAAAAAGGACATCGATAGAATATATGGTAAATCGGAGGAGAAAAAGAAGATCACGAAAAAAGGAAGAGAGGGTGGTAAGAAATTTAACAAACACAAAAATGTAAAAAGAGGAAAGGGCAAGAAAGGAAGATGATCATAAGTAACTTAATTTATGTAGAACAAAACTGGTGTTTTAGTTAAAGCAATTTGAAGAATTATTTTAATTGTGCTTTGAGTAAATTACATTGACAATATTCCATTAATTTGTTGTTATTTGCTTCTATCTTTATGATTTGAAAGATAGATACATTGCTATTCTCTGGTAGAATATTGATGATCCTTAATTGGCTTATTTTGCCTTAATATTATACTACTTTACAAAAGAATTAAATACTAAGCTATAAGTATTAAATTCCTCAAGCAAATTCTAATTAATTGTTGAAACTATCGCAACTATTAACACCTAAAATCACTTCTTTGATTTCCAGTTTTTCCCCTTCTCTCCTTCTGGTTCTTCCTCTATCATATAACACTCTTGAACTTTAACGACCCGTTACGGTTTTCCATTCCCATATTTTTTATTCTCTTCTTAGTTTTATTGAGTAGGGGACTGGAGTTGTTAAATTGCCTTTTGAGCATTTCGCTTCTAGATCCTCTGCTAACGCTTGAGAACCTCTTTAACATTGGTCCTGAGTTTGGCATTGGGGTTTCCTCTCTTATTGCGATCGTCTTTATGAAATACTTCCTCATATTCTTTATCCTGCATGACTGAAGTTGAATATTGAAGTTAATTAAAGAATATATATTTACAAATAATGCCTATTCTATTTAAGAGCAATTATCAGCAAATTGTATAGATGAGAATCAAATCATCATCAATAGAAAATTAATATTAATTTATAATTAACTATTAACAGCATGCAAGCACGTAGAGGACATAAACGCACGCAGTCAGCCAATCTTGCCGCCAATAATTGGGACGAAAATTCCTTTTGTGGACAATTTTCTCCTCTAAAAAATCACAGTCAAATAGTTCATCTGCTAAAAAAAAGCTAGCTCCGAGCAAAATAAAAAACTTTACAGATCGACTTACTAAATCTACCGACTCCCAGTGATCAAAATTTGCTATTTAATTTCGGGAAGGGTATTTGCAAAGGTATTTTATCTCAGCGTGATAAAAATGATTAGTCATTACGAGTAATTCCTGAAAAAAGAAAGCTGCACTTGTGTAAAAATCGAAAGCATTCTGAAATCGACGTATCTTCAAGGAAAAAAGATCAGAGTACTCAGAATTCTATCCTTAAGACAAGCAATAAATAGGTGTCGAAAAGTAAGATCTTCAACGAATCAGCCATCAAAATATTCAAAGATAAACTGAAATAGCCAGGCAAAACTCATGCCAAAAAGGTGTCGCTCTTCGAGGACAGGCCAAAGATATTGAGTAAGCCAGGCGCGAAACAGAAAAAAGTTCCCTGTGGCAAATGATTTATATTTGTTATACTATGCATCAGCTAACATTTTAACGGTATCAATATAATGTAATAAAAAGCCTTTTTAATTTGATTTTTCTTCTATTTATAGATTAATAAGCTTTTTAGCAATAATAAAATCAGCCAAAATGAAAAGAAACAGAGGGACAATGAGCGTCAAACATTAAATTAATTGAAATTGGTATAATAATTATTGTTCTGATAATGGATGAGATCCGACTGTAAACGCCCGGGGAACCATCAGAATCGGAGTTATACGAGGATCTTTCTATATTCATCAAAATATTAAAGAAGATAGTCAACAGCATGGACGCAATCATCACTCTCTTGCTGAAATAATAAGATTGCTTTTATTTGGTTCGAAAACTGAGAGAAATGCTTCCTGAACACAACAAATTGATTAGTCAGTATAATTTTTGCCTCGATTAAGGATCAGCGCATTGCAAGTATTCCTCATTCAACATAGCACATACTATCGATTTGTCTGCAGACTTATGGAAAATATAACACCTTATAAGAACAGAATCAATTTGTCCAATCCAACTGTTGCTGTCTTTGGAAAATTCCTCACTTGTGCTGAACAGTGTATCAGTTCATATCAAGTCTAAAGAAATATTGGCAAAATTTTCAAACAAATATTTAGTCTTACGCATAATTTTTGCCAATCTTTTGATTTTATTTAAAATGATTGGTTCACCAAAACAATTGATGAGCCAAGTGTTCGAAAAAAAGAGAGGGAGAGATATTAAACAGAAACAAGCAATCAATATTTCGAGGATAATTTTTCAATACGCAGGATGAGGCTTGTCAGCAGTGAGTCTAACTTTCATCGGTAATCCTAAAAATATTAAGAGTGATGGTTGGTCTCAATCGTCAATTTGCTACTATAAGCTGTCTGGACATAAGTTACAGCGACTATAAATAGATGTTTTTTATGTCTCACACTCAGAAAGATGAACTCTACCAATAAATATACAGACGAAATTATTTTATTTTAAGATAAATCGCAAACTACTCTAAACAGTTTCAAGAATATCTAAAGCGCAGAGATAAACCACATGTTCGTAAGCATCATGTAATGCAGCTCGCAATAATAGACTAAAAGATATCAGATAATATAATGATCACTCCGCTTGTGAAAATCGGAGTCAGTAAAAGAGCAACACAACTGCTCTTAAAAGAACTATAGATGCAAGTTAAATTAATTCAACAACTTTAAATTATTGCTCAAAGATGAAGGAGGGAGGTAGCAAAGAAGAAAAAATATAAAGGTAGGAGAAAATTCTCAATTCCAGAGACACTGAAAAACGTAAAACCAATTATCAGCTCAAAAATATATTCTTAACCATAAATAAAATTCATAGCAATAACATTCCTCATCCCAAGCATCAGGTTGTTTATGCGACTTCAAATCAATCCCATAACTATCGAGATAAACTTAAAAATCAAGCCATCCTAAAAATAAATAAAAATTATTTGCGGGAAACTAAATTTACTGAGCCTTAAGAAGGTAGCAGCAGACCTATTTTATAGATAAAACAGTATGACTTCAAAAACATGAAAAACAAAATGTAACAGACCGCAACAAATGATATCGTCCATCGATAGGCTGCTGAAACAAAAACATCCTTTACTCCGAAATATATTTACTCCAAGAAAGGAGTTTCTTAAAAGAAGACTATTAGAGTCACTCAGGTCCCCAATAAAACCCTAAAATGGTCACGGTTATTCAATGAGAGTTGTATGGATTATGATGGGGAAGAAACTCAAATAAAATTATTGAACAGCGATTTTTAGACTGTGACTCGAGAGTGAATATAATATTTTCCTGATTAATTTAAACTTTTTATTTGACCAAAACTGATAAAATTGTACGGCCAGAATATTTTCTCTATAAGAGATCATTGAGTCCGTTCGTTTGATAAATCATCCAGATGATATGATAAGTGCAAATAAATGATGGCATTTTGAGCAAAATCCATTGTTAAATTTCATGAGGCTTAATATTATAATATATTTGAGTTTAATATTACTTTAAGCAACGGCTATATTTATTTCAAAGGCATCAGGATTATTTATTCAAAAATAATAACTATTAGGCTTAATAATTTGAATAAACTTAGCAAAAAGTGTATTTTTTTGAAAATCAATGTTTTTATTAATGTTTTTGATTTACAGTCTAAGTATGGTCAAATTTATATAAACCTTTTAAATCTTTCCTTAACCTCAGAGAAGATGTCATAATTTAATTAGATTCAGTAGAGATTTGTTTATGATTCAAATATCAATATTTATAAACTCTATATAATTAGCATATTTCAATGTACCAACCTGTCAAAACAGCCCTTGCTGCAGTCGGTGATCAGCATACCTATCAAAAGATTTTAGTCGTCTTTCTTTTTCTCATTGCGGCAGAAGTTAATTACTTGCTGATGGGACCTACCTTTATATTTATGAATCCCCTCTTTGACTGCTCCTTCGCAGATGGACTTGTTGATGAGTCTCAAGCATGTGATCGACTGAGTTAGTGCACAGTATGTAAAAATATCTTCATACAGCAAATTCCTTTACAATTGTTGCCAAACTTGAACTTTATTGTGATAAGCAAGCTGAACGCAACATCATTCAATCTATTGTCCCGATAGGCGCAATTTTTGGACTTTTTTTTGTTAACTATATAAGCGATATGCGGGGAAGGAAATTTGCTTTAATTTTTGTCCAAATTATTAGTTTACTAGGAGTAGGATGTAGAAATTATCATACATAGTGACTCTTCTCGGAGGATACAAATAAGCAGTGTGGATTTTGGTAGTGGCACAATTCTTATGTGGATTTAGTGGGTTTGCCATGCTTACGATGGCTTACTTCATACCATCATAATTTTGCGAAGACTAATTTCGTCAAAGAACAGTAATTTCAGTAAACTATTCTTGGTAATTTGAAGATAATATAAGGTCAGCAACGAGCGTTGTTCTGGGAATTCTCTTTTATTATTACAACCAATGGAATAATTTCTTATTGTATATAGCCTTAATTCCAATGGCTATAGTTTTGCTGATAACCTTTTTTTATTTGGTTGAGGGACCTAATTTTTTATATGGACAAAGAAAGGAAAAACAATGTTTATAAAGTTTAAAATTCATAGCAGTAATTAATGGTAGGATCCAAAATTTTTAATAGGTATCAGTTAACTTTAAATTATAATCTTCATAATAAAAAAAAGAGGAAGCGCCATCTCTCCTCTCGGTTTTTAAGAACAAGTTGTATTTAAAAATGGCTTTAATTTTGACGTTAGCGTAAACAGGTTCCAATATTTACTATTTTGGCACCAATTACGCTTTGGATGATATTGGATACGATTACGGTGCCAACATGATTGCTTCCGGAATAATATAATTGGGAGCCTTTATTTTGTTGAGTATTTCTTTCTCACTCAGGTTTCACAATAACAAAAGTTCCGAGAAAGAAGGGATTAATCATTTTCAATGGAATCATAGTAATTTTAGGAATGCTGTTCTTTATTCAACCAATTAAAAATGATCAAATGGCTTCGTTTGTGACCCTTGGCGTCATTCGCTTCTTTTTCAGTAACTTTGTTTTCATTTAGTGCTTGCTTATACAATTGTATTAATGCTGCTAACTGAAACTTTCCCAGTTAATGTGCAGGCCACCTGTGCTGGTATTATCGAAGGGACTGCACAGCTAGGATCGTTTTTAGGGCCAATCGTCATTACTTTTTGCATCAATTTATAAGTTCATCCTATTATCGCTCTGTCATTTATCGCTTTTATAATGATTATTCTCCCTCTTTTGTTTCTAAAAGGATTCCGTACTCAAGAAGATGCTCTCAAGGAAGAACTCATTTAAAAAGAGGGTCTTGTTCAAACGCAAAATCAAGTGGAAAAGGATAATGAATGATAGAAAAATATTAATAAATATCTGAAGCATAATAATGCCAATGCTAACACTTTAATGATGATTATTTAAAGATGAAGACGTTGATATTTGACTAATTTTAATCTGCAATTTAAATGAAATGGCAAACAATGAATTAGTCTGAGTCATTATTGCTTTTAGTTCTATAGATTATCCCTTTCGTATTGTTAGAATATAATGATTTGTTTTATTGATACCGTTATTTAAAATAATATCATCTTGAATAATCGGAAAAATAATGCATATTAACTTTAAAAAAATTGATTTATTGGGAATAAACATTTTGCCATTAACTATCGGTTTTAATTATCCTTTGCTAATAATTATAATAGTAAATCCATGAAAGGAAAGCGTCAATAATTATCAGGAGACATCAATAACATTCGATCCGAACCTTATCAGATAGCGTATATCACCAAACCTGTAAAGTCACCCTCGCCTGATAAAAAATCAGCCAACATAATCGCATCAACTAAAAGTCCAGAAATGAGTGATATCAAGAGGAAACTAACTCCGATTCGAGAATAATACACCATCAAACATCAATACTAACATTAAAATAAGGATAAATAATTCCGAACCAACTTTACCCCCACTCAAGGCAAAAACATGAACCAGGTTTATCAGACCAAAAATTAAAAGCCGAATATTGTGTACATGAAAAACTCATCTAACTACTAAAAAAAATTGCCTACCAGTGAAACCAATTTTTCTAGTCCACCTTCAAATTCTCGAGCTCGGAATATGAAAATATAAATTGTGGCAGACTATGCTCCTGAAGATTTTGAAATAAGACAAAAGGATTCAGAAAAGAGAAGAGAGAGGTCAAATTAACGAGACTATGATCAGGCTTTACGTTAAAAAGATTAGACAATTCGCTAGCTTCGATAAATCATTGATATGATAAATAAGAATAACTAAAACATTGATGAAGGTAGTCAATATGACAGAGATTTAAACATTTCTCGAAAGATAAAATAGTAGAGCTAATCGAGGGCAGCACTTTTGATATAGAACCAAAAGCTACTGCACGTTATCCAAAAAAATCAAATTAAAATAACACCTACCAAGGAGCAGATTTTAAACAGAGAAATCAGCGAGCTAAAAGAATCCCTTAAGGACAAAGAGTTTTAAATTGAAGATTCAATATCTAATCTCAAGAGCAAAATTTAGCATTTAAAGATCGAAAATTCTGAACTGTTGAATTAAAATTAAAAGCTGATAAAACTCCTCAAGGATCGAGATAATCAAGAAAGATCAAAAAGTGACTCTTTGGCAAGCAGCATTTTGTCTATGCCCAGCAAATCAGCCGATAGATAAAAAGTTACTTTAACAAAGATCAAATAGCAGCATCAAGAAAACATTCAACTTATGAAAAATAATTTTTATCAAGATTTTTAGCAACTGGAAATCGCCTTCCAAAATCATTGCTCATAAATTGAATAAAAACTATACAACATGAATTCTAAATTGGCTCATCTCCAAGGGTTCACAAGTAAATTATAAGATAGGCAATTTGACAAGACCAAAAAAGGAAATTCAAGGTAAGAAAACCATAAAGAAAAGGAACGGCATCAATAAATATAATCCCTATTACTGCAAAAATATAGCAAATATGACCAATAGATTAATGACCAAAAGAAGAAATACTAAAAATTAAACCAATAGTTTGAAAGGGCAAACGAATATATCCAATAATTATAGAATCAACTCAGAGTCTCATCAGGTTAGATATAATTCCGCAACAAGGAGTCCTAAAATCAGTAAGAAATGGAGCTGATATAAAAACTGATGAAATAAAAATTGCAACTTCAGCATTCTCTTGACTCTCTGTAAGAAGAAAATAGGCATCTGCGAGATTAAATCTCAATCATTTAAAGCTCAAAAGATCGATAGATTAAATAAAGTTTGTCCAAACTGTAGGAATCTCTGATGTCCGAGTATGTGTCGAAGATGGAACAAGACAAGCGAAAGTATAATCAGATCATCACCGAGCTCACTGAGAAGGTACAGCAAAGAGAATAGAAATTTATAGAAGCAACAGATGTCTATGAAAAGGATAAAATTGATACATAGGAAAAAGTTAAACAGGCAATTTAACTTTTTAGGAAAGAGAATGAAGCATTCAAATCTAGCAATTTGCATAAAAGCAACGAAATATAAATCCTTCGGGAATAGAATACAAGATTCAGATCTGAACTCATCTCAATTACTGCAAATAGATCTGAGTAAAGCAAAAATATTAACGAGTTCGCTGATGAATGCCAAAATCTTAGAAACAAATGTATTAGACTTGAAAAACAGGTGGATGAACTTAATCAAGAGATTCAGTAAATGGAGATCCATATGAAAGAGCAAGGAAGATAAAAATAGGAAATATAGTAATAAAATAATTAGTTAAAAGTGTAAATCAATGAAAAGCTTAGTAGCATCTCTCAGTTACAGGAATCAATTCGATAATTAATAGGTAATTTGGATCATTAAAAGTCTGTCAATGTTTAATTGCAGCGGAGACTTGAGCAGATATAGACCAAACTCGCAAATGATGAAGTTATGCATTATCAACAAATCACTTCCATGCAGCAATAAATTACTAGCAAAAGTCAGCAACTTACTTTAGCTACATAAAAACTTAGAATTAATGAAGAAAATATAAAAGAAAAGATTCAGGAGGTGTAAAAAATTTATCGTCTTTATGAAGAACTCAAAAGATAAAGAGTCTCCTTCAACGATGAATCTTTAGAGGAGTAGCTAAAAGAACTGAAGAAAATGATAACTACTTTTGAACTCAATAAAAACGCAAAATTTGAGAATTAAATAATCGAGGACTACTATCGCCTTGGATATTAACACTAAAATAAAATCGAAGAGAATGTCAGACAGCTCAAAGAAATCGAGAGACTCAAGGAACAGTTGATTTGTTAATAGCAAGAAAAATTATTCCTAATTTAAAAGGTATCCCTTTTGGAAAAGAATATTTAGATCTATGAACGGTAGTTGAAAGAAAGAAAGATAATGTATGAGCAAATTTTGCAATAAAAGATGAGAATTGAAAAATAGGCGTATCTTATCAAGAGGATTAAGGCAGAAAAAAACAACATTCAGGAAGGATATAACTCAAAAATTGCAGACATGAATAGTAGAATTGATCGAATTTTAAAATTAGAGCGAGATCGAGCCTAAAAATGGTAAATTTAGAATCATCATTGATATTCGATTGATCAGCCACTTTCTTTATTCGCATCATTTATTATTAAGGACTTATTTTATAAAATTGGTATGTTTATTGCGGATGTAATTTAACAAAATATCAAGATACTTTGCATAACCACAATCTTCAGCAGATAGTTTACTCAATCTTATTTTAATATAGAAAATATATCAACAACTGAGAATGATTGCATAGACATATGTGCCCAGGAAAACACCAAACATTATTGTAACTGGCACTCCTGGTACAGGGAAAACAACTTTTTGCCAGCTCCTTAATCAATCTCTTAACTTTATTTATCTTCCCATTGGCAAGCTCATAATCGATAATAAACTCTACAACAATTGGAACGAAAAGTTTGATGTTCCTGAATTTGACTAAGATAAACTCATAGAATTTCTTAGCACCAATTATAACATTCAGACTGGTGGACTTCTCTTTGATTTTCATAGTCCTGATGTGTTTCCGTAGGAATTTTTCGATATGGTGATCTTAATGCGTTGCGAAAATGAGACCCTCTATAAGCGACTAGAGTAAAGAGGTTACAAACAATAAAAAATTACTGAAAATATAGAGTGTGAAATATTCGAGGAAATCAAGCACGATATCGACGAGCATTTTACAGACAAGAGCAAAATAATATAATTGAGAAATTAAAAACCAGAAGACATGGAGAAAAATCTACAAATTGCAATTAATTGGCTGATGGAGTACAAACAAAAGAGGGAAGTCGAACAATGATTGCTATCTACATCTATAAATGAATTTAGTTTCATAACAAAACAGGGTTTATTTTAACAAATGATATGACGCATTCTGTATAAATAAATAGTTAAAACTGACTTGCTAATATCGAGTAATTCTTGACCATTTTCCATTTTGAAATATAATTAATAATGAATCTGCGATTATTAGAATAAAATATATTAACTGTCATTATTCAAGTGCATCAATAAAGGTCTCTTCTTAGTATTTATTGGCATTTTTAAAGCATATTTTGCAAACCAAATGAAATGATTTAGGAAAATTCATAAAAAACTAGACTATGAGAGATAATAATTCAATTCTGGATAATTAACTAAAAGAGAGTACAAGTAATCATTTTACAAAAAGTAATGCAAAAATAATTTGGAAGAATAGAATATTATATTTATGGAAAATATGAATAAATTCAATATTTCATCGAGCTCATCTACACGTCTCACAATTTATGATCTTTCCCTTAACCAACTTGCCAGCAATAACCACAATTAAGTCATGCCAGTCCTCCTCCAAAAGCTGCATAAACTTCAATCCATCTTAGACGCTTCTAACAACGAAAAAGAAGCTTTAAAAATCAGATAACTGCAATTAACATAAGTTCTGAAATAAAAAAAGCAGCAGCTGAATATATTTTAAAAACTTAAATATAATCATGGCTCTGACTAAAGGTCTTAGAATTAACATTTTCATTACAAGGAAATACAAAGTAAACGTTCGGTTTGCAATAATAATGAAAATAAATTAAGAAATAAATAACCTTATTTTGTTGCACAATCTCCAAAATGCTTGCCTTCTGAGCAATTTAATGATGATGATAACACTAAAAATATAAAAATTTAAAGATCAAATCATACAAATTCAAGATCAAAGATTAATGGTTTAAAAAATCAAAATAAGTTGCTACTGACTAACAATACTCATTTGAAGAAACCATCTTTAAATTTATAGTGTAAAAATATTTAGGAGATATGGAATGAAAAATTACCTAAATATAGCATTAAACAACATCTATTGCCGCGTACTTTTCTGTGATTAATATTTATTTTATTTGGCAAATGCTTCTCTAAACTTAATATTTAATTATATTCAGAGTTTACGGTTTCTATGAATTTAATAAAATATAATTGATTTTGATCTGCACTTAATTATACATTTTTCTTTGGGATTAAAAAATGTTAGAATCAATAACTTTTATGATCTTCATCTTTAATCCTAATTAAAAATTATTTAAAATAATCAATTGTCCAGCAGATAGAGGATAGACTTTTAGATTAAGATACATATAAAAGGAAACATCATTCATTGTTCAATTTCTGAGAGTTGACCTTAATCTTTAGCTTTTAATTGTTTATAAATTAATACTCCTGTTGTACCAACTGTTCCAAAGACAGATATTATTCCGCCCAGTACATAAAGGGTTTTTATCACAATCTGTCTTGCATTTTGATTGAATTTAATCTGCGCCAACAGCACTAACCAAAAAACTATCATGACTTTGACTATAGTTCCTGTATTCATGCTCTGAATATGTCCATTCACATTTTGAATCTCAAGAATACGTTTAACCATATTGATGGAATTCTGAATAATTTAAAAAATATTCTTTTTATGAGGTTTTCGATAACTGATGATCTTGTCACGCTTACTTCTTTTTACTCGCCCTTATAGTTGTTTATGATTGCTCCAATGACTTTCTTCTTCTTCCATTCTACCTGAATCTTCACAATCGCTAGCAGAACGTATTTTTATCATTTTAGTTAGCTCATCTTCTGATTGAGCTTGTGTGTGGAGCTCGTCATGCCGATCTTTGAGAGATAAAAGCATAGATTTATCCTCTTATATAAAAATTACTTGCTTCATTCGTTCTTTACCCAAAAGAATCTCTTGGAAATATACTGGCATAATTCTAACAACTCCTTTTGCCAAATATTTCTGTTTTGTCTCAGGATTTATATCTTGTAAAGCATCAATAGCATGATCAGGCTCAATTGGTTAGAGAAAGGGCCGAAAGAGTAATTTTACAAATCTAAAAGATTCATAAAACCAAAAATCACAGAGAATATCGAATATTGATCTATTTAAAAGGTGATGTTGTATGTTTTAAGGCAATAATTAAATAAGCCCTCTTTAGGTGTGCTTGAGAATGATGAGTGACACGTATTTATAAGTAAAATAGGCAGCCACTGTAAGACAAACGATTGTTACTAATTAGAAGATGGCAAAAGATAGTAGGAGAAGGGATAGAATGGTTAATATTCGAAGTTGGTTTTACGTCATAATAAAAAAATAAAGCTCTTTATATTATTTTAAGAAGAAATAGTTAGCACAAAACATCAATTTTTACAAAATGTTGAATTATTTTGTTTGCACTGACAAATTAAATGTTGTTATAATCTATGGGAGATATTCTTAATCATTACAATTTAAAATATTGAATGTATTTCAATTATTAATTTAAATAAGATAATTTGAAAAAAGCACAAAATTAATTAAATCATATGCCTCAGGCAAATCAGATATAGAAGTATAAAATATTCATTGAATTATTAACTTAAGCATAATAGAAACAAGTAAATATTAAAAAATTGGAAGAATCATTATAACTACTCGACTTAAATAAAATCTATCACTTATTTTTGTTTGATTCTAATAAACTCAATATTTTTGGGTCCGAAAATAAACGGCATCTTTTCTCCTTTATCCTTTATCTTCATCATAATAAATTTCATTAACATTTATTGTGATAATTGATTTTAATTGTTACATTTAAGATCCGCATCTGTTTTCTAAGGTTATTTTTCCTAATTTTACCTTTGTAGATGCCCAAAAAGAAATTGTTTGACTAAAAGTTAATGCTGTGATGTAGTTATGTTAATTTTTTCAAGGGTCTGTATAGTTTTCAGCTATTCTGTGACCTAAGAGGATAATTAATGGGCTGTTTTAGTTAAATATTTGGTTTTAATGATGCTTTTAAATATTTTTGTAACTTATGAAGCTAAAATTGGTAAAGAGAACTAAAAAACATTCATATAGTTATCCAAAACAAAAGGATGCTACACTTCCTTAAAAGATACTATACTCAGTGAATCTCCCTGAATAAACAAATATTTACTTTTATTATTGCACCAACTGCTAGGTTATGATAGCTATCGCAGTAATTTGGAGCAGAGAATATAGTAAGGCAAAGAGGAGCTCTTGCATAACCATACTGATATTTGTAGCCTTTTGCTGTAACTTCATGTCCTCTAATAATTAGTTTCAGACTATTATTCTTCAGAAACATTTAACTTTGCAGAGGACTAAACATATACGAACAGCATCTTGCCTTATTGAATGCCCAAAAATCTGATCTATTATCTGAAGGATCACTCCACATGAGATCAGTAATGGGTAAGTTTTCTTATATATCTACAAACCGATTTATCAGCTGGATTTAATCTTAATAAAACCAAAATTACAAAGATTATTAAGTTTGGGAGATATACCTCCGTGAACGGCAAAATATTTTGAGTCGATGATTGCGCACAAGGGCAGTTTCATAAACAGTTCCAGAAAACGCTCATACATATCTGAGTTATATTTAGTTTCGCCTGAATTAGTCTTATCTCATACATTCAGTTTTAAAGTTGAAAATAGTGGTCATAGCCCGTGCCTCATGGTTACCCCGTAAAAGCTGTATCTGCTTCGGGTAGAGACATTTCATAATAAGCAGTAATGTGATGACTTCAATACAAAATTTGCCTCTATCCACATAATCTCCAAGGAAAAGATAACTAACGGCAGGAGGCCATCCAAATTTTTAAAAAATATTGAGTAAGTCAAAAAATTGGCCATGAACATCTCCTATAATTACGATTGGAGACTTGATTTTAAGCAAGGTGGGTTCATTGACTATATTTTATTAAAGTTACCTAATATAGAAGAACTCTTCTCAATTATATTTATAAGTTCACCAATTGGAAGATTACCTTTTTGCTTAAGTAAATTTATGATGGTGGGAATGTCCTTAAATTCGTTTATCTCCAAGGTGGTCCTACTATTTCTTACTTCCTGTAATATTTTCTTATCGTATTGTTGTTCCATTAGTAAACTATTATAAATGTATGAGATAAATATAGAATATGATTGATCTTTTAAATAATCGTTTTTAAGGATTATTGTTTTATAGTAAACTTCTTTCCTGTCAATTTCTCTACTTAAAAGGTCTCGAACTTTAAAACTTCAATCAAATCCTGTTTCTTATTAATAATTTAACTCCCCAAATTTAACAAAACAGTCCCACCAGCAAAATCTCTTCAGGAGAGATATATTTTCTTAAAATAAGACTGCATCATAATTTAGTTTGGAAATTTATCAGTTATTGAACGTTTAATTTTCTGCAAAAATCACATCATTAATTCATTCTAATTTTTTTTTCTGCTGCTACTCTTGAAACGCCTGATTATATTTTGATAATTCAATCATAATCTGATTCCTATATTCTTTATTTGTCTTTGGAACAATTTTGGAATATTAATAATAAAAATAACAGGGAAGAAGTTCTTTTAATTTTATGAGAATTGAAAAGAAATTTATATCCTATATATTGTTTTATAGAATATTTGAATGATCTAACTTTTAAATTTTACATTATCTTTGGAATAATTGATATTATTAAGTTTAAGTAATTGATATTATTAAGTTTAAGTAGATTCAGATATGATTAGAAGATGTCAACACGAGAACATTTACTTTTATTTATGGATAAATGCTAATTTAGATGGATGTTATGCAAATATACCGATAGCTTAATGTGCTTAAGAATTTACATATTTATCAAAAAGCTGTGGTGTAATATTTTGAAACATTAAGTCATTATTATATCAAATCCGTATGAGGATTTTAATTGCTGTTTTTGAACAAAGAAATAGTTAATAAAATTAATTGAAGAATATATAGTAAATAATAGAAATAGAAAGTCTTCACTTCTTTCCAACTGATGAGCAATCTATTGACCTCCGGTGTTTGGAAGTGGGGATAGAATTTTTTTATGTGCTCACCCTTTCAGTGTAATTCGTTTCCTCACTCATCTTTTTAGGTTTGCCGTGGTTAGTTAAATCGAAATTTATCTTTTTAAAGATAGCCCTTTCCACTGTGTTTTGCAAATCCATGGGTAGAGGCTTTAACTTAATAAGAGAAGATCTATGTGGAGTATTTTTTTGTTTGGTAAATCTTGACATCTCTGAAAAATCAGATGATTAAATCTATCGCTTTAAAAGCAGATAGTATATAGCATGATAGCGATCCAATTTATATCTTCTTACGCTTTATATTACTTTTTTTCTATCCACTTGACACTCTCTTTCAGCCAAGGCAAGAAGACTATTTTCAATAAGGATCGTTTCTCTTTCACAATCAATTGAACTTGGAGAATCGAAATAATATTGCATTAGGAGGTCACTTTTCAACATTCCATTTAGAGTGACTCTCCGATTTGCTTGTACAAATATAGTTGAGAGAAGCTTGCAGACACTAGGACTGAAATATGGTTTAGGTGCCCACTCAAAATTCATGATCTTGCCAAGTTTGACATTGTTATCTTTGTCCTCAAAGGGAAGTTCTGCTGCTAGCATTGTGTAGAGAGTCACTCCGAGGGACCAAACATCCATTAGTTAAGCACAATACCCCTTTCTAAGCAAGACTTATGGGGCAGTATAAGAAGGAGTTCCGCAAACTGTGGTTCTTAGTTCTTAACCTTCTTTTGGCGCTTGACAGCTAAATCCAAAATCTACTAATTTTGCTTTTTGATCCTTGTCAAGCAATATATTTTCTGGTTTAATGTCCCGATGACTGATGCCCATTTTATTCATGTAAATCAGCGCTGATAAAACTTAATGGAACATTTTAGCTGCATCTCTTTCTTTCATTGGACCACGTTTAATAAGAAAATTGAGTAGTTCTCCGCCAGGACAGTATTCCATGAAGATATATACTTTATTATCCTTTTTAATGACTTCATAGATCTGAGCGATGTGCTAATGAATGAGTTTTTGATGCATGGCTATCTACCGGTCGATCAGGATAATCTGCTCGGGGTCACAGTTTTACACTTTCAATATTTTTACGGCGACTGCTTACCGAGTTAGCTTGTGAACAGCCCTTCGAACAGATCCATAGCCTCCTTCGCCAATAGTCTCTTCT
>Ga0302186_10000231_pt1 | contig 51867 bp, 53 predicted proteins | sample II_Bog_E1_2_FD_198782 | JGI IMG/M metagenome (GOLD analysis project Ga0302186, IMG submission 198782) | Peat permafrost microbial communities from Stordalen Mire near Abisko, Sweden - II_Bog_E1_1 | ecosystem: Environmental > Terrestrial > Soil > Wetlands > Peat | place: Sweden: Abisko...
CTATGGAAGTTCGAGTCTTCTCCCGAGCACAGTGCAAAAGAAAATCACCCTGTAATTTATGGGGTGAGTTTCTTTTGCACTGTGCTGGCCGAAGCGCGTCAGTGCGAGGTGGAGTCACGAGCTTTTTCAGCTGAAAAAGACTTATGAACAAAATTCAATAAAAAAATAAAACCCGTTATATAACGGGTTTTATTTTTTTACTCTTTTACCTCTGCTCTCTTTGTATCTGAATTTGTTTCTTTTCGAACCTGTAAGATTTCACTCTTCAAATGTCTCTTCAATTCTTTCGCTGCTTTCTCTCGAATATAATAAAGTTTTGATCGTCGCACTTGAGCACGTTTGAGAACCTCGATTGAATCGATAACGGGTGAGTAAAGTGGGAAAATTCTCTCAACACCAACTTCATTGATAACTTTTCGAACAGTAAAAGTACCGCCAGCTTCTTTACCATGCTTTTTTGCCAAAATCATTCCTTCAAAAGCCTGGAGTCTTGTTTTTTCTCCTTCTTTAATTTTCTGCCAGACGCGTACGGTGTCGCCAGGTCGCATATCGATTTGCTTTCGTGCCTCCATGTCTACTGGTGATATTTTGATATTCTTCAATTCCATAGTCCTCGTAATTTAGCATACAAAAATATTTTTAGCAAATAAAAAATCCTCCTTATTTATTCATTTTTTCAATAGCTTCTTCAAAATCTTCTGGATATGGAGCAACAATATCTATCTCTTTGCCACTTGGAATCGTTATAATGAGCTCCCGAGCGTGAAGGGCAAGCCTTTTAAAGCCCAGCCAATTTCTTTTTTCCAAGAAAAATCGGGTTGCATAGAGTTCATCATGAACTATTGGATGATTGATTGCCGTAAGATGCACACGAATCTGATGCGTTCGCCCTGTTTTTGGCATCGCTTCTATAAAAGTCGTATCGTTTTTTCTTTTCAAAACTTTATAATACGTTACGGCTTCGCGAAGATCACCCCGCGCACCTCGTTGCGCAGTCCATTTTCGAAAATCATTTGGACTTCGTCCGATTGCACGATCAATCATTCCGCGATCTTCTTTTACATCACCATACACAAATGCATGATACACCTTGTGTACATTTCGCTCCTGAAACTGTTCTTTCAAAAATTCATACGCTTTTTTATTTTTTGCAATAATAAGACACCCTGTCGTATCTTTGTCTATTCTATGCACAATACCAGGACGCACCAACTTTGTGCCATCTTCTAATACGAGAGGTTCACCGACATTTTTTGTCTTTGGATATTTTTTCAAAATCCAATCGACCAAAGTTTTTTCTTTGGTTCGCCCATCGGGATGCACCATAAGCCCTGCAGGTTTATTGATGATCACAACATCTTTGTCTTCATAAAGAATTGGAATTTTCATAATCGTCTTGATAATCTAGCACAGATACGCTATTGTATAAAGCACGAAGTTTAATTGACTTCAAAAAGGGCGATTAGCTCAGTTGGTAGAGCGCTTCATTTACACTGAAGATGTCACAGGTTCGAGTCCTGTATCGCCCACAAAAATATCCGCGAAAGCGGATTTTTTGATGGGCGATAAGCAAGCAAAAGTCTTTGCTTGCGTCAGGACTCGAAAACCTTTGATAGTTTTATAGAGTGTACTCACGAATATAAAACAGAAAAGGTGTATAGCTCCTGTAAGGAGAGAGGCTCCTGTATCATAAAGAATCTACAAAATCATCTATTTGCTTAAACGATGAAAGTTCTATTACTTTATGTTTGTGTGGAGATATGAGTTCAGCATGAGTAGTTTTCCCTTTTTTGTATCCAAGACGATATCTTTTATAAACAACGTGTTTCATCATTTTCAAAGTTTGTATTAAACTTTCATCTTTTCTAACAAAATGTCTTTTAATAAGATTATAACACTGAACAATGCCGCTATTATATTTAAGAAAAATTATTAAATCTGCAGAATCCAGACCTGGTTCCAGTAAATGACGGGTTGTTCCTTCAACAATCCATTTTTCACGCAAATAAATTTTGGAAATATCTTTTATGCTTTGTTCTCTGTCATGACGTGTTGTAAATTTTATTTCATAAAAATAATCGTCAGTAGAATAATGAGGTATATCCAATTTTTTGGACATAATTGATGCTAGTGTAGATTTTCCACGTCCAGCTTCCCCGATGATTATTATTTTGGCATAAGTTTGTTTTGGCATTGGAGTAATTATACATTTGTTTGTTCGATTAACAATTATATAGCTTTCATTTGGGTCCCAACCCAAACTCAAAACCTCGGCAGGACCGCTTCGCGTATCTCTCCTTACAGGAGCTGTACACCTTTCGTATCGTACTCACTACGTTCCGTGCGATACACTCAAGGTTTTTCGATTCCTGCACGTGAGTGATTACTATCACTCACTCGAGGGCACAATTATAAAACCGCCCTAAAGCGGTTTTATAATTGTGCCCTCGGCAGGAATCGAACCTGCATCAAAGCCTTAGAAGAGCTCTGTTCTATCCATTGAACTACGAAGGCAAGCCAAGGAACAATACTAAACTTTAGTCAATAAATCAAATATTTTTATAAATTTATTTTTCCTTTTTCTTTTTAAACTTTAATTTTAAATCGATGGATCAATTGAGGATGTTTCTTTCATCGTTGTAATTTCTGTCTGACGCAATTGAAATTCGCTGATAAGAGATTTCAATTGATCGGTTTTGAGCGTCTCAATCGCCAATTCATTTTTATTCACGCTGACATACATGCCACCATTTGCGATTTGAGTATAAATAAAAATATCAAAAAATACAGACGCGATAAGCATAATCGAAAAGAAAATAATGAGCATATTCCAATCTCTCTTTGGATGTATGGTCGCGCCGGAATCCCAAACGTGATCAAATAATGGCTTATAAAATATGTGTGTGTTTTTCATATGTTTATTGTTGTTCAAGAACGGTAAAATCAAGCGCTCCCGACCACTCTGGCACCGTTTTTCCATTTATTTGATAATTTGAAAACTTTGAAAGCGATGCTTGATTTAACACAATCTTGAGCGGATATGTTTCGAGAAGTTTAACGAAGTATTTCACATCCTTCCACTGTCCGAGCACATTAATATTCACATGAATAAGTTGTGCATTAATTGTAGATGCTTGGGTCAATGGTTGATCCACTACCGAATTCACTTGCAATTTGACACTGCTTGTCGCAGCAATACTTTCAAGAGTCTTGATAAAATCAACATCACCACCTTTTGGTACAAGAAAGGTATCAAGTGCGGTTTGATATATTTGCGCATTCTGGATGTCGGTTTTCATCAGCGAAAGTGTTTCTTGTTTTTTTATTTCTGTTTTTATCTTATCAGTATTTTGCACCGTTTCAGCGATTTGATTATTCATCTCTCCAAACAACATGAGAAAAATTCCAACAACAAAAATATCGAGAAGTAAAAACAACGTAAAGAGAATTTTGGTGTGTTTTTGAATCATGTTATTTTGATGGTGTATATGTATACATAAGAGTAATGGTAAATTGATTGTCTGCATCGGCAATCAAATCAGAAACAGGAAGATCAATGTGCGAAAAAGTTCCATCGATACTGAGACTATTGTCATATGCGGTCAAATCATCTCGCGTATCTGCAGTGCCGGTTATTACAAAAGTTTTTGAAGCGCCGGAAATATCGGTCATTGCAATGCTTTGTATGTGCACATTTTGATTTTTCAATGAAACAATTTTTTGAATCAAATCACTGGTCAGCATACCAGAAGCGTCTTCATCAGAAAGCACGGGGAGAAGCGCATTTGCATTTTTTATAATACGCATTGGATCATTGTCGTTTGATTGTTGCAATATACCTGCTGATGCAAGCTGATTCTTCACTGTTTGATCCTTGTATGTCGAGAAAATAAAGGACGGAGAAAAAAGCACGATCAAAAATATACCGGCAATAAAAATAAATACAAAAAGAAGTATGAGGAAACGTGTTCCGTACTCGAGAAAAATCTGTTTTCTATTTTTTTGTGGAAGAAAATGAAGCATAAAAATTTTATTTATTATTTGGAATTGCAAGCCCAATACTTGTTGCAAATCCGAGCGATGTTTGAAATGACATTGCGGGCAAAGATTCATTGATATCAAGAATATTTTCCCATACATTCGCAATAAGAATTTCACTATTGATATTCTGACTTATATGATTCGAAAATCCTGGCAATGATGCGCTTTTGCCACAGAGAATAATCTGATCGATTTTCTTTGGAAAAAAATCACTTCCGCTCTCGGATTTTGAGATAATATACGAATTAAATTTTTCCACTTCATCCTTCATAACAGAAAAAACATTAATCACCGATGAAAGAATCTCTGCATCATTCATTGCATCTTGAGATGTCTCCGTGGTCTTTGCATTCGGTATTTTTGAAATTCTGCTAATATTTTCAATAAGATTTTTATTACCAATAGAAATTGTGGAACTAAAATGCACAATGTTATTCCCCACAAAAGACAAGACGGTCGAATCGTCTTTTATATGAATAATCATGAAAGCCCGATGATCTCCGCTTGCGATCACAGATCGTGCAGTCATCTGTGATTCGATTTCAAAAGAAAGAGGTATGAGTCCGGCAAGCGCGCAACTATCTGAAAAAGCTTTTATGATTTTTTTAGGAATAACGGAGACATTCACATGCACGTTTCCTGTATTTTTTGCATCAGTCGAGTCATTTGAGAAAACATTATACTCAAAAAAAACTTCATCTGCCTTGAGCGGAACATTTTCTTCAAGCTTAAACTCAATTGCTTCTCGCATCTCAGAAGATTTCACATTCGGCATATCAATATCAAACAAGTATGTTTTCTCTTCGGGAATAGAGATGCGCACAAAAGGAGTGGATATTTTACTTTTTACTACGCCGAGAGCTTTTACAAAAAGTTCAGTATTGATAATTTCCCCATCCCGCACCGTATCTGGAAGCAATGGCACTTCCCCAAAAGTTTTCAGCGACAAGATTCCTCTTTTATTTTTAAATTCAATATACGTGATTGATCGATTATAAACAGCAATACCCGCAACCGGCATCGCAAGATAATTCGGAGTATAAAAAAGTTTTTTGAAAAATTTTTCCATATAATTTTGATAATCGCAACCAAATCGTTCAATCACACGATGCAACGTGGAACCATGCGTATAGTATATCAAAAAATATATGTATCGGAAATGATACCTATTCCATAGTGGGTGATTTTCTACTTCGTATTATTTCAATAAGAATCGGCAAAAAAGAAATCGAGACAATAATCAAGATAATCGGCAACATATACACATCAATTCCAGGAATAATTCTTCCTAAAAAATATCCTGACAAAACAAGACAAATGGACCATACCAATCCGCCCAAAAGGTTATAAAAAATAAAATCTTTATATTTCATATTTCCAATACCAGCAACAATCGGAGCAAATGTTCTTACAATTGGTATAAATCGAGCGAGAAAAATTGTTTTATTACCATACGCTTCATAAAAATGCTGGGCGCGGGCAATATGTTTTTTTTGAAAAAAGAATGAATCGTCTTTTGTGAAAATTTTGGGACCAACTTTTTTACCAAACGAATATCCCACGCTGTCTCCCAACACGGCACAGACGAATGCTCCGATAAGCAAATAACCAATCGGCAAATAATGTCCTGCCGCAAGAAATCCTGCAGTAAAAAGCAGTGAATCTCCAGGGAGAAAAAAACCAAAAAAAAGTCCAGACTCGGCAAAAATAATAAAAAAAAGTCCAAGTAAGCCAACCGTTTTTATAAGAACAATCGGCTGGAGAAAATATAAAAAAGTGTGTAACATATATTATCCAAGAATACTTCCTTCTTTGATAAAATCAGGAACCTCCATAAGCGCGAGATTTTCTTCCGATTTCACCGCGAGTATCATGCCGTCCGACATAAGTCCCATCAGTGGTCGAGGTGCGAGATTTGTCACGAATACGACCTTTTTTCCAACAAGCACTTCAAAATTGGGAAAATATACTGAAATTCCAGAGATGATTTGTCGTGGTGTGCTTTCAGCAAAATCAACCGAGAGTTTCAAAAGCTTTTCCGATCCCGGAACTTTTTCTGCAGACAAAATTTTTCCAACTTTCATCTCAACTTTTTTAAAATCATCATACCCGATTTTTTCAGAAAATTCAGAGGTCTCTCCTCGGCTTTTGAGAGGTGAGTTCTCAGAATTTTCTGCGTTTTTTTTCTTTTCCTGTCGATGAGCTTCTTTGTCCATAAAAGTTTGCAAAATAATCGCCGCGGCACTCGCATCAAGCATGTCAGTCTTTCCAAAATTTTTCTCAACTTGCATTGAGGACATAAATTCTGGTTCTAAATAAATTGGTAATTTCACAATGACAGATAAATCTCTTTTAAACGCGATGATTTTGGGATTAATTGTATTATCCTCGCCTTTATAATTTTTTGATTCACCAATAACAATCGCCTCACAATTTTCTTGCGTAATAATGTCACTGATTTTTTCCAAAAGTTTTGCATCAGATTCCAATATCATTTTAGGAAATGCGACTGTGCCATCTGCGTCTGAAACCGCGATACCAACTCTTTTTTCTCCGTAATCTATGCCGATATATTTCATATACCTATCATACACGATTTTCCAGCAAAGAAAAATCTATTGTTGGACATACACTGAAAATAAAAATGGTGGGTAAAAATCAAACGATTATCCAATCTTTTGATATTCTGCACAAAACTTGTTAAAATGAAGAGCATGAATACACAATCAATAAATCAGATCGGATCGGTCATCGCTACAAGTCCATGGCTTATGATTATTATCGTCTGGTCTCTCGTCTGGAAATTACTCGCATTATGGAAATCCGCACGAAACAACCAGCTCACATGGTTTATCGTAATGGGAGTGGTCAATACTGCTGGACTTCTTGAAATCAGTTATCTTATCTGGATGTATTTTAAAGAGAAAAAAGAAAAAAACAGGCATAAAACAACGCAAATAAAAAAGCGGCGCATGAAATGCGCCGCTTTTTTAAAAACTATTTTGCCTTCTTTGGTTTCTTTGTTTCCTTCTTTCGAGCATTATTTCCTTTTGCCATATTTGATTTCAATTAATCTAATAATGTAATTATTATAACATGAATATATAAAAACAAATTTATAAAGCTTTTTTAAATTTATATAACACCCCAAAAATGTTCGAGAACGCGACTTGTAAATTAAGACAATTTAAGTTAAATTAGATTAGTTTTTGGAGAGGTGCCAGAGTGGGATAAAAGCAGACTGCTTTGCTTTTATCCGCGAGCACAGCGAGGGCGGCAAACACTCTGGCACCGTTCCGAAGGACGACAAATTTGAACGAAGTGAAATATATTTGGAGAGGTGCCAGAGTGGTTGAATGGACCAGTCTTGAAAACTGGAAGGCTCGCAAGGGTCTCGCGAGTTCGAATCTCGCCCTCTCCGCCAAGACGAGCATGCACGAGATGCTTAATTTATAACAGTTTTTTGACGATGAAATTTTCGATGTATTTGAGATTCGAACTCTCGACGATTTTTATCTATGTAATTAGAATAAGCTTGATAAAAATTTGATCCCAACCACCAGCTTTAACAGCAATTTTTTCATCCCAGGATGGATATCACAGCGGTTACAAAGCATTATTTTATACTTTACGATGGAGAATTCTATCTGTACGAGGAATATAAAGAAAAAAATAAATTCTTTGCAAAAAGAATTAGAACTTTCAAAAAGTGGGTTCTAGTCTCCTATATTCTTTCCAGTGGAGGTAGATTTTATCTTACGAAAACACTTACCATTGCGATAAGTGCAATGATAGCCCAGATGAGATTGAGCCAGAATGGTTGATAATCTTTTTTATAATAGGTCTCAATAGTAATTCCTATTGAACCAGTAAAATTTAGGATCTGATAAATAAAATTTGTTGGAGCAACAAAAGTAAAACTTACTAGCGCATATGCTACGACAACAGCAACTAGCCCGTACCATCCAAGAAAATTGTTTATTTTTTTCATACTTAATATAATATCACAAAATCCTGAGGTCGGACCTCGAGAATATTAATACGCATCTACAATCCTCAACCTCACTTCTCCCCTTCCTCGAAAAAAGCTTTTTTCTATATTCGCGAGTAAGTCGATTTTTTCTCCTTGTGCAATTTTCACACCAAAATCTTCTGGCTTTTTGAAAAAAGCGATTGCAGAAATCTTTTGTCCTCGGCTATTTTTAAAAGAAATCTCTGTGTGATCCATCTTTTTCCCAAACACTTTTGCCTCAAAAATTTCAACTCCTCGAAATGCAAAAATCGGTTTTGGATTTTCCATACCAAATGGTGCAAGCGCACTCACCTCTCGTTCAATCTTTTCATTTACATCGTCGAGCGTAAGCACAGCATCAGCAACAACTTTTTTATCTGTATCACTCGCTAAAGAAATTTTCTGATATGAAGTCTCAAGTCCATCGGCGAGTACATCTACTTTTTCAAGGTGCACTGCAAAGCCACCCGACATCGAGTGCCCACCGTATTCTTCAAAAAGCTCGGCGCAATCGCACATCATCTCCACGATATTTACACTTCCATCTGAGCGGCACGAACCTTTCAAAGTCTTTCCTTCTTCTCGCCCCCAGAGAAATACTGGACCATCGTGGCCATCCATAAGTGAGTTTGCAACGAGTCCGAGAAGTGAGGGTTTCCACTTTGGATTTCCCGCAACAAGCACTTTTCTTTTTTTCTCTGGATCAATTTCTTTCCAGTGTTTTTTGATTTCTTTTACCATCACTGCAACAATCCCCTTTCGCTCATCATTTATTGTATTCAAGTGAAATGCGTATTCATCCGCCTCTTGTTCATTTTTTGCAGTGAGCATGTGAAATGCATCCTCAGGTTTCCCCATGCGACTTGCAGCATTGATACGAGGAGAAATCATAAATCCAATATCATCTTCGGTAATATTTTTCTGATCAACTTTAATAAGTGAGAGAAGTCTTCGCAATCCAAGTCGTGGAGATTTTCTCAAGACTTTAAGTCCGTAATATGCAAAAATTCTATTTTCCCCAACAAGTGGCACCATATCTGAAACCGTTGCAATACCTACCATATCAAGCAACCACTTTTCCCAACCCGTCGCTATCGCTCCAGTTTTAAAGTTTGTAAAGTTAAAGGTTGAAAGTTTAGAAATCAAAGCCTGCACGAGCTTAAAAGCGACTCCGGCTCCACAAAGATTTTTATCAGGGTAAGTACAGCCTTTCTGTTTATGATCAAGCACCGCGACCGCATGGGGCAACACTTCTTCACCAGCTTCATGTATTTTTGGTAAGTGATGATCGGTAATAATCAAATCGATTCCGTGCTTTTTTACTTTTTGTGACTCAGCAACATCAGCGATACCACAATCGATGGTAATAATAAGCTTCACATCTTTTTTTGCAAATTCGTCAATCGCATCATCATTGAGACCAAAACCTTCAAGTACTCGGTGCGGAATATAATTTTCAAAGTTATCATAGCCAATCTTTTTGAAGAAATCATGAAGTACTACAGCACCCGGAATTCCATCTGCATCATAGTCACTATAGATAACAATTTTTTCATTTGTATCTATCGCTTGAAAAATTCTCTGTACCGCGAGGTCCATACCGAGCATCAAAAATGGATCATGATTTTCTTCAAAAACTGGGTGCAAAAAAGTTTCTGCATCAGATGCGGTTTTGATACCACGATAAAAAAGAAGCTTCTGGATAAGCTCGGAATATTTTTGAAGTTCTTGTGCAACTTTTTCTGGGATTTCCTCGCGAACAGCGTATTCTTTCATAAAAACCATTATATCAGACAAAATACAAAAGAGCGGTTCGGCAAAGCCGAACCGCTCTTTTGTATTTTGTCTGATAAGCTACAAGCTAATTCCCTATTTCCTGAATCAACCCTACAAAATGATCCGCCTTCAAACTTTCTCGCCCGATCAAAAGTCCATCAACATTTCCTTTTTCAATAATCTCTTTCGCATTATTTTGTGTAACTGATCCACCATAAAGTATTGGGATCTTTGTAACATTTTTTGGACCAAGCAAATCACCGGTAACTTTTTTAATAAAGATGGTCATTTCATAGAGATCCTCAGGTTTCATCGCTTCGCTTTCTGGCTTACCGATCGCCCAGATTGGCTCATACGCAATAATCAGATTTTTAATAAGTAGTTTAGGTAATTTCATAAGTGCATCCTCGAGCTGTTCTTTGATCATCACGTATTGTTTGCCGTGTTCATCGCGCTCGCTGTCTCCCACACACAAAATAACTTTGAATCCATCCTTGAGCGCTCCCAAAAGTTTCTCTCGCACAATTGCATGAGTATCACCAAGCGCTCTTCTTTCAGAATGTCCAACGAGCACATATGTTACACCAACACTTTTCAACATATCCGCACTAATTTCCCCCGTATGAGAAACGCCTTGACCAATAAATACATCCTGCGAGCCTAAAAATATCTTTTTATTTTTTGCAAAAATATTTTCCACGCTGTTAAGAAAAAGAGCTGGGGGACAAACAATAATCCGTACGGGGCCAAAGTGTTTGCTTTGTTTCTGAATAGCGCTTGCAATACGTTCTGCTTCAGGAAGCGTTTCGGGGTTCATCTTCCAATTGGCAATAATAAGTTTCGTTTTCATGTTTCAAGTATATCATTTTCAAAAAGTTTGGTATATAATTATATAGAATTATGGAAAACAAAGTATCTTGGAAATCGCTTGAATATAAGAAAAAAGAAAAAACTGCCGACTGGTATTGGGCCGTTATTATTATTGCAATATCGATTGTCGTCGTATCATTTTTAGTTGGTGATGGATTTTTCGGCATTCTCATCATTGTTGCGACCATGACACTTCTCATGTTCTCCACTCATGAACCAAAATTATTAGACATCATGATTGATCAGCGAGGATTGATCATCAATACCGATATGTATCCGTTTGTAAATCTTGACGCATTTTGGGTCGATATTTCTGATCCCAATAATCATAAAATCATTTTCGAATCAAAAAAGACCTTTATGCCACTCGTTGTTATACCGCTTGATGAATATCATCATCTCGATATCAGAGATTTTCTTCTCCAATATCTTCCCGAAAAGGAAATGCACGAACCGGTCTCACAGAAAATCATGGAAAAATTAGGTTTTTAAATTCTCCGAGGTTGAGCCTTTTTGAATTCTTAAGGCTCCACCTCGGAGAATTTTATGTTTTACATTTTTCATTTTTCGTTTACACTGCTTACATCTGCCCCCATCGTTCAATGGATAGGATGAACCCTTGCGAAGGGTTTGATGTAGGTTCGATTCCTACTGGAGGCACACATTATAAAAAAAACCGATCTTCGACGGTTTTTTTTATAATGTGTGCCTCCAAGCAAGCAAACGATTTTGCTTGCGAGTAGGAATCGAAGCCCGATTGAGCAGATTTTATGAGCGAAGCAAAATAAAATATCCAATCGGGGTATGGGTCGTGTAACGACCGATATCCCATTGTCGATATCCGAAAATTCAAAAAAATAGTGTGCCGTACATGGCACACTATTTTTAAATTTATTTCTTTGCTTTTGCTTTATTCAAAACAAGAGTGATTCGTGACTTGTATCGCGCACCAGTATTCTTTTTCAAAAACTTTATTTTTACTGCTTTATCAATTGCTTTGTAAACTTCAGGAAGTTTCTTCTCCGCTTCCTTAATTTTTCCCCCCTTGATAAGTTTTTTCAAATCTTTGATTGCGGATTCTTGATCGCTTTTTCGTCGCGCATTAAAAATTTTCTTTTTCTTTGAAACTCTGAGTGCTTTTGTTGCTGATGATGTTACTGGCATACTATATAAATTAAAAGTTTAAAGCGAGAAGCTAAAAACAATATCCGGATAAAATTTCTGAAAAAATCTGAGACACAGATTTTTCCCTTGATGGATAAAAATAGAATACCATACTATTTATAAAAAGCAATCACCTGAATACAGTGCTCTCAAAAATATGGCTGTGGTATAATTATTACATGATTGCAAAAATAGAAGGTATCGTCTGGGATAGTAATGCGAAGTTCCTCACTGTCGGAGTTGGTGGAATTGGTTTTAAAATATACACGACGACTGAAACAAAAGATGTCTCACACAAAGGCGAAACGATTTCTCTTTTTACGCATCTTGTCGTACGAGAAGATGCACTCGACCTATACGGATTTCTCGGTCAAGAAGAACTCGATTTTTTTGAAATGATTATTTCGATTTCTGGTATCGGACCAAAAACAGGTTTAAATGTTTTAAATGTCAGCTCAGTCGGAGTTTTGAAGCGGGCGATCTCAACAGCTGATACAAGCAGTCTCATCAAAGTTTCTGGTATCGGAAAAAAGATTGCAGAGAAAATCGTACTCGAACTCAAAGATAAAATCTTTGATTCATCCGAAGAGCATGATGTCAGTCTCCGTGATGAGATCGATGCCGTCGAAGCACTCAAAACGCTCGGCTATACACAAAAAGATGCGCGCGACGCACTCAAAGAAGTTGAAAAGAAATTTACAAAAACAGGAGACAGAATAAAAGAGGCATTAAAAATTTTAGGGAAATAGTTTTATCCCCAAGGAATTCCCCGAGGTGGAGCCTCGGTATACCGAGGCTCCACCTCGGGGAATTTTTATCCAGTTAATTTTTGATGCACATTGCAATAATGTGCACTCCGACCACCCACAACAATTCTTTGAATGATACCCGTGCATCCTTTTTTCTGGCAACGATTTCCTGTTTGACGATATGCTTTGTGAATATTTTGGTATCCTCCTTTTTCACCATTCGGATTTCGATAATCTGACATTGAGTCTCCGCCAACCGCGATAGATTGTTTCAAAATTTTTACGATATTTTGATACAATAATTTGCTTTTTTTCTGATCAATATTTTTCACTTGTTCGAGCGGGTGAATCCCCGAAAACCACAGTACTTCGTCCGAATAAATATTTCCAATACCTGCAATGATAGATTGATCCATCAAAACAGTTTTTATTTTCCCATTTAGTTTTTTACATAATTGTTCTTGAAAAATTTTATATGTGAAACCTTTTTCAAGCGGTTCTGGTCCAAGATGGTCAAGCCCTTCTGTATTTTTTATTTTGTCAGTTTCAAAAACAAAAACTTTTGCAAATTTTCGTACATCAGAAAGTACAAGCGTCTTTCCATTTGAAAACGATAATGCAAAATGGATGAAACGATTGAACGGATCGTCAAGGAGACCGTCCTGTGGTGGAAGCCATTTTTTGTTTTGAAATGTGTACTTTCCATACAAAAGATGTCCTGTCATCTTCATATGCACTAAAATAGTTTTGTTTCCCGAAACATGAATCAAAACATTTTTTGCACGCCGAGTAACAGACAAAATCTTTTTTCCCACGATTTCTTTTTTAAAAAATGGAAAATATTTTTTGTTTTTAATCGTATTTTTACCTGCGTGAAACGCTGAATCATAATCCGTCCATACACCAACAATTCGAAAGCCTCGCAATTGTGCGTTGAGAATATGTGCGGTTGTTTGTACTTCGGGAAGTTCTGGCATATTGCAAATGTAAAATGAAAAGTGAAAAATGTAAAGAAAAACCCTCCCTACTGAAAAGACGGGCGGGCGCGAAGCGCCCGCCCGTCTTTTCATTATTTTTCCTCATCTATTACTTTTTTCAGTTCTTCTCTCGCAACTTCCGCATCACTCCACTTTTCCTTTACCCCACTCGCTCGCATAATATATGGATCTGTTCCCTTACCCGTAATAATTATCGCGTCATCCGTGTGGGCCCTTGCGATCGCGCTCGCAATCGCCATTCGCCTGTCCATAATAATTTCTGGCGTATGTTTTGTAAAATATTGTGCGAGATCGTCAACGATTTCTCGCGGATCATCATCATATGGGTCTTCGTCAGTCAAAATTATTTCTTCACAATATCTGTCTGCAATTTCCGCCATCGCTTTTCGTTTCCACTTGTCACGTCCGCCACCACAGCTTCCAAGCACGCCAATTTTTTTACTTCCAAGAAATGTTTCATATATTGCCGTAAGCGATTCAGGCGTATGCGCATAATCTACAATCACCCGAAAATCCTGTCCAAGATCGATTCTTTCTGCCCGACCTTGTATGTTTTTCAATTGTGCAATTCCACGAGCGATTGTTTGCACGTGAATTCCCTGCGACTCGGCATATTTGATTGCACCAAGCATATTATAAATATTAAACTTGCCGAGAAGCGCAGAATTAATTCGCACTCCTTTGTACATAAATTCAATATTTTTTTCTGAAAGAGAAATCTGTTCAGCATCGCTGATTCCATATTCGATTTTATTTTCAACGTGCACCGCCAAAAATTTCTGGGCTTCGGCATCATCGCGATTCACCACCAAAACTTTATTTTTCTTTTTTGAGTGTGCAAGCGCATCTGCAATACTCAATTTTGCCGCAACATAATTTTCATAACTTCCATGCGACTCAATATGCTCGGGTGCGAGATTGGTAAAAATAAGCGCATTGAGATCAATAAATTTGTGTCGATATTGTCTTGCCGCTTCCGAAGAAATTTCAATCACTGCATATTCGCAATCCGCTTTTACCGCATCGTGTAAAAATTTTTGTATAAAAAAACGTCCTGGCATCGTCATTTTATATACATTCGGTCTCGATTCATTGCCGATTTTAAATCGAAGTGTTCCCGCGAGAGCTGTCTTTTTTCCAGCTTCTTCCAAAATAGCATTCACGAATTCTACAGTTGATGTTTTTCCTTTTGTTCCAGTAACTGCGACAATTTTTATTCTTCGTGATGGAAATCCGTACATCATTGCGCCAAAAAATGCCAACGAATAATGATAGATCGGTTGAGCCATTGTAAATAATTTTTTCGGTATTATTTTTTTTATGATTGATCGTATTTTTTCCATACTCTTTATAATAACGTGTATTTGTTTTTAAAACGAGCCAAACAATTGATACCCTGCAATACCGAACGAAACGGAAACATTGAGTGATTCTTTCTTTCCCCACATTGGTATCTCAACAATTATATCAGAGCTGTGCAATATTTTTTTGTGTATTCCCTCAACTTCATTGCCCAACAAAAGTGCACATGGGAAATGAATTTTTGCTTTTTTCAAACTGATTGATTTTATATCCTGTTCGATGGCAATAATCTGAAATTTTTGTTTTTTCAATTTTTTCAAAACATCAATTGTATTCTCTACATATTCCCATGCAATATTTTTTTCCGCACCCAACGCAACTTTTGCCAAATCCTTTCGCTCGCGCCCAAACCGATCTTTCGGTGTCGGCGTTACTCCGCACAAATATATCACATCTACCCCGAGTGCATCTGCGGTACGAAAAATAGAACCAACGTTGAATACACTTCTGATATTGTCCAAAATAACCACTTTTTTATCGCCGGTATCTGTTTTCATTTCACCTGCACTATACACCAAAAATGAAAATTTGAATATTTTCTATGTATGCTATAATAGTCCGCATGATATTAAACACATTTCCAGATTTGCTCACGTATCAAATCTTTGCACCATTTATTTTGCGAGTTATCGTTGGCTTTATTGTGATCAACCTTGGCTATCTCAAATTCGGTAAAGAAAAAACTCAGTGGAAAGAATTATTTGAAACGATTCATTTTCATCCAGCAGAATTATGCACAAAGATTCTTGCAACCGTTGAAATTGTCGGTGGATTATTCCTCCTTGCTGGTGCATACACACAAATTACCGCTATGGTATTTGCCGTACTTTTCTTCTGTGAAGCGGTACTTGAATATCGAGAAGAAGATTTAGAAAGCCGAAATCTCACATTTTATATACTCATGTTTGCAATCGTTCTCTCTCTCATCTTTCTTGGAGCTGGAATATTCGCACTTGATAGCGCTCTATAAAAAATACAAAATAAAAAGGGCGACCGCTTCGCGGTCGCCCTTTTTATTTTGTATTTTTAAAACCCAAACAAGTGACCGAAGAATCCACCGATTGCTCCAAAGAAACCACCGATTGCTGATTTCTTCGCAGGAGTTGCCGGCTTACTTTGATCAATCACGCTTGTTGCATTAATAGATGTTCCATTAACCGCACCTTGCACAATCACTTCATCACCAACTTTTACATTTGCAATTGATGACGTAGTATTACCGAGTAAAACTTTTGCATTTGTTGCATCAACTGTGTAAGAAACATTGCTTGAATTTGTTACTGTCAAAGTGTCTCCATTCATTGTAGCGATTTTTCCACCAACAACTGGCTGTCCATCACCCTGCATCATTGAAGTGCTTGATGCATTTGGACCCATTCTACCACCAGTCATTCCTTGTCCGCCCCGCATGACTCCATCTCGGATATTCGTTGCGACAACACTTGTTCCAGTTACAGTACCTTGTACCACAAGTGTATCTCCGACAGCAATACTTGAAACACTGCTCGTTGCATTTGCTTTTGTAACTTTTGCATTTGTTGCATCAACTGTATATGTGACTGATGGGGTTGAAGTTCCGAAACCTGCTCTTCCCGTAAGAGTGATTGAATCACCACTTATTGCTGAAACGGTACCGAAAACAGCTGGCGTCATTTTTGTGCCTGGTTTGCCACCAAAATTTCCTCGCATTTGACCACCCTGTGCTGGACCATTCCATGTGCCATGATTTGCAGATACCGGAGTCTGAGCAAAAGCTGGAATTGCAAGTACAGCACTCAAAAGTGCGGCAGCTGCAATTGATGTATAAACGTTCTTTGTATTCATATATGTATATTAAGCTATTAAAGCAGGGAGTAAAAATCATCTCTGCATCTTGTAATACGAGTGGCGCTGAATGAGAGGTGCATGGCTGTATAATCATAAAATTTAATAAAAAATATACAGGCAGTTTTGCTATTTTCTCTATGAAAGAAAATTGGCAAAACTGCCTGTATATTTTATATATTTCTCTATACGAAACTTATTTCGCAACCTGATCAGCAGGTTTTTCACACACACCTCCTTTGCAATGATGACCTCCGCAACACTTACACATCTTTCCAATAGCAAAGATGATAAGGAGGGTTGGCCATGTAACATTTACAAAACCCCATGTTACGACGCCACATGCTTGCAATAAAAAGACGATACCCAAAACCAACAAAAGCCATGCCCCTATCTTATGATGAGGACATTTACATCCTTTACCTGCACACATTTTATCTCCTGTTTTTATTTCTTCCATACTTTTTATATATTTAAAAAATTATTAATCGACCTCACTTACTTTACATTATAAACCTATTCAAAAAATAGAGCAAAAGGTGAAAAAAGAACAAGTCAAATGATCAACAAAAAAACACTTATTTAATTTTGTACGAGCAAAAGTGTCCAATCACGCGAATCTTCCTGCCCAAGAGACCAGCCGGAAAATCCGAGTACTCCCGATGTTTCTAAAAAATCATATTTCAATGTAAAACTTCTGATATTTTCATACCACAAAACACGATTCTCTTTGATTCCATTTACTTTCAAAAAATATTGCATCACATCAGAACCAAATGTGTTATTAAAGACAACTGCCTTTATAAGATTTTTTTTCACTAAATCTAAAGCGTATTGATACGTGTGCGATAAAAGTTTTTTATTATTTCCAGGAATCCATTCCCATGCGTAAAATGGAATTCCAATGGAAAGTTTACTTTTAGGAACTACACTCTCAGCATAATTGGTCACCTGCTCAAACCATGGCAAACTTGAAACTGGACCGAGTGAATTCGGCTGATCATACGCCATCACCGACAAAAAATCGGCCGATTGTGCAAGTGCGGGATAATCAAAAACGCCAGCCCATTCATTCCAAGTTATTGCATCATAGTCAGCTGGATTATCTGATGTTTTTGAAACAACGGCGATTGAAAATTCCAATCCGTGTGCATGCAACGCTGTGCCCATTCTTTGCGCAAAAGCAGTAAAAAGTGCCCTGTCAGATGAGCTGGCATGTTCCATATCAAGTTGCCAACCATAAAATCCGTGCACATTTGCAAGTGTGATCAAAGAATTAATGAGAGAGTTTTGTGCAGAGATATTTATCAATAGTGCATGATTATTATTAATATCTGAATGAGCGCTTTCAATGAGTGGCATAACTTTTATATGATTTGTATTTGTTATCGCAAAAGTACGCGATGAAATACTTCCTGATATTGTCCCCGTTGCATTAAAAACATATGCTTGTGGAGAAAGAATATCAATTTGTTTCGCGTGTGCTTTCAAAGAAATATATCCGGCATCAGTATCGGTATAATACAAAAGTCGTTCAAGCGAGGGTGAAACTGCTCGCGTACATACTGGCGTGAGAAAAAAAAGAAAAAGGAGAAAAAAGAAAAAATGTTTCATATAAAAAATAAAGTGACTTTTTCTTATTGTATCATATTCTCCTTTCGCCTATAATTGTTTCTCAAATTTTATTGCCTCAGTAAAAACTCAAAAAAATGACTTTTTCTTATTGTGGTCAGGAATAATTTTCACGTCGACACTCGAAAATTTTCACGACCCTGACTCGCTCGTTTTGCGGGCTCGCAAAACATAGCTCCGTCTCGCACACAATAATAAAAAACACAGAGCAGTCTGCGTTTTTTATTATTGTGTGCACCCGGTAGGAATCTCGACTACCGTCGCGGGTACTTTTCCATCTCACTTCGTTCGATAAGGAAGAGTCTTTCGATTCCTACACGCGAGTGATAACATCACTCGCTCGGGCGCACAAAATAAAAAAACCGCCCTAAAGCAGTTTTTTATTTTGTGCGCCCGGTAGGAATCGAACCTACGACCGTCTCCTTAAAAGGGAGCTGCTCTACCGACTGAGCTACGGGCGCATATTATAGATATTAGCTTTTAGGTGTTAGTTGTTGGGAAACACAAGAACCAATAACCGACAAAATATAACAAGAAATCAATGAAAAGTCTAGGGTTCCATTTGTAATTATTTTTGTTTTATGGTTAAATCGCGAGCGGTGGTTTTTTCATCTAAACTTCAAGGAGAATACGAATGGGCGCAATCTGTCCCAACTGTCTGGCAGACAAGGGCAAAAAGTGCAAAGGATACATGGAGTTATCTGGCAGCCTTCGCCAAAAATGTAAGGGGGGAAAGAAGAAAAAGAAATAATCATAAGCCTCGGTAACCCCGAGGCTTTTTTATTTTTAAGATTATGTTTTAATAAAGTCTGACGTTCTCAACTTGGCATTCTTTCAAACAAGGAGACAATTATGGTTCACATCGATGATGGAGATCAAAAGCCTCCGACAAATACCGAGTGGAAAAAACACTCCCGCACGGTGAAAAAGAATTTGGCAGAATTCATAGCCATGATAGATGAGGCTCATGAGAAAACTGCGCATAGCGAAGAGGTAGAAAACCCGATCCACTATAAAACAGCTCACGCATCGTGAGCTGTTTTTTTATAATTCCCAAAAATACAAATAGACGTAGATGAAAATTATTTTTCAAAAATGGCGTACCATTTCTTCGTAGATTCATCCATAAAATATCTTGTCATTACATAACCTTCTGATAAAACTTTCATCGAAATATCTTTTTGTGTATCAGCAGATTCTACCAAAATATTTTCAGGCAAACTTCCTTTTGAAATCATCTCTAGAATTTCACTTTCTTTCCCCTTCATTTGTTTCCCCCAATATTCACCATTTTTCTTTTCATCACGAACAATAGACATCGCAGGGAAACCTTCATAGGAATATTGCGAAGTGGCTATAAAACCAATCTCGATATATTTAGCACCTATTTTTTCATAAGCCGCGCAGTCAGCTTCTATCACTGAGTGGCTTGCCTCTTCATCAATAGCTTTTTCCATCATCGTGTTTCCAATAGAAATACCCTGAAGAGCATTTTCTACATTTACTGAGTGTAAATATATTGCATCCTTTCCTTCAATCGGGGTAAAGCCAACAGAGGCTCTGAGTTTATTGCCGTATTCTAATGTATAAAACCATGTGTCTGATCTCGCTACTCTTTTTTCAAATACTTGGATAAGTACCTTTAAGAATTCTGGATTATCTTTATAATTTTCAGAATACATTTTTTTAATGCTCTCTCTATCTTCCATAGAAAGTTCATCTGCTGGTTTTTCTTCAAAAGAAATTCCTCTGATCTCCTCAAGCGGAGGTAATTGTTTTTCTTCTTTTAAAGTTTTAAACGCCAAGAAAAATGTCATCGCTTCAACCTCAATCTTTTCGAGATGATGTATCACATCTTCAGCAGACAAAGACTTCCCTTCTAAAATCATATCTGAAAAATGCACAAGTAAATCTTTCCCCTTTCGAAGAATACTGTCTTTAATTTTAAGAACCTCATCACTATCAGCCTCTTTAGAATACGACTCTTTCAAAACACTCTCTACTTTATCAAGCTGAGAAATAAATTCGGCATACTTATCAAATATTTTTTGTGCAAGTTCTTGGTCAATCTTTTCACCGATTAAAATTATTTTCTTACCAAAACTAATGTCGCCATCCATCGAGAGAAATGTTCTGAAACCATGTAATCCATATTTCGTAGAAAAATCTTTTATGTTTTGAGAATAATCATTCGTTACATAACTTAAAAAATTTAAAAACTGAAATTTTTCTGGTATATATAATTCATTTAGTTGTTCTTCAGAAATAATGTCGGAAAGGATTTTCTGAGAATCGAGATTGAGAAGAAGATGAAAATCTCTCAAAGCTCTTTCGAGACCTTCTCTTTCGTCTGTTTCAATTTTTTTGAAAGGTACTAAATCCTCAACAGACAAAGGTCTGAATGATTCTTTCATATTGTCGCTCAAACCAATAGCATCAGTATCAAGCATGTCCTCTAAAACAAAAGGTCCATCTTCGAATAATGCAAATTCCTTTTCGAAATTACGTACTATTTCTTTATTTTGTTCTTCCCAATTTTCAATATCATTGATTTTTTTCTTTAAAGCATCAATCCTACTGATATTCTTTTGTATGGCTTCTTCGTCAGATACATTTAAAAAATCTGCGTCATCACCCACAATACTTTTAAAATATAACGTTCTTAAATAATCATCCTTGATAATGAGACTTTTCTCATATATTTTATTAACATTATCTCGCAAATAAATAGCTACATCTTTATAATCTTTTAATGTTCTATTTTTTCTAAAATCTCTTGAGCGATCCTCGGCTACATCGCCGATACCAGAATCATAAAAATAAAAAAATCTTCTAAACGAGCTTTTTCTTTTAATTTTGTTAAGACTTCGACATCATTTTTAAATTCATACACCTCTTTATTTTGATCATTTGAAACTAAAATAGCCCCCTGATCTATCACACCCACTGATCCTGGTGAGAGAGTAAAAACTTCAGTACTCCAATTATTTTTAGATATATTACTTATTAAAAAAACAATTTTTTTACTCAATAGATAATTACTATTGTTGTATAAATCATTGCTGGCAATAGTAAGTTCCGATACAACGATCTCTCTGAGTAATGGATTTCGAGAACATTCAGAACGAATAAAAAGATCATCCAAGATGTCTAAAAAAGAAGAACCTTTTACATAATCCCCACTTTCAATTGCATTTTTTATTTCTGTTCTGAGTTTCAAAACAAAATTATGTATTATTTCTTCTTTCGATTTCAAAGACTCAGCCGATTCAGATGTCATGTTTTGATCAACCTGTGAAAAATAATCGCAAAAATCATTAAAGTCTTTTTCGACTTCCTGAGTATTCATCAGATTTAGCTTGTCCAACCCTCCCGAATCTTTTGATTCAATGTGATTTATTCTTTCCATATAATTCATAATATACATCAATTAACTCCAAATATACAGACGCCATAAAAATGTTCCTGTAAGGAAAGGGTTTTTCATAAAGATAGAGGCAAGAACATGTAAACAATTTAGAGGAGAGAGTTTTTATAAACACTCAATTGAATATATTTTCTAACCCCTATATTTATGAACAAATCAACTCACACCAAATCATAAAAATACCTTTCTGTGACATCTGTATATCTAAAGTCAATTTTATCTATCAATGCACGAATAAATTTCTTGCACTGAATAAATAGGGGAAACTAACGCGTTCCCCAATACCACGGCAGACACCACATCTGCAACCAATGGGGGATTTTTAAGATGAAATCTCCCAAACTTAAACTTCCCTTCCTTCCAGTAGTCTTAAGGCCTCTTCGACCTCGTCAAGCTTCTCAGCAGCCTTCGGCCGCCAAGAACGAAGAAACCCCATCGCACTCGGAGTTGAAACCCCGAGTGTTTTTGAAACTTCCTCCCAGGTATCAGGAGTCTTGACTTGGCAAGCAGCGCCAAGTCCTTCCACGAACCGACTGGTTTCCCAGCCGTCATTCCCGCTGATGGCGCGGACGCCATCAGCCAACTGAATCCGGTAAGTGGTGTGTGACCACTTACCATTCTTTGTGTAGTCCGTACCCCGGACTACACAAACCCCGGGAAGGTTTTCTCCCTGAAAGAGGGTAATCTCGTCCCCTTTCAGTAACAATAGCCACGCTCGACGGGAGCGATGCCCGATACCGTCTGACCATTCAATGTTTTCCATGATAACCTCCTCGATTAGTTAGAATGAGAAAATATCTATGAACCCACAACACAATGTTACGGGCTCAATAAATAGGAGAAATTTACGTATTCTCCAATTCGCTTTCGCGACGGCAGACACCACATCTGCAAAACCATAATCTAGGATGACCTCGTCCTTGATTAGTAAGGAGTATTCAGATTTGTCTTTCGACAGGTCTAATACACAAGACCTTTGTCCACCGATTAGTACTGGTGGACCTCACGGAACCCCGTGAAGGAGAACGTGAACTCCTTCCTGACCGTTCCGTCCTCCTGGGGTATGTCTTTAGACACTCGTGGAGTCACTGACTCCACGAGCTTCGCGCCAGCCTTGCGACCGAGCGCAGTGACCGCCATGGCTAGCTGCTGCTGGCCCATGACGTGAAGGGTATCGCCCTCCGCGATGCCACCAACCACAGAGACAATCTCTGTGGCGCGCGTGGCAAACCACTCACGCCCCAGGCTCGGGTCGTCGGGAACTAGGAGAAGCTTCTTCTCCTGGATCTGGACGACCTCCCTGCCCCCCATGGCGGCTGCAACCAACTGCTCAGCAGTTGGTTGGTGTTGCATGATGAAAATGAATTTCTTCATGATAACCTCCATAAAAAAAACCAAAATGGAACTGCAATCGGAACTCATGTTCCGAAAGTTGCAATCCCTCTAACATTACTGAATTTTTCATTCAGTAAGGTAAAGAGGAACAACAATGCGGTCGTTTAAAATACATCAAACTATTTTTCCGCTTTATTCCTAACTTCGCTATGTAATTGTCAATGAACCCCTTACTCCCTCCTCTATACTTTTTATTCCTCTAGAATAAATCGTGTGTTGGTAGCAAGGACATTTTGAAACACAAATGTTGGTTAGACTTTTGCGTTCCATCGATGTCCTCATAATCTCTTTGGATTATGGTTATCGGGTGACATGTTTACCTCTTGGGTTTAGTCTCAAATTCTTGAATAGGTTTCAAAGCTATATCATAGATTTTTAGACAACATGTCTTGAAACGAGATTAAAACAAAAGATTATCATCCATACCTACTATTCGATCCCTCGATTTCGGCAAATTCCCCACTCTCTCCTCTTTAATTGAAAGGTGAAGAACAATCTTTTACTTTAACTCCTTAAAATTTAAACGAACTTTTCGATACGGGAAGCTCTTTTGTTTCCCTTATCTTCTGATAATAGAATAGCATGGTCTTGACTCAATGTCAATGCTATTGTGACATAACATTTATGAATTAATGCAAAAAGTAGATTAATTCTATTATATATTATAGAAATATGGATATTTTTGTCACAAAAGTTTGACAAATTTACTGACTTTGATACACTTTAAGCACAGGTGTCATTCCCATGCAGACGGGAATCCATTCTGATAATTAATTCTGGATACCCGTTTTCACGGGTACGACAAACCAAAAATTACATTATTAATAAGAATATAATATATAAAAAATCTATGGTCTACGAAGAAATATTAAAAAGTGCAAATCTCACGAGCGATCAAGCGAAAATATATGAAGTTTTTTTAAAAGGTGGTGTTATGCCCGCAAGTAAAGCTGCTCTAAAGGCTGGGCTCAAACGTGGTTTGGGTTATAAAGTAATAGAACAACTTGTAGCTTTAGGACTTGTAGAGAAAATTGATAAGAAAGTTGCGCTGTTCGCTCCAAATCATCCTTCAAAGATAAAAGAATTACTTCAAAAGAAAAGTGACGAGATAAAAGTTGCGGAAGCTTCCCTTTCCGGAATGCTCGGACAAATGACTTCAGACTTCAATCTCACGACAGGGAAACCAAATATTCAATTCTTTGAAGGAGAAGATGGTATCAAAAAAGTTCTTGAAGATTCTTTATATAGTAAAGAAGAAATACTTTCATATGCGGACATCACTGCAATTGAAAAACATATACATGAAATAAACAAATGGTATGGTGAACAAAGAGATAAAAAAGGAATAACAAAGCGAGGAATACTTCTCGATACTCCAGAAGCAAGGAAAATATTATCTTCTTATCATACAAATATTACAAACGCGAGATTGATAAAACTTGCAACCGCACCATTTGAAAGTGTCATGCAAATATATGACGGAAAAGTTTCTTATATAACTTTTGCCAATGGACAAATGATAGGAGTGATTATTGAAAACGAAGCGATATACCAAATGCACAAAGACCTTTTTAATTTTAATTGGGAAAAAGCAGAGAAAATAAAACTGGCAACATTATAGTTCCAAAACTCCCGTAGCAGAACTCACATATGCTCATTCGCCATGAAGCGAAAAATTTTACAAACCTAATATAAAAGATTCAAGCGCTACAAAGAAATCAACATTCCCTCGATGCGCTTCGTGATACATTTCTACAAGTCTACTTGAAATCTTTTCGAGTTCTCCATCTGTAAAATTTCTCGCGTACCCTTGAGCTTTCTGAAATGGAAATGGTTTCATGCCTGCCTCGGTCGCACTTTTACTTTTCTTTGCAAGCAACACACTTTTCACTTGCCAATAAAATATTCCGTGTACTTCCTCTGCTGGTACCTGCTCTGCGAGCGCATCCTGATATAGTACCCAAAGTCCACGCTTATCTCGTCTCCCGAGTGCATCTGCGAACTCAAAAAAGTCTATCTTCTCGCCGATGAGTGCGAGTTTTTCTTTTTTATTTAAACTTTTTTCTGGCTTTTCAAACTCCTGAACTTTTTCTGCAACCTTCTCAATCTTCGTAAGTCCAGCTTTATCCATTTTCCCTTCAGCAAAAATAAAAATATTTTCTGACTCAGCAATCTCTTTGATATTTTTTAAAATAATTTCTTTATTCTCTTTATTCTCAAATGTCTCTCGGATATACACGATGTATTTATGAGAAAAGAGTGCCTGTCCAGCGGTAAGCTCATGGATCTGACTTTCAGAAATATCTTCATCACCAATTTTCACCAATGTCGCATCAGGCTTTTTGGCAAGTAAAGAGTCAACGGTAACTTTCGCCTTTTTTCGTGCAGATTCTGTATCCGTGCCGTAATAAAAATAGATCATCTTTTATTGTAATAAAATAAGTGCGCTCACCACAATCGCTGCGGTTTCTGCACGAAGCACTTGTTCGCCAACAGAAAACATTTCAATTCCTTGATCTTCAAAGAAATCTCGCTCAGTGTCTGTGAACCCCCCCTCAGGACCAATCAGGATTCCAATTTTTTTATATTTTCCGATCATTTCACCTGAAAGTTTTTCTCCATCAAAATCCATAGTAAAAAGTTTTCCATCAAAATTTCCGATTGCAGTTTGCAAATCTGTTGGTTCAAAAATCTCAGGTACTGTCCCCCGGCCAGATTGCTCAGATGCTTCCGTCGCAATCTTTTTTACTCGTTCAATATTCAAATCTTTTTTCTCACTTCGCTCGGTGAGGATGGGGTGAAATGCAGCAGCCCCGATCTCCGTACACTTTTCAACAACAAATTCAAAATTATCTTTTTTGATAATCGACTGAAAAATATGGAGCTCACATGACACGGCACTTTTTACTTTCTTTTCTTTATCAATGGCAATTACCGCTTCTTTTCGTGAGAGGATTTTAAAATATCCTTCAAAATCTTTTCCATTCCCATTGAAAATCACGACTCGGTCACTCGCAGACAAACGAAAAACCTTTGTCCATTGATGAATCAGACTTTCATTTTCAATACGAATATCCTTCCCCTTTTCAATATCTTGATCTACAAAAAATCTATGAAGTCTCATAAAAATAAGTATATAGTATAAAGGATTTGATTTCCATGTGATTTTACTATATCCTTATTTTATACAGTTATTAGTTTAATTTTAATCATATGAATTTAATACCCACCGTTATAGAAAAATCTCAGTTTGGCGAGCGAGCCTATGATATTTACTCGAGACTTCTTCGAGAAAATATTATCTTTTTGGGCGGAGCGATCGACGACGACACTGCAAATATCGTCATTGCTCAACTTCTTTTTTTACAATCAGAAGATCCAAAGAAAGATATCAAGCTGTATATCAATTCCCCGGGAGGATCTGTCACAGCTGCACTTGCAATATTTGATACCATGAACCATATCAAAAATGATGTTTCTACTGTTTGTGTAGGCCTCGCTGCATCTGCTGCTGCTCTTCTTCTCTCATCAGGTAAAAAAGGGAAAAGATTCTCTTTGCCAAATTCTGAAATCATGATTCATCAGCCAATGGGCGGTGCGCAAGGGCAAGCTTCTGATATCGAAATTAACGCAAAACAAATTTTAAAGATAAAAGCAAAACTCAACAAGATCATGGCTGATAATACTGGCAAAACGGTGGCACAAATAGAAAAAGATGCGGACAGAGATTATTACATGTCAGCAGATGAAGCGAAAAAATATGGACTGGTAGATAAAATACTTTCTTAAATAAAACACAATTAAAAGCGGCGCCCTTCGGGCGCCGCTTTTAATTGTGTTTGTATTGTATTACCCAATTTTAACCGTCTTACATTTCACTGCCACTGCTTGCGTTCTAACGATCGAAACCTCTTCACCATTTTTAAAATTAAGACCACGTGCATTTCCCTTCAAATCTTCATCTGGAGTTCCAGACAAATATATTTCCAGGTTAAAATGATCTTCATTTTCTTTATATGCTTTCACCAACTGACCAATAGTCGCGAGTTCATACTTCAAAGTATTACCCCTTGCTTCAAGTTTATCATTCTCTTCCTGAATCCATTTATTTGCTTCTTCTAAAGTCATTTTATTTGGAAGCTCCATCCAAACAATTTTCCCCTCATTTTCCAAATTTTCTTCCTCCAGTTCTATTTCCTGTTTTAAATTTTTGACGTACGCTTGCTTCGCGATAATCGTCTCACCCTTCTCCCGTCTTGTCTGTATATCCTTCATGTTTTCCTTACCGAGCTCATCCTGCTCAGATTGAAGTTTTCCAATATCTTTAAGGGAAGTAATAATTTCCGCTTTTAGATCAATGATGTGATTCGCACGTGTATTTCCCTGATATGTCGCGTGGAGTTTTTCAATTTCTTTTTGCAGTCGAAGGATTTCGGCATCAATAGGAGAAACCTCTTGCAAAATCTCTGGATTTTCTGCTGGATCCTGAATATTTTCGCCTGTTTTTTCCAAAATTCCATTTGTCATATTTTTATGTATTAAAATTAATAATTTATGAAGTCTTTTCTAGAAGCTTATTCAACATGGCTTCATTTGTCCTAACGGCTTGTTCCAAAACATCACGCTGTCTTTCAAAAACTTTGATAAGTCCACTTGCCGCCTTAAATTTCTCATCAGTCTCTTTCAAGCCCAACATGCTTTGTTGTGTCTCAAAAATATCTTTTTCTATTTTTGCAAGAGTTGTTTGAGATCGTTCAAGCATAATCTTCGCGGTTTCAACTTTAGTGCCATCCATCTGTTTAAATTTACTTTCAACAATTTTTTCCGCTTCGACAACTTCTGGTCTCAAATGATTGAGATCATTATCAATTTTAACAATGCGAGGATCGTTATCCTTCATACCGTAATCAAGCATATCCTTTCTCGTTGCTTCAAGTGCCTGTATTTGTTCTTCTCGTGATAATTCTGTTGTTTGTGTTTGTTCAAAATTCATAGTGTTTTTAATTACACTTGGTATATTAACATTATAATGTATATATGTCAAGTAATATAAGACTTCTTTTTAGCCCGTACCCCATCTTCTTCATTTTACCCCATTTACCTTTACAATACAACAAAATAACGGTACTATGAATATGTTAATAATTAATTTGAAGATTCCGTTTTTTGCAGATTTCCACAAGCAATATGTTTTTAAAAAATCAGATACAAAATACATTGGTACACATGTCGGCACAACCACATACAGCTCAGTAGAAAATTGAAAAAGACGAAGTCTTTTTACAAAACATGTCATTAAAAATAGTAATCCTTCTCGCAGGCCTTGCAGGTCTGTTTGGGGTCTGCGTAGGTTACTTTTTGCGACTCATCATCTCGCTTGGGAAAAAGGGTTCAGTTGAACTCGATATCCGAAGAATGATGCTTGAGGCCGAAGAGAAAGCCAAGAAGATCATTATCGAAGCAGAAACAAAATCCGTTGAGATAATGAAGGAGATTAAACAGGAAGTAAAAGACAAAGATGAAAAGTATAAAGTTACTGAGGAGCGACTTATTAAAAAAGAAGGCCTTCTCGATCAAAGACAGGTAGATATTGATAAAGAGGTAGAAAATCTGAAACAGAAAGTTGTCGAAATAAAAGAAATCAAAGATCGCGCAGATAAACTTGAAGCGCAAAAGACAACGGAGCTTTTGACCATTACAAAAATGTCAGAAGAGGAAGCAAAAAAATCTCTTTTTGATTCTATCGAAAAGAAATACGAGACAGATACGCTTGATAAAATACGCAAACTTGAAGATAACGGCGAAAAAAGACTTGAGAGCAAGGCTCGAGATATTCTCACCTCTTCAATCCAAAGGCTTTCAACATCAGTTGCTCCTGATGTTATGTCCACGATCATTACCATCCCTTCAGATGAAATGAAAGGAAAAATTATCGGGAAAGAAGGTAAAAATATCAAAGCGTTTGAACGAGTCACCGGAGTTGAAGTCCTTGTTGATGATACACCGGGCATCATTACGATTTCCTCTTTTGATCCAATTCGAAGACAAGTTGCGCGAATCGCCCTTGAAAATCTTTTGCTTGATGGAAGAATTCAGCCAGCAAAGATTGAAAAGACTGTTGAAAAAGCACAACAAGATATCAACAAAATCATCAAAGAAAAAGGTGAGCAGGCTGCATATGAATGTGGGGTAGTCAATCTTGATCCGCGAGTTATCGCGATTCTTGGACGACTCTATTTCAGAACAAGCTATGGGCAAAATGTTTTACAACACTCTGTTGAAATGGCATACATTGCTCGCATGATCGCAGAGGAAGTTGGTGCAAATGTACAAGTTGCTGTTACTGCAGCACTCGTACATGATATCGGAAAAGCACTTACTCATGAAGTTGCTGGTACGCACGTAGAAATTGGCAGAAGAATATTGCAAAAATTTGGCGTCAGTGAGGATATCATTAAAGCGATGCAGTCACACCATGAGGAATATCCGTATGAATCTATTGAATCGGAAATTGTGAAAACCGCTGATAATATTTCAGGTGGACGACCAGGCGCACGAAGCGACAGTGTTGAAAATTACATCAAACGTCTTACTGATCTTGAAGCAATCACCAATTCATTTGAAGGTGTAGAAAAATCTTACGCACTTGCTGCGGGACGCGAAATCCGAGTATTTGTTACTCCGGAAAAAATTTCTGATCTACAAGCTCACGAATTGGCTCGCAATATTGCAGATAAAATAGAAACTGAATTAAAATATCCAGGAGAAGTAAAAATTATGGTGATTCGAGAAACGAGAGTAATTGAATACGCGAGATAAAAAAATTTAATATAAAATGGCGGCACGCGAAGCGTGCCGCCATTTTATATTATACGGCTCTATAAAGCTATTGGAATAAATATCAAAAATAACCCTTATTTTACAAAGCAAAAATACAATTATCTCCTTTACGAATTTTTACAAATATACTACTCACGTCAGAAAATTTATCTCCAAAATGGAGATAAATTCTTCCGACGCGATTTTCCTTGGTGGGGAAAATCGCCTATTGTGCTAAAAAACCTTTGTATTATAATGGTAATAGGTCAATCAGCCCTCTTGTTTGGAAAGTATAAGGGGTCAAATTTAAAAGCCTCGTGAAGTCACGACCTGACGCACGAAAATAATTTGCAAATTATATTATGAATAAAGCAGCTATTGTAGAAGTAGTACATGAACTTCTCGGGGGAACAAAGGTTCAGGCAGAACAGGTTGTCGATAAGGTATTCGATTCAATCGTCGCAAGTTTGAAAAAGGGCGATGAAGTTTCAATCGCTGGCATTGGTATCTTCTCAGTGAAGACAAGAGCCGCACGACAAGCACGAAATCCACGAACCGGAGAATCAATCAAAGTTCCTGCAATGAAAGTTCCAAAATTCAGAGCAGCAAAAGCCTTGAAGGATGCGGTTAAATAGTTTGTATCTTTCTCAAATTTAAGAAATTAAAAAATCCCCTTACGGGGATTTTTTGTTGATTGTGTTCATTCCCGTGCAGACGAGAATCCAGAATTTGGTGCGGGCAGGTTTCATCGTTCCTTACAGGAACAGTACCCTGTTTGGAGATTTTGTTTCCTTGCAGTCACAAAATCTGCTCAAACAGGCTCCGATTCACCCGCATAAGTGAGTACTCTCACTTACTTGCCCGCACATATTAAAAAAGCACCTCACGGGGTGCTTTTTTAATATGTGCGGGCAGGGTGAATCGGACACCCGACTAGAGTTTGGAAAACTCCCATTTTACCACTAAACTATGCCCGCATTTAAATGAACGTAATTATACTAGCAGAAATATCACTTTGAATCAATAAATTTTCAAGGTCTTGCCTTAAAGAGGAGCGGAGCGACAGGAAAAGGCGAGTCCTTGAGAATTTTATTTCACATATTTCTTCACAATCTCAATCACTGCATCAAAGTTATCCCCTCTCTCCACAATCTTTCTTTTGTGAATACCGCATTTTGTACACACGAAATTAATAAAATATTTTCCTTTTTCAAAATCAATCTTTACAGGTTGCATCATTCCCCCGCATGTTTCAGCTCGATCTCCAGGGTTTATATCAACGTGTTTGCTCCACAAACAATTCGAACAATGATTCGTAAAACCATTGCCAATGTTTTTGGTTCCACATTTTTCACAGATGAAGTCTTCTATTTTGCGTTGAAATTTTTTAGCGGGCATAATGTTAATTTATATGAATATCTATTCCTTTTATTTTCCCCTCCCTCATTCTTGATACTTCTGCAAGAGCCTCTGAAATTTCTTTTAAATGTACGTGTATCATTCTATTTGGAATATGCATAGTGCCAAATCCATCTTTGTGTGAATAAAAATCTCGGTTTAAATCAGCTAAAATTTGTTTAGGATTGGTTAGATGATGTTTCCCATCAACCTCTATATCTAATTTCGCTTTTGGAAGCATTAAATCTATATGTTTATGACCATCAAATACTTCTATTCTTACATCGACATTAAGTTTTTCTAAGGCTTCTTTTAAAAGAAGGGTTTCGGGTGTTGGTATTGGAGTTTTATGTATAAGATTTATCATCTAACTATTTTACTTCATTTTCTCTACATACACAAAATATAATTCTTGGTTTTTCCTTTGGGTCCCATCCCAAACTCAAAACGAGTGCCGGGAGTTTCGGGTGTTACACGACCAGTACAAAATCTTCGAGTTCTTACAGAACCTGTATACCCTTTCGACTTTTTATTTCACTGTGTTCATAAAAATTCTGAAAAGGTCTTGCGCTTGGGCCCCTAATCCCAAGCTCACCCGGACGCAAGCAAAGACTTTTGCTTGCTCACTCCGACAAATGAAAAAATGGCCCTAAAGCCATTTTTTCATTTGTCGGAGTGCCGGGATTCGAACCCGGATCGCATGCTCCCAAAGCACGAATGCTACCGTTACACTACACTCCGATATTTACCAAAAGATAGTAGCACAAAAAATTATTTTAGGCGAGAAAAATCCTTTTAATTAATCTAAATAATATTTTTTAAGAATTTGAAAAAAAGAACTTCCATCATCTACAGTCATGAAATTATCCTTTGTAACCCAAGAAAATGTATTATGTTCATGACTCAATGTAACATCACCAGAGACATGTTCACATTTATAACCTATTAAAAAACTTTCTTTCCCGCAAAACGATGATTTTTAGGAAATGTATTCATCCATGTAACAAAAGGTTCTCCCACAAAAATCTCTAATCCAGTCTCTTCCCTTATTTCTCTTTTCAAAGACTCAACTAAATCAGTTTCCCCTTCTTGAATTTTTCCTCCTGGATAATCTAAACCTTCGGTAGGATCTCCCAGAACAAGGACTTCATTTCCCTTTTTAATAAATGCTTTTTGTCCTACATAAAATAATGCGTCTTCCTTCATGATTTTATTTCACTTTATGATTTTTTCGTATCTCCTTTATTTCCACCTCATTCTCCTCTTCTTTTTTCTTTTTCCCCTCTTCACCCATTGCACGCAACTCTTTTTCAGGAAGTTGCATGAGCGCTATCGCACGATCATTTAAATATTCTTCTGTATTCAATTTTGGATCATCGAGGACTTCCTCGAGAAGTGCGTGGAGTACAAAACCGATTTTTGGACCAGGTGCAGTCTTGCATACTTCCATGATTTTCTTTCCATCAATATTGAGCATACCAACAGATATTGGATCTCGTGTCGCCTCATCAATCATCGCGTGATATTTTCGCAATCGATATGGATCTTCTTTTGGTCGTCCCATGCCGATTCGGTCACATACGCGCAAGTTCATCAAATCCCAAATATTATCTTTTCCAATCTTTGCAATAATTCTTCGCACCGCAGAAAGAGTAATCTGTTCAGTGTCTGCAAAGAACATGTGATTTCTCACGAGCTTGGTAACTTTTTCAATAACACTTTTGGGATATCGCAAATCTGTTAAAATCTTTTCTGACATTCGCGCACCAACAACCTCATGCCCATAGAAAGTCCATTTTGCGCCCGCAACACCTTCTCTTCGTGCTTTTGGTTTACCAATATCATGAAGTAATGCTGCGAGTCGTAATTCCAAACTCCAGTCCTTATCTGCAGCTTGTTGCAGTGAATGAAGTAAATGTTCCCACACATCATATTTATGTGCACCGCCTTGTTCAATACTAATTGTCTTTTCTAATTCTGGAATAATATATTGTAACAATCCAAATTTCTGACACATTTTTAATCCATGCATTGGTTCTGGGGACATGATCATTTTTGTAAATTCATCACGAATTCTTTCTTTTGAAATCTTTGCGAGTAATCCCGATTCTTCAGCAAGCGCTTTTTCTGTCGCAGCATCAATATCAAAACCAACATAGTTTCCGATCCGTACTGCACGCAAAATTCTCAATCCATCTTCCTGAAATCTTTCGTGTGGATTACCAACAGTCTTCACAAGTCTTTGTTTCAAATCTTCTTGTCCTTTATAGGGGTCTTCAATATGTCCTTTATAAAAGTCACTCTTGCTTCCCTCTTCAAAAATATCGAGGGCAATCGCATTTATAGTGAAATCTCTTCTTTGAAGATCATCACTCAAGTTTTGGCTAAAGATAACCTCATCTGGACGTCTTCCATCTGAATATTCAGCTTCAAGTCTGTATGGTGTTACTTCAACAACTTTAAGTGTTTCATCTGAAACGTCTTTATTCACGACCCCAACGGTTCCGTATACATTTTCATAGAATGTTTCAGGAAAAATAGCGATAATCTGTTCTGGAGTTGCATTTGTGGTAATATCCCAATCTTTAGGTTTCACATGTAACAATATGTCCCGAACACAACCACCAACAAGATATGCTTCAAAACCAGCATCTTTTAATGCTTGTGAAACATTCCATATTTCTTCTGGAATAGGACCAAATTCTTCTAAAGTATTTTTCATTGAGATTATTGTACCAGAATAATGACATAAAATAAAATCATAGACACAATGGTCTTTTTCTTCTGTTGTGGTCAAAGATAATTTTCTCACTGTCGCACAGAAATTCCCGAGACCCAGTAGGGAAATCAATCATTACATGACCAGTACCCCAATTGGGCTTCGATTCTTACACGGTCGCACTTTGTGGTCAGGAATAATTTTCTCGTCGACACTCGAAAATTTTCACGACCTTGCCTCGTCTGTTTTGCGTACTCGCAAAACATGACTCCGGCTCGCACCCATAAGAAAAAACGCGGAGCAGTCCGCGTTTTTTCTTATGGGTGCGCCCGGTAGGAATCGAACCTACACTAACGGTTCCGAAGACCGTTGTGATATCCATTTCACCACGGGCGCAGACAAGCAATACAATACACCAAAATTGAATATAAATCAAAAGAATCAGTAGATCATATTTTTTACAAAATAAAAAAGGATAAACTATGAGAAAAATAATTTTGATATTTTATTTTTTTGTGTATAATATCACCATGTTTGAAATGCGGGCGTAGTTTAATGGTAGAACTAGTCCTTGCCAAGGATTGGGTCCGGGTTCGATTCCCGGCGCCCGCACAAAATAAAAGTACACTGATTCATTCAGTGTACTTTTATTTTGTGCGGGCGAAGAAGTGCTGGGAGCACTTCTGCCCGGGAATCGAAGCCCGATTGAGATATTTTATGAACACAGTGAAATAAAATATCCAATTGGGGTACTGGTCGTGTAACGACCGAAACTCCCGGCACTCCGCATAAATTCTTGGGATGGGTTGAAATTGGGCTAGGGACCCAATTTCAAAGACGGACTGAGCGTAGGCGAAGGTTGAGGTTTGGGTAGGGACCCGAACGAAAGACCTTGAGTATTTTTGTAATCAAAAAAGCGAAAGGTGTACTGTTCCTGTAAGGAGTCGGGGTCGGCGAGATTTTTCAGCAGAAAAATACTTGTGACCCCAAAAAATGTATTAATCGTGACCAGAATTTTATAAGCACTTTTTTCAAAGACACTACCATTTTTAATATCAGACACACTTCAACACATCTATATTAAAAAAGGAATTAATGATGTTTTTTAAGCCTTTTTAGTAGCCATTTTTTAGACGAAACTGTGGATAAGTCTGTGTATATGTTAATTAAAGACAGTCCTATAGTTCAACAATCTTCTATAAAATCAATCGGACTTTTACTTAAAATATGGCTGTAAATATGATTATCGTAATAAAAGTCATACTATAAACCATCTATTTTCAAGAATCAAGTGTTTCTAAGTAACACTTTTACTGTTTCATGTGAAATGTGTACATAAAACGTGGTTGAATTATTTAATTTCTTATTACATATAGATCATAATGTGATAATATTTATGAGAATGATCACAGAAAAAAGAAAAACTGGTAATTTAGGGGAAGATATTGCCTGCCGATTCCTTATAAAAAAAGGATTCAGTATTGTAGAAAGAAATTACCTAAAGAGATTTGGGGAGATAGATATTATAGCAAAATATAATTCAATACTTCATTTTATCGAAGTAAAAAGTGTTTCGTGTGAAATCTCTCAAAACGTTTCGCATGAAACAGGTGGATATAGACCAGAAGATAATATTCACCCATGGAAAATGGCTAGATTATCCAGAGTAATTCAAACATACTTGGTCGACAGACATGTTTCACCTGAAACAGAATGGCAATTTGACGTAATTACCGTATATATTGATAAAAATAAACTTATTTCAAAGGTCAATTTTCTAGAAAACATTATTTTATAGCAAAAACCCACGTTTCGTGTGAAACATGGGTTTTGACAAAACAAAAACCGCACCATCGACTACAACAAATTGTGTAATTTTAGGCGCGGCGAAAGCCGATTACCTCGTTATATTTTATTTCCCGCTTCCACTGTTTTTTCTAAAAAATCTTATAGTGAACTTCGGGAAGGAAAGTGTTAAAACATAACCAAATAAACCTTTCTATTTTGAGAGTTGGCCTTAACTCTCTTTAAAAGAGAACTACTTTTATTTACTTAAATGCTATGGAGTGCTTAAAAAATCCGTTGCAAAGATTTCTTATGCGTGCATTCTTTCAATTTGTCCTTTATCATTATAATCTTCCACAATAAATGTGTAAAGGACAAAACTGTGGATAACTTGACATGTTATTATTAATTCTAAAGGACAACAAAAATACCTTTTATATTAAAGGTATTTTATAGATTTGACTTGATTAGATTATCACGCAAAAAAATAATTCTCCAAAAACAATTCTATTTTTGTAATTTACTATTTTAATTCTAGTAAAATCGGACAGTGATCGGATCCAAAAATAGTATCTAAAATTTCAGCTTTTTTGAGTTTTTCTTTTAAATCTTTTGAAACAAAAAAATAATCAAGTCTCCAGCCAATATTTCTATCCCGAGCATAGGTTTTCATATCCCACCAACTATACTTTTCTTTTTCACCCTCATGAAAAAAGCGGAACGTATCGATATATCCTTTTTTCACGACATCATCAAGCCATGCTCGTTCTTGTGGCAAAAAACCACTTGTTTTTTGATTTTCCTTAGGATGAGCTAGGTCAATTTCAGTGTGTGCCGTATTTACATCGCCACAAAAAATCACTTTTTTGTCTTTTTTTTGTAACTTTTCAATAAATTTCAAAAATGCATCATAATATTCCATTTTATACTCAAGTCTATCTGGACCGCCTCCACCATTGGGGAAATATACATTTAAAAGTACAAAATCCTTATAATAAGCCACCAAAGTGCGACCTTCGTCGTCAAACTTGGGTATTCCAAGACCGTATTCAACTTTTTCGGGTTCAATTTTTGAAAAAATAGCTACTCCACTATAACCTTTTTTTATTTTTGAATGATCAAAATAAGAAAAATAACCGAGAGGAGAGCGAACTTCTGGAGAAAGCTGTTCCGGGTGCGCCTTTGTTTCTTGTAAACAAATAATATCTGGATCAAGTTCAAAAACAGCATTCAAAGCGCCTTTATTTGCAACTGCACGAAGACCGTTTACGTTCCATGATATTAATTTCATAAGATATATTATACAGGTTTTTTTGTTTGATTACAGTATGATATACTTTTCGACATGGAACAACATGAACATAAAACAAGTGTAGAAATAGATAATGATAAGGTTTGGGCTATTCTCGCATATATTTTTTTTCCGATTCCGCTTTTTGTAAAAAATAGATCAGCATTTTTAAATTATCACATCAATCAGGGAATTATTTTTTTGATTGTCGGAATTATCGGGAGTATTCTTATTGGATGGATACCGGTGCTCGGGTGGTTGTTTAATTTAGCAATGATTGTGCTTTTCATTATCGGAATAATGAATGTATCTAAAAAGAAAAAAACGCCATTGCCAATAATTGGTGGTATGTTCAATTTTATTAAGAAAAGTTAAAAACCCCTTAACGGAAGTTTTTAATACGAGGTTTTCTTTTTGGAGTGTGTGTCTGCCATCGCGGACGTCGAAACACAATTCGATTCAGTCAAGTGATTCCACTTCCACGAATCGATCTCCGATAAATAAGAAATATATGAAAAAAATAATTACAGCAGTTTCAATCGCACTTTTACCAATCGTTACTTTTGCGCAAAATTATGGATACCATATGGTGAACGGATACAATGGGGGATACGGTTGGCAAGCAACTGGACCAAGCACCGTTGGGATATTCTGGTTGTTTATGATTCCTCTTGTCTGGTTTATTATTGTCCTCGCTTTATTTATCTTCTGGCTTATCATGCTTATTGATGCAATCAAATATGCCCCAGAAAAAATGAAAATTGTCTGGGTACTTGTTATCATTCTTACTTGTATCGTCGGAGCATTTATTTATTATTTTGTGGAGAAAAAACCAAGAGAGAAAGCAAAATCGATTGAAAAGAAAGAGGAGAAAAAAGAAGCACATCATCAGTAGTGCCTAAAAATTAAAAATACAAAAAGGGGCGCTACGGCGCGCCCCTTTTTGTATTTTTAATTTTTATTATGAAAATTCTTATGAATATCCCGCAAATGTTTGTCCGTAACATGTGTATAAATCTGTGTCGTTGCAATATTTGCATGACCAAGCATTGCCTGAACACTGCGAATATCAGCGCCATTACTCAGTAAATCTGTTGCAAAAACATGGCGCAAAACATGCGGTGTAACTTTTTTTGAAATCCCTGCCATAATCGCATATTGCTTTACAATTCGCTCAATTGAACGACGCGTTAAACCTTCATTGTCAGAATCTCTCTTTCCAGAGGAAAGACCTTTTTTAAGATTTAAGGTCTTACCTCCGGAAAATTTTTTCTCATCAGTAATTTTTACAAAAAGCGCATCGGACATATCTTTTCTTAGTGCAAGATAATTTTTCACAGCATCTTTTGCTTCCTGCGAAAGGAAAACTACGCGCACTTTTCCACCTTTTCCACGAATAGAAAATTCATCCGCTTGAATATCCAAATCATTCGTCAAAGAACAAAGTTCCGAAACACGAAGACCTGTAGAAAATAAAAGTTCCAAAATCGCCTTTCCGCGAGCCCTCTTTTCCGGATTCTCTTCGGAATCTGGGGCCTCGAGAAGTCTATGTAATTCTTGTGGAGAAATAACATCAATTGATCTTTCGCCAACTTTTGCGAGCTCAATATTGTCAGCGGGAAGAGTAGTGACACCGCGTCGAGCCATAAATTTGAGAAATGAGCGAAGTGCAATAAGATAATAATTCTGCGTTTTCTTTTTCATCGTATCGCCAGTCATACGATTGTTGCCAGCAGATTGACGATTGAGCCAGATGCGAAAATCTCGAACTTTTGCATCGGTAATATCTTTTGGATCATCAACATTCATTTGCGCAAGAAAAATGGAAAGATAATGATCATAATTTTCCACCGTGCGTATTGCACGTCCTTTTTCAATCTCGATATATTCAAGATATTGTCGTTTGAGGTCTGAGAGTTTCATTGGTAGAGTAATAATATCATAAAAAATATTTTACGACACAGGGTTTTTAAAAAATAGCATCAAAAAAATCACCTATTAAATAGGTGATTTTTATTGTCCTTAATAGGCGCGGTCGTGCTTGCTACTTTCTTTTACTTTACCCCTAATATGATCAAAATATTCTCCCTCAAAAAGAGGTTTCCGTATAATTTCTTCGTCTTTTTCTTTTCCTGTAGCCACAAGCGTCCCTTCTGCATCAGCTGATATTCCATACTTTTTTGGATTAGGATTTTTACCTTTCTTAACTACTACATTAAATTCTACTTTTTTACCACCGACCTGCAGGAAAGTTCGGTTTTCTGCGGCTTTTGACTCATCGCCCATGAGAGCAAGAGCTTCTTGTGAAGGAGACTGTAAAGCAGGGAAAAAGTAATAATCATACTCTTGTTCCCCAGACTCTTTCTCTTTCAAAATCTCTTTTATCTGTTTTTTGGTTACTATCAAATTCTCTTTATCCCCATGTTCATCAATTTTATATTTAGCACCATCACCAACAAGCTGAGCATCTGAAAAACTTCTTTCTCTTTTTATCTCAGCAATTTCTTCTGGTGAATGTTCCGTTTCAAATGCTTCTGGGTTTTTCATAGTTTTCAATAAAATTATTAATACCTATATTGTACCCCCCCCCGAGGTCATTTGTCCAGCCTTTAAACAACATTCTTAATTCAAGGTCTTTCTCGCTTCAGCAAGCTTCTGCTCATCTATTTTTGTTTTTTCCCAATCAGTAGGTATTATTGATCGTATCTGTTTATTCTCTATATCAAGATCAAATATCATATCTTGAATCTTCCAATGATCTTTGTGGTCTTCACTATTATCTTTATAGATACCAGCTTCTTCAAAGACTTTTCTTAAATCATCCATCTGTTGAAGAGCTTTTTTCTGTAATTCTGCTAGATCATCGTCTGTATAGCCTTTTGCCTTTAACTCAGGAATCATTTTATTTATCTCAAAAAGATTAAATCCTTTGGCGCGTTCAGTAACAATCATGAACTGTCCGTTTGATTCTATCTTTGCAACTGGTTTTATGGTAGGCAATCCAAGCTCAGTTAATATTTCCATTATTTTATACTCATAAAATGGATTGTTTTCTTTTCTCACCCTTCCTTTTTCAGGGTTTATTCTTTTAGCAACTACGTCGATAGCTAACCCGTTAGAATCTTTCCATACAGGCAAATATTTTACTGCAGAAACATCTTCTCTAATAACTCCCTGTTCATCAAACTTACTTTCACCTGGCTTTATATTTATTCCGTATCTTTCAAAATAATCAAAAGGATCAGCCTTAAAAGCTTCAGGTACAAAATTTTCATAGCCATTTTCAACATCTATTGCTGGTTGTGGGTGGGTTTCAAAACTCATATCGAAATTATAGCAAAAATAGACGTTTTTACTATGAAACGGAGGATTCTTGCAAAATATGAATAATTGTGCTATCTTATAACCATGTTAACAAAGGTAAAAAAACAGAAGGTTATCAAAGACGTCGCTATTCATGCGACAGACACTGGCTCTCCAGAGGTTCAGATTGCCATGCTTTCAAAGAAAATCGAGGAATTAACCAAACACTTGAAAAAGAACGAGAAAGATAACCACTCACGAAGAGGTCTTCTCGGAATGGTTGCCGATCGAAGAAAGCACTTAAAATATCTCGAGAAGAATGCTCCAAAGAGATACGAATCTATCATAAAAAAAGTTGGACTTAAATAAAAAACTGCCTTGTGGCAGTTTTTTATTATTTGTTCATGATACAATAGTGGGCAAAGGGTCGATATACTTTCATTTTAATAAAAACTTTATTTACATTTTTTATATATGAGCGTTATTAAACACAAAAATCAAAGGGTTGGAATTTTTATAGATACACAAAATGTTTATCATTCGGCAAAGAATTTATATGGTTCAAAAGTAAATTTCGGACAGGTAGTAAAAGATGCACTTGATGGAAGAGTGCTCATACGAGCAACTGCATATGTGATTACGACAGAATCTGGTGATGAAAAGAGTTTCTTTGAAGCACTTGGAAAAGTAGGAATTACCACGAAAACAAAAAATTTACAGATATTTGCTGGTGGCGCAAAAAAAGCAGACTGGGATGTCGGTATGGCTATTGATGCAATATCTCTTTCACCAAAGCTTGATGCGGTTATATTGGTAACGGGGGATGGAGATTTCATTCCACTTGTTGAATATTTGAAAGTAACTCAAGGTTGCCAAGTGGAAGTCGTTTCATTCGGAAAATCGACTTCAGCAAAACTGATAGAAATCGCGGATGATTTTATCGATCTGGATCAGGATCCATACAAATATATGCTTGGGCAGCAGCAAAGACGAACGCGAAGATAATTTTGATATAATTTTTGAAAAAAGGTGAGCCAATCAGCCCATCTTTAGAATAGTCAATTATTTTGACACTTAATTTTATGCTTCTTTTGCGTTATACTTAAAATATATTATCAACAATTTTTACTAAATTTATGACGAAACAAGAATTTTCAACGGAAATAAATGACAAACAACTTACTGCCGAGTTTAATGATTGGGCAGAAAATGCACATGGTTCAGTCGTACTCAAATATGGAGCGACAACTGTTCTTGCAACAGTGGTCATGTCAAAATCGGCAAAAGAGGGCGGAGATTTTTTTCCACTTACCGTCGATTATGAAGAAAAGTTTTACGCAACCGGACAAATTCTTGGGTCTCGATACACACGAAGAGAGGGGAAGCCATCGGATGAAGCGATTTTATCTGGAAGAATTGTCGATCGAACCATACGACCCCTTTTTGATCAATGGATTCGTCACGAAATACAAGTCGTTATCACAATCCTCTCACTTGATGAGGATGATCCAGATTTTTTGAGTGTTATTGCAACATCACTTGCGCTTGGTGTTTCTAAAATTCCTTTTCATGGGCCGGTCAGTGCAATACGAATCGGAAAACATAAAAATGACGGCTTTCAAATCAATCCAACCTATGTTGAACGAGAAAATGAACTCTACGAGCTTGATTTGATTGCCTGTGGAAAAAACGGAAACATCAACATGATTGAAGTCGGTGGAGATGAAGTCCAGGAAAGTGTTGTCGTAGATGCATTACAAAAAGCGTCCGAAGAAATTGAAAAAATAAATGCATGGCAGGCGGAAATTATTAAAAAAATTGGCGCCGCAAAAGTATTATTGCCAGAACCGATTATGCCAGAATCTGTTTCAAAACTTTTTGCTGATACAATCGAGAGTAAATTTGAAAAGACTGTCATGAACGGAGTTCTTGGAAAATCAAAGGAAATAATAGATGAACTCATAGATGAGTGGGTAAAAATTGCTAAAGAATCTCTCGCGGAAAATGACTTCAAATTTGCATCGCAATACATGGAGACAAAAATTGATACACTCATTCATGAACAAGTTTTAAAAAACAATAAACGAGTAGACGGCAGAGGAATAGACGAGCTTCGTCCGCTTGCTGCACAAGCTGGCGGAGTTTCTCCAATACTTCACGGCTCTGGAATTTTCTATCGTGGAGGAACACACATTCTTTCGGTACTCACCCTTGGTGGACCAAAAGATGCACTCGTCATTGAAGGTATGGAAATGAATGCCCCGGCAAAACGATTTTTGCATCATTATAATTTTCCACCATATTCAACGGGAGAAACAGGGCGTATGGGTGGAACAAACCGACGAATGATTGGCCACGGCGCACTTGCAGAAAAAGCACTTTTGCCTGTCATTCCTAAAATAGCAGATTTTCCTTATACAATTCGCCTCGTGTCTGAAGCGCTTTCATCAAATGGTTCAACATCAATGGGTTCAGTATGCGGTTCAACACTTGCGCTTATGGATGGTGGTGTGCCAATAAAAAAACCAGTCGCCGGCATCGCAAGCGGACTTATGTCCGATGGCAAAGGAACATACAAAGTTCTCACCGATATTCAAGGACCGGAAGATCATTATGGCGATATGGATTTCAAAGTTGCCGGAACGCGTGATGGCGTGACTGCAATACAAATGGATGTGAAAGTGGAAGGAATTCCCGTGCCAGTACTTGCCGAAGCATTTGAAAAAGCAAAAGCAGCACGAATGAAAATTCTTGATGTAATCACAAGTGCAATTAGCGAACCACGAAAAGATATTTCAAAACACGCACCAAAAATTTTGGTAATAAAAATACAACCTGATCAAATTGGTGGGATTATCGGTTCTGGAGGAAAAACAATCAAAGGTATCAAAGAAAAAACTGGTGCAGATATCGACATTGAAGATGATGGCACGGTATATATTACCGGAAAAGAAGGCGCTGCAGAAAAAGCACAGACAATTATTGAGGCAATGACGCATGAATATAAAGTGGGTGAACGATTTCTTGGAACGGTAGTTCGCATAGAAACATTCGGTGCATTTGTAAATATTGCACCAGATACTGATGGACTTGTGCATATTTCAGAGATCGCACCATTTCGAATAGACAATGTGAGCGATTATTTAAAAATTGGCCAAAAAGTGCCCGTCATTATCAAAGAAGTTGATGAACGAAAAAGAATCAATCTTTCTATAAAAGGTGCGGACAAAGATTTTATCAAACCGAAAGAAGCCAAACCCACGACAGAAGTAAAATAATCGAATGAGCAAAGTCACATATCATTTTCTGCTGAAAATGTATGTTGACCCCGACTCCTTACAGGAACAGTACACCTTTCGCTTTTTTGATTACAAAAATACTCAAGGTCTTTCGTTCGGGTCCCTACCCAAATCTCAACCTTCGCCTGCGCTCAGTCCGTCTTTGAAAAGCTCCATAGATTCGCTTTTCAACACCGAAGACAAATTCGGTGTTTTTTAGTATAATTATTTTATAATATATTTTATATGGATAGCGACGTACAATTACCACAAAATGATATCGACAAAAAAGCGCGAGAAACGATAGACAAAGAGCTTGCAAATTTTTTGAAACCGAAAAATGAGCAAACGCCAGCAACAAATGCCGAAACTGTCGGCGCTGCTGAAGCAAAAACTCAAAATGAAAATTCTTTTGAAGAGCAATCTAAACTACCAACAAAGCAACCATCAATATCGCCAATCCCGAATCCAATCGAAACAAAACCAGCAGGGAAAAAGCCAATCATCAGAACCTATAAAAGCGACATGGAGGAAACCGTTCAAGAGGGACATCTTTCTTCAATCAATATCGCGGTAAGTGAAAATAATAAACTTTTCAAACAATCGACCCAAGGCGACATACTCGAAAATAAAAAATTCAAACTAAACAAAAATATTTTAATTATTAGTGTCGTGCTTATTATCGGGGGAGCACTGGCATTTTCAATTCCATATCTTTTGGTTCAAAAACAGGCGCAGCCAAAAATACAGCCAACAAAAAATACCGTAGCAACATATAATCTAATCACAACGGACACCGAAGAAACTATCAATACTGCGACCATCAACCTCAGCAATGTTGCGACAATACTTCAAGAACATGTGCAACAATCTTCAACAGCGCTCGGTCAAATAAAAAATATCGTACTCACAGAAGGAACAGGCACTGCTGAACAAAGTATTACCGCCGATCAATTCTTAAAATTTATTGGTACCCATATCCCATCAAGTCTTGAGCTCACATTGCAGCCACAATACATGTTTGGACTTCACAATTTTAATGGCAATCAAGAGTTTCTCATTTTAAAAGTGGGAGATTATGATACGGCTTTTTCCAGCATGCTTTCATGGGAAAATAACTTATGGCAGGATTTCACGGTGCTCTTTAATCTGCAAAATGCAACAAATACGACAATCTCCACCTCAACAAATTCAGTCGATGATACATCGACACCAAGTATCAATACAAACACCATTAATCCTTTTGTCGTTACCGTAAAAAATTTCCAAGACGCTTCTTTTGACAACAAAGATTGCCGGGTGGTGAAAGATGCAAATGGAAATATCGTCTTTCTCTATTCTATAGTCGATAATAATACAATTGTCATAACCACGAGTACCGACACTTTAAAAGAAATCATATCTCGTCTTCAACAGGCAAACACTTCCTCAACACAGTAAGCTTGTTTAATAAAGACATTTTGTTACAATAAGAAGGAAAAGGGGGTCAAAAAACATTAACAGCGATAAAATAATACGAAACGAGAATGAGTACAGATATATACAAAGAAAAACTTGAAAAAGAACTTGCACTTGTTGAAAGCGAATTAAACAAAGTTGCACGAAGAAATCCAGAACATCCCGATATATGGGAACCTCTTGAGGACGAAGATGTCGATCGTATTGATGACGACAGTGTTGCAAACGATTTGGAAAATTTTGCAGAAAATACATCTCTTACAAAAGATCTTCAGGTACAATATGCAAATATACAAGCTGCGCTAGAAAAAATACACGCGGGTACATATGGTATCTGTGAAATTGGCGGCGAATCGATTCCACAGGAAAGATTAGAAGTAGAGCCAAGCGCTCGAAATTGCGTAGAACATAGTAAATAAAAAAATCCCCGAGGTGGAGCCTCGGGGATTTTTTTATTTATGATGCTATATACTATTTCTATGTCATTCGCAAAAACATATTCTGCACAAACCGTCGGGCTGAGTGCAAAAATCATTGACGTAGAAGTTGACCTCTCAAAAGGCCTGCACACATTCACCATCGTCGGACTTCCAGATAAAGGTGTGGAAGAATCGCGCGATCGAGTGTCTGCATCAATTAAAAATTCCGGTTTTGCATCACCAAAAAGTATTAATCATAAAGTTGTCGTCTCGCTTGCTCCGGCAGATATTAAAAAAGAAGGTCCAGTCTTTGATGTTGCGATTGCACTCGCATATTTACTGGCCCACGATGAAATTCGATTTGATTCTGAAAAGAAACTTTTTCTTGGTGAACTGTCGCTTGACGGTAATCTCAGAAAAATTACCGGGGTCCTTCCTATTGTTGCAAAAGCAAAAATTGCTGGAATCAATGAAATATTTTTACCAAAAGAAAACGCAAGAGAAGCTGCGCTTGTTTCTGGTATTACTATTTATGGAGCTGAAACGCTCAGAGAAATTATCGATCATCTTGATGAGAAAAAGCCGATACAAAAAAATATTGAGCCAAAAATAAACAAAAAAATTGAAGCCCAAACAAAAACAGAAATTATTTTTGATACTGAACCAATCGCACTGGATTTCTCCGAAATCAAAGGACAAGAAACTGCAAAAAGAGGGTTGGAAATCGCAGCCGCTGGGGGACACAATATCGCCATGTATGGTCCACCAGGCACAGGCAAAACAATGCTCGCAAAGGCATTTAGTTATATTTTACCGCCACTTTCATATGAAGAAATTTTGGAAGTCACTGCCATACATTCAATTGCCGGAATTTTAAAAACAGACATCATTACAAAAGCACCAGTGCGTGCACCACACCATACCGCATCATATGTTTCTATTGTTGGCGGTGGCGTAACACCCAAACCAGGAGAAATCACCCTCGCACATCACGGTGTATTATTTTTAGATGAATTCCCCGAGTTCGACAAAAAAGTAATCGAAACACTTCGTGAACCACTTGAGGCAAGGGAGATTAGCATCGCTCGCGCAAAAGGATCGTACACATTCCCGGCAAATTTTATTCTCATTGCCGCAATGAATCCATGTCCGTGTGGAAATTTTGGTTCAAAAACAAAAGAATGTATTTGTAAGCCAATGGATCTGCTCAAATATCAGCGAAAAATTTCCGGACCAATTATCGACCGCATTGATATGTGGGTGGAAGTTTCCCATATCGATTATGAAAAACTTTCTCGTGATACATCTACCGAAAAAGAAAGTATTACTATAAAAAACCGAGTGATAAATGCGCGAAGAGTGCAAAAAGAGCGATTTCACACGGTCGGTAAACAAATATGCACAAATAGCGAGATAGAAACAAAAGATATACATATATTTGCCAAAATTACTGATGATGCAAAAGAAATTTTATACCTATCAGCAAAGAAACTTGATCTCTCTGCTCGCGCCTATCATCGAATCATAAAACTTGCACGGACCATTGCCGACCTTGAAAAAAGCATCGATATCAATCGATCACATATTTTAGAAGCGCTCCAATATCGACCAAAGAAAAATACATAGCTTCGCAATTTCTCCCAAAAAGATTTATAAATAATAAAAAAAGGATAGGTTACTTCGTTAAAAAAATCTTAAAATACTCTGTATTTTAAGATTTTTTTGACATGATTTTCTTAACTACTAGAAAATCAGCAAGCCTCTTTTTATTTTTACATTATTATTTTTTATGGTCCAAGTGGATTTACCGCTCCTCGAACTTCAAAATGCACATGGGGACCAGTTGAAAGTCCTGTATTTCCAGAAAGTCCGATAACTTGACCTTGTACAACTTCTTGCCCTTCGTCCACATACAACTGACTCATATGTCCATACAATGTCTGTGTGCCGTTATTATGTGAAATAACAACATATTCTCCATAACCACCATTCCATCCGCTAGATCTTGCAACAATAACTTCTCCGGAAGCGGCAGCTAAAAGTGGTGTTCCAACGGGTGTTCCAATATCGACAGCATTATATCCGTGCAAACCTTGAGTTTTTATACCACCCACAAGTGGTCGAATATAGTATCCGGGATAATCAGGACCACTGCCACCACGATATGGTTCACTGATAATTTTGCCGTGATAATCAATTTTATCGGCGTTGCCAGATGAAACCGCTGAAGTTGCACCACTTACTTCAATTGATCCTTCTCCATTTGGAATAATAATAGACTGACCAACGGCCAAAGAAGTATTTTGATCAAGATTATTAAATTGGGCAATCTCACCAATATCGGCTTTGTATTTTATTGCAATGGCTTTTAATGTATCGCCCTTCACGACAGTGTGAATTGTTCCAGACACTGGTAAAATAACGAGAATTTGTCCAGTTTTCAAAGTCTTGCTCGTAATATCATTCGCCCAGAGAATTGTGTTTTGAGAAACACCAAACATTTTTGCAACAGAAGAAAGTGTGTCGCCACTTTGCACCATATATCGGCTGATTTGACCTGTTTGGCTACTATCACCAATATCAGCAAGGGTTCCGGATGGACCATCTTCAGACATAAGAGCTTCATTATCTGCAGTAAGAATGCCGCCACCGCCAACCGCCGCAAGCGTATTAAAATTTACTGAACTTTGCAGTAGGGGAACATTTTGAGAATTAGAATCAGTTACGGTATCGATATCAGAATCTTGATCAGAAGAATTTCCCGAGAGAAAATGGGAAATGGAAGAAATAATATCTGCCCGTGCTTTCGCCGGTGATGATATGAATACTGTTGATAGAATAATAAAAACAATAAACCATCTTGAATAAATGGCTAAAAAATTAGACTGTATTGATTGATTCGAGGACTGCCTATCATTTCTCGAATCATCTGTATGATTTTTGTTCAAAATAAGCTTATTCTTAAAGGTATCCTGCCGCACACTATGCATAAATGGCTCTATTGAGCCATATTTACATGTGTTCTATTCTTTTCTGGACGTGTACTAATGATACTACCTATACTTTTGTAGTCAAACGAGTTATCCACACGATAGCTAACGGCTTCTTCATGTTATATTTAGCCGATGCAATATCTTGAAGAGCTCAATGAACAACAAAAACTTGCTGTTCTACAAAAAGATGGACCAATTTTGATTATCGCCGGAGCAGGAGCAGGAAAAACAAAGACGATTACCCATAGAATTCTCCACCTTATTAAAGAAGGTGTGGCCCCAGAGAGTATTCTTGCAATAACCTTTACCAATAAAGCCGCACGGGAAATGCGAGAGCGAGTTGAAAAGCTCCTTTCTACCGACAAAGGACTCAACTTGCCAATGAGTTTCACCCACAAACCATTTGTAAGTACATTTCACTCACTTGGTGTACATATTTTAAAAGAAAATGCTCAGCTTGTTGGACTTACGAGAAATTTTTCTATTATGGATCGTTCGGATTCATCAAAACTCGTCAAAGAATGTTTAAAAAATCTCGATATTGATCCGAAACAATTTGAACCAAACAAAATTCTCAACATTATCTCGAGAGAAAAAGGAAATCTAACAAAAATCGAGGATTATTCGGTAGGAAGTAGTGCAAACGGATACACGCTTCAGTCTGTGACAGCTCGAGTCTGGCCACTCTACGAAAAAAAACTTGCTGAAGAAAAAGCGCTCGACTTTGATGACTTGCTTTTAAAAACATATACCATTCTCAAAAATCATGAGGATGTTTTGCATCGATACCAAAATCTTTGGAAATATATTCATATCGATGAATACCAAGATACAAATAAAGTGCAATACATGACTGTGAAACTTCTCGCAGAAAAAAAAAGAAATGTTTGTGTGGTGGGAGATATCGACCAGAGTATTTACAGCTGGCGTGGAGCGGACATTCAAAATATTTTGAGCTTTGAAGAAGATTATCCTGAAGCAAAAATTATCCTTCTTGAGCAGAATTATCGTTCAACACAAACTATTCTCGCTGTTGCAAATGAAGTCATTCAAAAAAATAAACTTCGCCGAGAAAAAAATCTCTTTACAAAAAATCCCGAGGGAGAAAAAATTTCATTCCTAAAAGCACTCAACGAAACTGAAGAAGCGCGATTCATTGCAAAGAAATCTGCCGAGCTCATCGCCACCGGCACTCCGGCACGAGAAATTGCAGTACTTTACCGAGCAAACTTTCAATCTCGCATACTTGAGGAAGCTTTTCTCTCTGAGACAGTGCCGTATCAGGTGCTTGGAACAAAATTCTTCGAGCGAAAAGAGGTGAAGGATGTGCTTTCTTTTTTGCGCGCAAGCATGAATCCAGAAAGTTTGAGTGATATCAAAAGAATCATCAATGTACCAGCGCGAGGAATCGGAAAAGTTACGATATTAAAAATATTTGAAGGAAAAAAAGATGAGTTACCTCTTGGAGTTCGTGAAAAAGTGAACGGTTTTTTTACTCTCCTTGCACGAATCAAAAAAGAAACTGAACCCCTTAAACCATCTGATGTCATTAAATATATTATTCGCGAAACCGGACTTGAGCTCGAATTACAAAAGGGGAATGACGAGGACAAAGAGCGACTCGAAAACATGCGCGAGCTTGCAACACTTGCGATCAAATATGATTATCTCCCCAAACCAGAGGGAATTGAAAAGCTTTTAGAGGAAGCGGCGCTTGCATCTGACCAAGATACGCTTGAGAAAAATGAAAATGCCGTAAAACTCATGACGGTGCATGCATCGAAAGGACTCGAATTTGATTATGTATTTATTACCGGACTCGAACAAGATTTGTTTCCACATCAACCAGTGGGAAAAGATGAGAAAACTCCAGAGGAAATGGAGGAAGAGCGACGGCTTTTTTATGTTGCACTCACTCGTGCACGAAAGAAATTATTTTTGACATATACAGAAATGCGAACGATTTTCGGAAGCCTGCAAATGAATTTACCATCAATATTTCTTGGTGAGTTTGATAATGATTTTCTCGAGGAGGAACATTTTGAGTATCGAGAAAAAATTGTGTATCTGGAGTGGTGATTCGCGTCACAAACGCGAATCACGTCAGAAGAAATTCTAAATATGAAATATTTCAAATTTTTCTGACGCAGAATTTCCCCACCAGGGAAATTCACTTCGGAAAAAGTTCAAAAATATGAAATATTTTTAACTTTTCCGAAGCTGATTCGCAACAAAAATCACGTCAAAAAGTTTTCTTTTCCGTGAGGAATGAAAATTTTTGACGCCGATTTTACCCGCAAAGGAAAATCACGTCGGAAGAATTTTTAAACATGAAATGTTCTAAAAATTTTCCGAGGTGGAGCCTCGGGAAATTAAAACCAAGGTGGATGCCTTAAGAATTCAGAAAGGCTCCTCCTTGGTTTATTACGATTTAGCTACTGAGACTCCATCTCAGGAAACAAAAATGAGGTATAATGACATTGTGCAAACAATTCACGCAAAAAAATCACTCGGACAAAACTTTTTGAAATCAAAAAGCGCTTTAACCGCAATGATAAAAGCTGGGGAAATTATCGCGGGTGATACGGTACTTGAGATTGGGCCTGGAAAGGGAGCTCTGACCGAAAAACTTTTAGAAACCGGTGCAAAGATTATTGCGGTAGAGAAAGATGATCGATTGATCGAATTTTTGGAAGAAAAATTCGCAGAAGAGATGCAGGATGGCGCGTTTCGCCTTGTGCATGCAGATATTTTAGAAATGGATGTAAAAATTTTGGGTCTAAAAAATCATACCTACAAACTTATCGCGAACATTCCCTATTATATTACTGGGCTTATTTTTAGAAAATTTCTTGAAGGCGATACTCAACCGGAAAAACTTGTCATGATGGTGCAAAAAGAAATTGCAGACAGAATTATCGCGCGAGATGGGAAGGAAAGTCTTTTGTCATTAAGTGTAAAAGTATATGGCGAGCCCCAAAAAATCATGAAGGTTGAAAAAGAAAATTTCAGTCCAGCGCCAAAAGTTGATTCAGCAATACTTCTTGTAGACAATATTTCGAAAGATTTTTTCAAAGAAATAAGCGAGAGAAGGTTTTTTGAAGTCATCAAAGCTGGATTTGCACATAAAAGAAAGGTTTTAATAGCAAATTTG
>Ga0302186_10000234_pt1 | contig 51676 bp, 45 predicted proteins | sample II_Bog_E1_2_FD_198782 | JGI IMG/M metagenome (GOLD analysis project Ga0302186, IMG submission 198782) | Peat permafrost microbial communities from Stordalen Mire near Abisko, Sweden - II_Bog_E1_1 | ecosystem: Environmental > Terrestrial > Soil > Wetlands > Peat | place: Sweden: Abisko...
TAAGAAAAGCATTTACAGATGAGCTCATCTCTTGGAATTTTGGTACAGTCGGGAGCCGCGCAATCAACCGTAAACTTCATCGTGCATTCCTCCTGGATGGGGCCGATCTCAAACTACTCAAGAGTCTGATCCATCTATTAATTTTTTGCCGATCCCACATAGATAACTTTCCACTCGAGAACGCCAGGTATGGCCTAAACAGCTGTAAAAGTAATGTCCAGCTCAATGTTGTCCAGAAAGGGAGATGGGTTGTTCTTGACGGAGATGTTGTCGACAATGATCTTGGAAGCCATGGAGTCACTCAATCACAATTTAAATTATATTTTTGGGAGGGAAGTTAGGTTTAAGATTGCTTTTTTGCTGTAGTACCAACTTGATTCTATCGGCAACCTACAAAAACCCAATAAAATTGCACATATATAGGAAAATAAGTCGATTTGCGCAGTTCAATTTGCAGATGATGCTCCAATCCCCTAATCCTTTTCATTTTCGATCCTTTTCCTCCCTTTTGAGGCCTAAGCTCCCTCATCCTCTCTATAAAGTTAAATAAAAACAATAAAAAAAAGCAGTAATATTCAATCGAATCTCCACCTTCGATAGACAAAAACATGATTCTGAATTATATTGATTGCAATCCTCCCTAATATTTATTTAATCCCATTTTATTTTATGCTACTTGATCTATCTATATAATAACTCAAAGATTTTACATTGGCAAATATTTACCTCAGATATCTTAGATTAAATCATTGCGGGTTCAATGGGGGTGATTTGTTCAGAGGATCTTTGCCGCTAACAAATCATCTTTAAATTATATCATGACGTTGCTGTTCTTGTTTTTGTATTAGTTTATCCGTGTGATCTACCATGGAGCTAGTTTTCCTTCAATAATAATGCTGTTTGGCTCATCCACGAATGAATTAACAATTCGATTGTCATGCATGCGGAGTTTAACTTTTTATAACTACGACAATCCAAAACACAGTGAAACCTTTCCTCGACGTCTATAATGCAGGGTAATGTGGTCCATTAACTTCTAATTAACAGCGTATTTGCCATTCATGCACTCTAAAATTTAATTGAGTTCCCTCAAATCCAAGAAATTGATGTAGCTGTCTCCAAAACGATCGAAATTGTCCATAAAGTATTTGGAGTTGCCTTCAGGCAATACAGTGAGGTAGAGTGGTGACAGTGGTAGTATCTTATTGGCTTGAATGCAGTTTATCACATAATTGGGTTTAATGAATGTATACTTTCTCTCCTTCTGTTTTTGGAAGGCCCTTAATTTGAAATCAATCACATCAGTCACGATGTATTGCGTGCCCTCCATTGGATTCTGCACCACAATGCCATCATTTAGCATGATTTCCCTTTCGATATCCAACTTCCTGTATTTTTAGTTCTACTGCTGAAATATGCAGAATTAAAAACCGTTGAACAGATGAGACACCAACCTTTCGTTTTACATTTCAAATCCGATGAATTCAGGCATGACCTCATCTCTTCGAATGTCTCTCTTCCTCTTTTTAGTTAGCTTGTCTTCGGGCAGGGGCTCTCGTTTTTTGGATTTATCCTAGTCAGAATCACTCTCATCGCCTTTTCTGCGCATGTGCTTACTATATAGGGCACTATTTGTGAGTTATCTCAAATCGAGCATTGTCTGAGCTTCATTCCAATCTTTGTCGTATCTGATTTTTACCACTCTTGGAAATCTGAGAGTGTGACCTGAAGGATAACTCTAGGTTTCAGTGAGTTCCGCGGCTTTTATCTCAAGAATAATAGATTTATCCAAACTGGAGATCCAACAGTCTGGTTTATCCTGAAGAGCCGGCTTCCAGTTACACTCTAGATAGGCAGGTTTGAACTTTCCTTAGTTTTTTATGAGGCAGCCTCTGAGCTTTAATCTCAAAACGTTCAGCTCATCCACAGAGTAACCTGTGCCCACCTTTGCAAAGGGGATTGCATAGGCGATTCGAGAATTGAGTGAATCTATCCTGTCGATGACTCCTAACAAAAAGGAAGTAATTTGATCAGTCCAATGCATGGAAGAGCCGTGTCTTGCGGAAGAATCTCCGTAATATCCCCCAAGTATAATCAAATCAAGAGTGTCAGTTAGTCCATCGATGTAATCCCCCTTGAGTTTGATCCAATTGCCAGCTCTTTCCTTCGGAACGTATATCGAATCAGGATCTTTGAGCATAATCCCCTCCTCATTCCTATCGATGCTGTCACTGAATCGTTTGAGTATCTAATCATATGAATACATTTCCTCATGCCGTACTCTCTCGATGACGCCCATTTCCTAATTCGTGATTTTTTACAATATTTCCCTTCTCTGTTTAAGTGTAAACTTCATCAGGTTAATCTATTCGCTTTCCTCCTTCAACCAGAGAATATCAAATATTTTGTAGCAGAGCTGAAAATCATCTGAATCGTGATTTAAAGCCACCATTTTGTTCATACCGAAAGGCGCCATCTTGAAAGTCTACTTCTCAAGAACGATGATTTATCCATCCAGGATACACTCGCTCGCCATCACATGCTAATTTATGACTTTCACAAAGCCCTCGTAAAGTTTAGTATAGTCCACTCCATTTCTAGAAAATAATTTAATTTCTTCTCCCCTCTTGTGAGCCTGTAATCGTTCCCCATCAAATTTAGTCTCGACATAGTACATCTTACTTTCATTCTCTTTAAAAAAACTAATCTTTTTCTTACCTGCCAGCATGGGGCGAATTGGAAAGAATATTTTCACTTCATCATCCAATCGAACATTCGGATTCTAAAACTTTCTGCAGGTCTATACCAAACTGTTGGTTAAATTAAAGAAGTCAGTAGCGTCACTGTGGAAAGTATTCAGGACAGTAGACTGCTTTAGACTGATCTTAAGATCCTTAAGGATTATACGGATGATCCATTTGATTTATTCAGCGTTGGAAATGGTGAACATTTTACGAAAGATGTTGATGTGGCTTTGTGAGGACGCTGCCAGTTAATCAAGCATGGAGTTTAGTTAGCTCACCGTCAGGGAAGAGACCTAATGGCAATAATTTTTAACAACGTCGTACACACATAGAGAAAAATCACCTATTCCCACGCCAGTTTTGTGAAAACTAGGGTTCTTGTAGTGGTGCAGACGCAAGTAATCCTCATTTGTGATATTAAGACTATCAGCTATGACTTTAGACATATTTTTCTCTTTGAGCCCATAGTTCCCTCGATCTCTATCATCACTGGGCAGCAAAAGTCTCAAAATAGGGTAGGTGAAGTCTATTGATCGATTTGATTTGAAGAGTAGCTTGATAAATTGTTTAGCATAGTTGGTTTTCTTTATTCCTCGCATGTTAGTGAACCTATTGAGGAATTTAACAATTGTGTCAAATTTAATGGTTTTATTGCTGGTAGACAACTAACTGCGGTCTTCTTCGATCAACACCGCAAGAGATGGCTCTAGAGAGCACGGTTGTGACGAAAACTACTCATCTAGTTCCATTGGGTTATGACAATTTAAAATATACAAAATACCGAATATAACCCTCTCAATTCAAATAGTTGCAACACAATAATTATAACTTATAATTGCCTATTTCCACTTTCCATAATCATCCATCTTAAAGTAGGACAGCAATATCAAAGAAAACATCAACAACAGCTCCCCTTATTCTTCTCACTATTCTTCAGTCCATCTTCGCGCTTCAGGCGAAAACTTTGCCCCTTATCGAACATTGAATTTGGTGGTTTTACTAATTCCTTAAATGCTTTGGAGGCTTGATATTTTTTGAAAAGGCCCTTTGATATTTTTTCGAAGAGCTGCATAGAGAATTCTTTACCTACTTTACATTTTAACCTGTCTTTGAACTGATCTATTGAAAAATGGTTGCCTTGATTGATTTGCCATAAATTTAGCCTTCCTCCTTACTAACTTTACGCACATCTTCCAGATCGAGTTTAGTACCCACCAAAAAGAACACAGTTTACTCATTCACGTTGTCCTTGACTTACCGAACCCACATGCCGAGCTTATCAAATGTTTAATGCTTTTAAATGGAGTAGAAGAATAAGACTGCGCTGACTCCCTTATAATGTGACTTAACCACTGACTTGAAGGCCTCTTGACCCATCTGCATAATCATCATGGTACTGTATCCCATATTTGGAGACTGATACTATTTTTCTAATTGATAGGTATCTCCTTAGTGTAGAACTCGATGCCTGTGGTAACCTGATAGTCGTATGAAAACTTATTATGGATGTACTTCAACAGTAATGAAGTTTTACCCACTCCTATTTCATGCAACAAATACCTGACGGACCTATTAGCAGTACTTTGAATTTGACGTTCTCTTCCTTCTTGTTGTCCATTATTATTATAAGATTGGCTCAACATTACACCACACAGACTAAATAGCAATTGGTATCATAATTATAAGGATAAAAGATTGAGGGTTAAAATAAAAAATATTAGGGTTAAGCATTGGTGTATTTATTAGTGCTTTATTTTTAAATATTTGCTTTATAATATATTATTAGATTCAGATAAGATGAATAAGCCATTGAAAATGGTGACAGATCTTTCAGAGGTCTTTCCTGACATCGAGGGGGAACTTTGCAGCAGACACTCCATCTTATTCGGAAAACTCAAAAATACCTATAACAAGGTCTACGATCGTAAAGATTATATTGATCTAGATTTGGATCCAGAGAATTACATCATAGTTAAAGGTGTACTGGATTTATACAGCGATATCGATGCGAGTCTATGCCTTGGATTAGAGAACGGCATAATCCTAATGAGTAGGCAAATAGATATCAATGCCTCCATCTATATCAACAGCAACCACTTCGATTAAGAAGTTATTATGACTTCCAAAGGCGTACTTTAGGAAGGATTGCATTTACTGAGCGATGAAATGACTATAGCAATACAGACAGCCATTTAAGACGTGGCGCCTGAGCAACTTTACGGCACGATTTTATACTTGCATAGCAATATTCCCGAAGATTGCTTTCACTATAAATAGGTATTGCTAATCAGTATCTTCCTCGGAGTGTCCCTCATCAACAATTCTCTTAAAAATTTATCAGTAAACTAAATCATTCATAAATTGGCAAAGCGACAGGTATTTGGGGATTAAAATTTTCTGAAAAAGCTGTTCGGCTATCAAAACAGATAATTTTCGCTGACAATAGGCGACGTCCTCTACAACATCCCCATATAAAAATAAAACAAGATGGTTTTTTGCCAGCTCGACCTTGCCAAACAAGATATTAGATACTAGAGATAAAGGAAAGCATAGTTACAGCTGCGAAAATCAGAGATTTTATAAGCATGTAAACGCGAGTGTGGATTAGAGTCCATCATGCAGATCCGTTCTAGTGGAGTAGAAGCGCTTAAAAACCTGAAATTGTAGAACGAGATGAAAAACTAAGACGAAGCGATGGAGACTGGCAAGTATCAATTGTGCCACTTAGGTTTATCGAATATTCAACCAAGCAGTTAAGTCTATTGTAAGATTTTAGTCAAAGAAAACTAACCTTCCAACAACTAGTCAGCGCATAATGGTAGCTAAACTCAAAACGATGGAGGCTCCACTCGGAGTAGGTGGTTGAATTGATAGATTAAATCAAGTCAGCCTTCAAACTTAATGTACTCGAATTTACATGTAGAGTTGTATGATTGTAAATGAATCAATTGCGTTGATTATCGCGGACAAGACCAAATGCACCGAGTTGCTTGTATTCCTTCGTCAAAAGTTACATAAGGGATAATTAAAATCAAAGAGTTTATTCAAAATAGAAGAGGAGTTAATCTAATCCCGATGGAGTAGCGATAAACACATCGGCGAAAAGATGTTTACATCAGTGCCGAGTTGTGGAGTATCTATTTTCGATCCGAAGGACGCCATTTGGTTTTAGTGATATCTTTATTAATTTTAACATTCTAGCAAATTATATTAAAGAAGTAATAAGTATATCTAAGTAAAAAAGGAATACTAAAGATAAATACAAGCTGAATAATCAATTTTACTCCACGAGATAAAGACTATAGACTTGTAAAGTCCCAAGAGAAATTGTAACAGGATGATTTGTGAGGTCAATACCGACCAATTTTCCCAAATATGCATAAGCAGCATCAGGAGTATTTCCATAGCAGCTTTATTTTCCAATATTATCAATATTAAAAGTGTAAGTTGTTCCAGTGGGCAATGTTTCTATCGTCAAGGCTTCAAACAAAGTCAAAGTAGTACTAGTTGAAAAGTACAGCGTGCAATTACCATTATTATAGAACAAAATATTAGAAGAGTTGTCCAGATTGAAAAAAGTTGAGAAGCGAGTATCTAAATGGAGTAGGATGTACTTGAATCGTCAAAAATAGCTTGGCTGCTGCTACTAAATTGGTGATTCACATAGAAACCAAATTTGCTCGCAGCAGGAGTTTCTGTGCTTGATATCACAAACACTAAGTGCGATTGACCCTGGATTGCAGATTGCAAATCGGTTACGTTTAAAGTTAGCAATTTTACACTATCGTAGCTTGCAAGGAGACTCGCTTTATTCCACTGGAAATAGGTTCCTTGTGATTCTGAGCTTGAACTGATGCCTTTAATCAAGCTTTGGACTTGACGAATATTTGGTACTGCTTGGTTTGAAACCTGTTGTAGCATGGGTATGATGAATGACTTGTCAACATTGACATCCGGCAGTTCATTGATGGACCTGAGCAGTTGACTGAAAATTCCCAGACAGACAATAAAGATAATACTCAATGCGAGAGTGACTAGTTTCCACCTGAAGATGAGTTTATCCTCCACTTTTTCGTTCTTTTTCATGATCAAATCATACTCGACCACTGATTGCTTGACAGAATCATAGATGGCTGATGGCATGAGTGCGCAAATGTAGATATATTATTATTAGTATTATTATAGGATACAAAATAGCCTCTCAAGATGTATTTGTAACAATTGACATTTTGACGAGAGACCAATTTTAACAACAGTGAATGTATAATATTATTCATTTACTCACACAGAATAGTATTAGGAGAATAAATTGACTAATGCGATCATTTATTTTATATTGATCTTGATTATCAGTTCGAACTGTTGAGATAAAGTTTATAGACTTGTAAAGTTGACAAGTTAATGAAATGCGGTTGTTGATCTGATAGATCCAAATCAACCAATGATCCTAGTTTGGCGTAGGCTTCTTCTTTTGGTTTTCCAAAACAAGATGTTGAACCGCTGTCAATGAAAAAAGAGAAAACTGTTTTTGTACGTGAATATGTTTATATTTGAAATGATTCAAACAGAGTCATGTTTATTTGAGATGAACCCTCTTAAATTTCAGTTACACAGACGTCGCAATATGATCTGTTAAAAGTGTGAACAACTCCAGTGTTCAGATTGAAAAAGGATGAATAGCGAGTTTCTATATAGGAGTAGATATACTTGGCTTATCAGTGACGTACGGATCCTTGTACTTGGGATAAATAAACATTCCTATTCTTGTGTTTGGAGGCGTCTCATTGCTTGCTATCACGAAGACCAGCTGCTTTTGGCCTTTTATCTTGGAGATAAGATCGGAAACTCTCAAATTGGAATTTGTTAGATTATAGCTCGCAAGGAGTTTAGCTTTGTTCCATTGAAAATAGACTCCTTCCGAGTCTGTGAAATTGGTTATGCCTAGTAGTAGATTTTTGGCTTGAGTCACAGTAGGTACAGCTCGTTATGAAATATTTTGCAGCATTGGCACTATGTATGATTTGTCAACGTTAATGCTTGGTAATTGGAGGATAGCCATTATCAGTTGTCTAAAAATGACTGTGCAGACGAGTAACGGAATACACATTACCATAATGATAAGTTTGTACTTAAAAACGTGTTTGTCCTCTGCCTTTTCATTCCCTTTTCTGATCTATTTGAACTAAATTACAGATTACCTGACAGAGTCATAAATCATTGTCGACATTTATCTCTCGTGTTAAATTATTATTATTAGTATGTATATACTAATCACCAATAAATATACGATCTCTTTGCAATGATGTCAGCAAACAGCAATGCCAATATTAAAGTAGATTTCATTGATATTATATATTTTTTATAATCATATTAATGCATTAATAAAAGTAGAATTATATTCAATTTTGTAAATAGGTTTATTGAAGTCCCCATTCTTTATCCAAATTTTATAATCATCAATGGAGAGCAATACTATCATCATTTATGAATAAAGTGTATTCAGTCAAGATTACTTAAGAATAAATTCAAAGTGGCCATACTTATCTCTTAAATTCAAGTGGAGAGAATCAGCTTCAGAAAGTGATGCGATAAAACATAAACTCATTTTCGATTCTAAATATCGTTAGGATATCCTTCAGTAAAGCATTCTCAATTTAGATTCAAGAATTCTCGGCCCCCAACAACTGATTGTATTTCCGAAATCACAAATATTCTTTCCTCATCAATTGTGCAGCAACTACAAGGAGTAATTGGAATAACATAGGCAATAAAAAGAGACTATCATTGTAAACACATTTCCAGTTTGATTTAATATTAAATTATCAAAGCCTTGATCAAAATGCTTGCAAATGAATCTGAAGTTCAATTGCAGTTCGAAGTTCTTAGATTCTTCACTCGTCTGCCTTTTTGTGGTGAGTCCCTAATAATTTAAATCATGGTCAAGTAAAAAACACTACCAATTTTAGGAAACTTGCTTAAATGCTAAAATGAATAAATTATTTCGAGGGTTTTAATAATTTTGGGAAATCTTCATATGGTAGAGAAAAATTTGTAATTTCTGAGACAATGTTATTAGTACTAATTTCCTCAAAAAATAATTTAGATTGCTTAGAAGAGCAAAAGTAAGAAACTTCAGCTTCAGTGTTGCTATGCTCTGTCAATTTCACACAGTAATTTTAAAAGACTGCTTGATTAATATCAGCCTTCTCTTTCCAATTGCAAAAAGATAGGATTATTTTTGTGCAAAATGCTATGGAGCAACAGCGTGACATCAAAACCTCTGTTCTTCATCTGCCTCTCAGCCTTATCAACGAAATAGGCAACTGAGGCCATTTTTTAAACTAAAATTTACAACTTTCTCATCACAATTGACGTTGAACGATTTCCCGATCTCGGTCATTGCATTCTCTTAATCTTCATAAATTTGATTCAGGAACATATAGAGTTTGGGTTCACATTAATAGAAAAAGGAGTCTGTTAGTTCTTAGGCAAAGGCTTTACATTTTTCCGCGATTTTTAAGAAAAACAGAGTTGTTGTTAATTCTTGCAAATTCTGTCCTAAAGCCCTCGCTATGTAAGTTTGTCTTAATTGAGGTTGAAACTATTCTGCAGCATCCGAATTTAATTTTAAATTTCGCTAAAGTGACCACAGATGCAATCCATAATTTTAAACTATATAAGATTTAAGAAAATTTATATGCGCTATTAAAGATTTAAGGAGAAGATGTTACAAAAAAATTAAAGTTTTTCTTAAACTTAGCCCAGCATTCGAAAATGGTAAACTTAGGTGATTATTTTATGGAATTGGGAGTGTTAAGAACCTTTGATGAAGGTATAAAATATGCCTACTTTTGGACCCTCGGAGTTTTTCTCCCATTGTTGAATTCGATACTATTGTTGCTTAAAGACAGGCCGACGTCGGAAATCGTAGATAGTCGTTTTTGTGCCTATTTAAAAACAATATAATTAACTCAAAAAGATAAATGCTAATTTCAAATACTTCTCAGCTACATCAAAGGAGAGCACTGAACTTATATACTGATTCCCATAATTTATTCTATAAACTTCTTCTTGCATCGAATATCACATAATATAGAACGTCTTTGCTTCACTCGTAAGAATTACCTTTTACTGCTTGCTGAATACTTACTTATATCTCAATCATTGACATATACTAGATTATTATACCTAATATGTTGTGAAGATAGGTATGATATAAGGAAGCAATGCCAATAAAAAAGCAGATTCCACTCCACTTTTGTATATTTATAATCAGATTATGAATGGTCTAGATTAAATCACCCTCTCCTGCGTGTCGTAGTTCTATCACGACGGGGTTCGCTCGGCTGCTCTACTTCAATGTTGCGCATGTATATCTCCTTGTACATAAGCAGTACAGGAGTCCATCCGCCTTGTTTCCCCCAGTATTAAGGATTCGTTGCCTCATCGATATCAACAATTTCAACCTCGGCTCTATGATACTTGACCCACTCTTTTCCGTGTTTATACATGATAGTCATAAAATCCCCCTTGCAGTCATGCTTATGTTCTTATTTAGGTCGATGATAGTAGTCTCCTTTGTGCAGGACGACTCCAATGAGTCGATACTCTCCTGTAGGTTTTGAGTTTTTGATGCTTTAAAACCAGAATTCATGATAGATATCCCGATTGAAGAGAATAAAGTCAAGGAAATGATATTTTTGCTCGATCTCGCTGAACAAATCAAAATCTAAGTAGCAGTCCACGTACTCTTGAATTACGAACAAAATTTAGGATAACGCTCGTCCATGTGATAGGGGTAAAACATTTGATCGCGCTCATACCGTCCCTGAACGAGTTTATCCTTAAGATTATTGTCGCATAGATCGAATAGATCCAGAATACGGTTAATACGCACCTGATGATAGCTCTTGGCCTATTCGTTGAATTCCACTTCTTCCCATTCTTCACGAGCAGGGGGATATCCCCATCGAGAGCAGTGAACAAAGAGATATTTTGGTAGGCGTTCAATTGCCATAATTCTCTCTTTAAATTCGATGTCGAAGGCATAGAAATTACGCCACAAGTTTTTTTATTTAAAACGCTAGATCGATCCAAAAGTACATCTTTAATGCCGCTAAGGATGTTATTGAACTATGGTCTACCGAGGTCACATTAGAGGAAGTATTTAGTCACCTTCTTATCTATCTCTTTTTACGCCTATGTATCATCTTCGTCCAATTTGGTGAGGTCAGTACGTTTAGCCAACACTTCCAATCCGAAGAATTTGGTTCCGCAGTCGACTCTGGAGTTAGGTTCTTCTTCCTTCTTCTAAAGTTCCACATCGAAAGCCATCTTCATTGTGGTAAAAAGTCGATTGACAAAATAATCGATGCCGTAAGTTGGGTAAGGGTATTCAATATCATCCGAACAATAGCATATCCAAGCTGATATCCATTCCAACGGGCATACTACACCTTCTCCCTTCTCCATCAATTGAAACATCCGTCCCAGTTCCTCAATAATGAGTCCATCTGGATTTTTCTGCCTCATATAAGATGTACTTGCATGCACGCATATTTAATACAGTACCCCTTGAACTCAGTGGAAAATCTGAGCATATATAGTGGACACAGTGCATATTCTACTCCTAAATCTTCAGGTTCGTTTGTTTAGGGATTAAAGTATTCGATCCCCCTTTCTTTTATTTTCTTCTACTGCAACCGACGAACGATCTTTTAGTGCGGATTCAATTTCAGTTCTTCACGCATGCGCTGCAGCTAAAGCTACTGTAGACGCTATCGTTCTAGGTCTTAGGGAGTTTTCTCTTTCTTGAGAGTTCCAATAATTAGAATTTCTCCACCTTCTTTGACTTACTTCGCGAAAGATTCTTGATCCTGTCTAATAGATTCTGTACCTTTAATCTAGGTTTCATGAACTTGATCTGCCCCTCCTCGATTTTAAAGATACTATAGATGGTGGCTAGCAGCTCTTAATAACTTGCCACATCAATATTTTCCGTACGTTTTGGCTTGGCGTTATAGGTAATTTTGACCTTCGGCATATTATTATTTATCGCTTTCCAGAATGATAGGGTAAATTCATTTAGTTTAATACTAGAAAATATTATGTATTTTGCATCGCCTGGATTGATAATGAAAGAGTTTTACAATTGGATAGCGCGTTTACATTAATTTAGGTTATGATTAAACAGTAAAAGAAGATTTGGAGTGAGGAGTAGGACCAATTACTCAAGCAAATGTATGAAGAAGGGGGTGAACAAAACTGGAGTGTTGTTTCTAAACGACTTTCAGATGAAGGATTTTTGCGAAAGAGTGCCAAACAATGTCGAGAGAGGTATTTCATCTTTAAGGTAGATACTAAAACCACATCTGTGGAGAAGCAGAGCGAGTTGAGTGGTCACCATAAGAATAGCAAAAGTTGGTGTAGCTACACAATTAAATGGGCAACAAGTGGGCTTTGATTGCATAACACATTCCAGGCAAGTACTAATCTCTAACCTAGGACAGACAACTATGTCAAAAATCATTTCTACTCTAAGTTGAGGAAGATATTACGCAAACTCAACCTAGTTATTCACTCTCACATGCGTCATGAGTACAGACCCATCAACATCGGCACTCTCTACAAAATAGTCGAGGCTACATAGTAGCGGTTCAAGGAATAGCCTGCATGCGGGTACGCTGTTTCAGTGACTTGTCAGGGTACGATGAAAATGTATGCAGAAGTTCAAAACCGGATGCTGACGGTTAGCATGTTGCGAGAGGAAGAATTCGATTCTTAAGAGCGATTGCAGATATACTCTGACATTGTTCGGGATGTCAGCACGGCCAGCAGACTCTATAAACGCAAGAGCAAGAAAATACGAAATTTAGCCATCCAAGCTCCTAATACTCGTAAGAAACGGGAAAGATAGTCCCATATCATCATAAAAAGTTAAAAAAGAAGGAGATAAGATAGCGATAATTAGTTTAATTTAAGGATGAAACCAATATAGAATAGGGATGGAGAGGAAGAGGAAGACCACATGGTTGATCCCCGTCATGATGTGATCATTTAACAGAAACAGTAAGGCATTCGTGATTTGTTAAAAGACGCAGGTATTCTCAAGGTAGAACAATCTGCGGTGAACAAAGCAGGAATTCATTTTTCCGAGCGATCATCCTTTAAGAGTTATTCGGAAAATAACAATGCTTAACTGGACAATCAATTTTGTAATTATTACATTATACAGTTGACGATAGTGAGAATTAAAACGGTTTTGGTCATAAAAAAGGCAATTTATATCACTTCAAGGGTGCTCTTTTCGATGATCTTTCTGAGCATTCGGAGGGACGTTTTTGACTTTGCTCGTAAATGATATAATATCCTTTCTAGGATACAATCTTATAAATTAATATACCGAAATATAGCGCTACTTATGATAAAAGGTTGAGCCCTTTGATGATTAATAATTCACAATGTCACTTCTTCTGGAATGACTGTGTTTCACATTTCCTAATTGATGAGTGAAACATGAATAAAAAATAATAAAGAGATGTGATACATTATTGTGATGAGTGTAAATAATATAATGCCATCATAATGATAGCACGCTTTTCGGCGATACAAAACTAAATACTATTGCTTTGTCAAGTTAAATTGTATTAAGAATTTCAAAGGGACTATCCGATGATTATATCTATAAGATACTATCCTATTTATGCTTTTTCTAATTAAGAGTGTTACCTTCGTTTATGCAGAATTTCAGTCAGCTTAAATCATTCAATAGTACTGAGCAGTTAAAAGTTGTAGTTTTGACCTTATTTAGATGGCGCAAGTCTTATGCAAAATGGGAAGATTCTTCAACGAGATGACCGAACAATGCCTCATGTAGTTGTCAGACCAATAGGCGATAAAACATAAACATCGAATGCTGCTAAATCGTTAAAATATACGAAACTTCGAGTGCAACAAAAAACTGCAGAAGATGAAATTGAAAGAAAGGGCAGACACAGAAGAGAAAACAATAAAAAAGATGGATGCGATTAAAAATATTAAAAATCATAAGCCCAAACATCCAGTGTCCAGTTTCTTCTTTTTTTATCAGGAGAAGGGACAGGAGATAGCAAAGTAGACAGGGGAAGTCCAAGGATCTAAAAAGGCTAAAATAGTCGGCGAGCTTTGGAAAAACATGACTGATCAGTAGAAATAACCCTATGAAACCAAAGCCAAAGTAACTCGTCAAAAATACGAGGAAGAGATGATTCGATATCGTATCCAATACGCTGATGAAATCTCTCGTCTTAAAAGATACAAAAGGGAAATGAAACAGAAGAAAGCACATGAAGTAAAATAGCATTCGGATCATGATAAAAAAGTAGAATGCAAAAAGTAAGAAGGCAATGCAGAATCTTTGTAATTGTAGAATGTGTCTCCTTTTAGCGAAGAGATTAAAGGGCATGAATCAGACGATTCTTTGGAGATTTCTGATGCGTTGAGTGATAGTATGTCAAAGAGCAGCTTACTTTTAGAAGATATGGGATCGAGTAGTTCGAGTGACCAATTGAGTGCTTCACTGTAACGATAGAATTAGGAAAGTAGTCATAAGATCAAAATAGAAGAAGACAATACGTTATATCAACAACTGAATAATCCTTATACGAACCAATAATTACAAAAGAATAAATGTGAGGTACAGAGCATAAAAGAGAAAGATAAAAATATAGAATTAACAACAATTTAACAACATAAAACAGACTAGGAAGGAAATGTAAATGAAGCTAAATCAATGGACATTATAAAGAAGATTTCACATAGAACAGAAACAAAATCAAACATATCTCCGCATCACTAAAAATAGGGTGCTATTAAAGTTGACCAAAAAGATGAGGAGTAGAATATAATTTAAAACTCAGCCATTTCCAAGCCAAAAGGCCCAGTGTCCAGTTTTCTGCTCTACTATCAAGTTAAGGGAAAATAATTATCTTAAAAATACAATATGCCTATGGGCCCAAAGGTGATAAAACTCGCTTCTGAGGTATGGAAGCAGCTCAGTTCATAATAAAAAGCAGTGTATTCTTAAATGGCGAAATAGCATCGCTAAAAGTACTTGCAGGAGATGGTATCCTTCAAATAAAAATACGGTTAAAGCGTCCTTTAAAAGAAAAAATAGTCCAAATCAAAGTCAAAAAAGAAGTAGACTAAAAAATGATTTATTATTGTTTATTCTCCCCATCATCGAGATTTATATTGAAATATATGAAATCAAATAAAGTATCAGAAAGATCAACGAGGAATTAATTTCCTATAATCGATGGAGAAGTAGATTACATTCGATAATTTCGAGTTCTGGCTTTGATGCGGTAATAGCTGTTTGTTTATTAGACTCATTCTATCTATCATCTCAGTGAGCTCGCATAACGCAAATCCACTCTTAACTTGCCAGTAGGTTTTTGCGAGTTCAACCAGTAGATATCTTTTGTTTACCTCTTGCAAATTTTGGCCGCTCCCGTTTGCCACATAAAACTGAACAGCTTCTTGCGTGATATTTAAATCTTTAGAAATAAGGAAGGCCAGTTTAAGCAAAGGATAATTCGCTGGTATTTGTACGGTTTAAAATTATAGATCGGGAGTAAAGATTTTTTCTGGATGTTTTTGGATTGAAATTTCAATATAGATGGTCTTCTTCGAATGCTCGACTAACTTATAAAGGAACTGCTATCCGAATTATTATCGAAGAGAGAGTTTTGCTTTTTAAACCGGAGACATAATCGGCTTGGCTTCTTTTGGGCATTAGGGAACTGCCAACTCTTCTTCTTTCTTTTTAAGGGGGGAAACTTTTTTCATTGGGATGGGTGGGATAGAGATGTCTTTCGACTGACATCGTAGTATTTACTGATTTTGGCTGATAATTACAAACGAATTATTCAAATTTGTTTTGACGCATTTCCCTTCAGGGATAATACTAATGTTAGCGCATTTCAGGAATTTGTTATTTGAAGGTGTATTCGGTTGAGCTGGATTGCACTCCTGGATACAGATTTAGTTTTTATTGGTTTTGCTTTGAAGAGGTTATTTTTCTATGTCTTATTGTTATCTTTCAATTGCAATACAAATTGTTGTCGCGGAAGGTGAAGCATCATGACTCTTTACTCGAACTTCCTCTCCATTGTTTATCTTTAATTTTTTCACCCCTGAAGTATGAGAAGAGGCTTCTTCACTTTCTATTTATGGTCTTGCCCTTATTTTCGTAGATTTCACTTCAATTGGCTCAGCATCTCTGCCCATAAATCTTTTAACCTATCTTTCTTCGATGAGATTAAGTTTTTCTTCTAAGGTTTAGGTATCTCCAAATCCCAATCTTATCAATTATTATATGCTTTGGTCTTGTCTTAGATCTCTCTTTGTTGTGAGAGCTCCCCTGCAGATGGGACATGACTTTTTCTTGCTGCAGCGAATATATCTCTCGATGCAGGCCTTGCAGAATCTATGTGAGCATTTGAGGTAGACTGGATTATGGAGAAGCTATCGACAGATGGGGCAAAATAGCAAATCAAACAGCTTAATGAAAGAAGGAAGGTCAAGCGTCGCCTTCTAAATTATTCTTTTGGGAAAGAGATCTAGTATTTCCAGTTCTTAATCAGGCAGAATTTGCATGGCTTCTTCGTCTGTGTTCATGTGCCAATTTGATCGATATAAAGTTAGTGTGTTATATCAAATTTAAGGAGGTAAATTGACTAAACAAAGAGAAGTCTCACCTATTTTTATATCCCAAGGAAAAGCATTCAAATTATTTATGTATTCATTTGTAAAATCAATGTAGTTGTGAAAACTCATCTTTTAGCATTATTTAGTTTTATTCTATTTATTGGATTGAGGGACAGATTATATAATTACAAGGGAAACTCATTACCAATACACCCTGATTTTATCAATTTGCATTCTAAATTGTTTGCCTTTCAAGACTTTGGAGAGTTGCCGTATTATTTAACATCTATCAAACAATGAGTTTAAAATACTAAAATATTTTCCAATCTTTCCGATATTCCATAAAATCCCTATTTTACAGAAGAAGGCCCTCTGTGCAATAAGTCCATAATATTTTTAAAATAATAAACGTATAATTTCTCAAACCAACTTTCTTAAAAATAATTATCGCTTACAATTCCCATACTATTAATAAAATCATTATTATTATAAAGTAATGTTCATCGAAAGGCATCCATTTTATATAACTTCTCATTCGTATCCAAACTCACATCCTTTATCCAATCTTTCAATCAATAACTCTCATTAATCAAAATTCCAGTCGTGCGGCCTCTCTTCCCATTTTCCAGTAATCTATAGAAATTTTTAATGGAGTTAGATTATTGGGGATTTTTTGATTAATGTAATAATTAAATGCTCTCACAAAGAGAAGACCAGCCGTCATAAAAAATAACAGAAAAAACGTTCCTTTTTGACAGAATAAAATGCACTGTTCGTAGCACTTAAAGTATTCAACGAAGATAAAGCGTGGAACCTGTATCATAGCATTTCATCAATAATGCATCCGAGACACATTAAAATTGCATTTAAAAACGCTTCCAGATTCAGTTGGCCCATCACTCCATTACAATAGAAGATACTTTTTACTTGGAGTTTTTTGAGAGTGGTGCCCGATTCGACCGATAAAACGCAATACAATAGTCTAAATTCTAGAATTAAGAACAGAAACATCTCAATAAAAAGACTGTTTTGTTTAAAAATAACAGCAGAGGAATCGGTCTGAGGGATAAGGGAGGCAAGAAAAATGTTGTTAAGAACATTGTTACTGCCTTTCTAGGCTATGTTAAGGAACTCAAGCAGGAGGGAATGGAAATTGAAAAAAATATAGACTTGCTGAAAGGACTGATAGCCAAGACTAAATTCAATAATCAACTAGTTAGTGATATCATCAAAAGTGACGAGTTGAGAAATTATTTTAGAGAGTTCCTCTCGCAGTCCGCAACCGCATGGGTGTAAAATTCAAAGCTCAAAAGCAAGGAGATTCACCAATAGGCTATCGCTCTCTATGAACAGTTTTGCAACTAAAGAAATGATGAATTGTTTCGGACAAACGGAGATCGGAGGTAGATAGAGGCTGAAAATGACGAAAATGAGTATTATTTCCAATCGGGTATAAATCACGAATTATAAGAGTAAATCCGGCAGTTTAATGAGTTTAAATGATTATTTTTACAATACACAGACTGCCAAATTGTTTCCTTTAACAGAATAGCTCAGGCAGATTCATCTCAAAATATTATCTATCTATTACTTTATTGGAACTAATTACTCATTATCAATATCATGTGAGATGATGATATCAAATGAGAAATATCTAAGGCAGTCTTTAGTCCTGATTTAGTACAGTTGACAGTTTTTATCATAATATTGAATCGATTATATTATCAATAAGCCATTTCAAATCACGCTTGAGGAAGCATCTCATGGATAATCATATCTGACACTCTGATATCCATCTCTTTAGCGTTGATTATTTGGGCGCTATCAAAATCCACAATTCCTTTCTTGAAAATCTTCTCCATTTCATCCACCCTTTGGTTGTTACGGACTTTGATCAGTCGGTAGTGAATTTGCCTCAAATTTATCTCATGAATAACCTGGGCTGTTGTTTTACCGCAGAGACATCCCTCATTTGCTTATGCCAGATTAAAAAACTCCTTTCCATGGGGAGGAGCATCAGCAATGTGGAAAATGTATCTGAGCATCGGTGTTCCAGGCATCTCGACCCAGTTAAGTTTTTGGCAGGCATCTATTAACCCATCGTGAACAGCTTCTGGCTCATCTCCTCCTCCAGCAGCTGACAGTTTATTCACATATGTCGTTGCTTCATAAGCATCAGTAAAGTCTTTATATTCTGTTACGTATGATGACTATTGGGGTGGGTGATCTCTATAGGTAACAATAGCAAACCTGAGTGTAATTCCCTATGTTCTGACCTTGCTTTCTATCTTTTTGATAATAGTCACGATCGTTGACTGAACCTGAGCTAACTCACTGCACATTGATCCAGTTGCATCGACACAAAAACATACATCGATAAAACCAAAAGCAGGTAGAGGGAGGTTGTCCTTTGAGGTGGCTTTGAAAATTGTTGCCTTTGAAGGTTTGAGAGATTTGTCAATGCTGCGAGCTCGAATTAAAGTTGTACCTGTCGAGGCGGGAATGACAGCAGGAGCAGGTGAAGAAGGAACTGCAGGTCTAGTTCTTCGAGCGCTCTTCTTCTTGATTGCCGCTTTTTGAGCTCTCTTAGCTTTTTTGACAATCGGGGGAGGGTTGACAATTTTATGACCCTCTTCAATAGTCCTAGCCATGGTCCTTGTTTTCATGATCTTTTTAGTTTTGAGAGGTTGTAGGAACTCTTGAGCATCCTCGATGCATTTCTCCATTGATCTTGATCTTTTGACTCTTTTCTTTGGATAAGGATGAATGGCTGTCGATTTACGGTTAGTCTGCATTGTTCTTGCCATTATCAGTCAATTATTATAATTAGTACTATTCTATAATTGCATATATATCTAATTCTTATATATTCTGAGTCATAACCTCAATTATACCCCTCTAATTTTTTGTACAAAAAATAGATAAAACACCATCGTGGGTCACATTTATGCGGAATAGGAGGTTGAAGAATATTTTTACATCAAAATTCTAATGATGATATTTGATTGGACGTTAATTTAATTGTCCAACTATATCCAATAATAATATTTTCGTCAATCTACCTCCAATATCAAATTTTTATTTTTTCAAACGAATAGTTTAGTGCCAAACATGTTAATATCTATCCTCTTTCTTTTTAGTTTATATAATCCCCACATCATTTTTCAATATTACTCATTATTTTAGCATTAGCTCAATAGTATATATTTTTAATCAAATAATATAAATTACTCTAAGTCTATAACCATTCTGAACAACACCAACCATATTTTATAAACTCCCATAAAAATGTCAAAACAAGAGTACTGACTTCCAATTTACTCAAATTGACATCCAAAAGTTCCTCTCTTTGACTTTTCATTATAAACTGATTCTTCTTAGATTCTTGCAAATTTATAATAAAAGCACACACTATAAATTCTTCAACAATTTAATCAAAAATAGAAAATAAATATTAATATTAGCGCCCTCAGAAATGAATCTCTCCCAATTGCGCAACAGAATCGTCTACATCCTCAAAAATGAAAGTCAGCAATCCATCTACCTTGTACTCGCTAATAACTCGCATAGTAAAGATGGTACACCATATAACATGCAGGTAAAATCATCGACTAGGTATCCAAAACGCAAATGCATACTGTCTTCTCCTTAGGAGATAAGATGGTCATTAGCCAACATACGTTGATGACTCAGGTGGAGATCAAATGTGTCGAAGAAGAAGGGAGGATTGTCATGTCCAAAGACGAATACCGAGCAATCATCAAACAAGTGCATGAACTTTAGAGAAAAGATTAGAATGATTCGAGTGACAACGAGGATAACAGTTAAGAAGATGAGAACGAGTCCAATCAACCCCTTAGAACCAAAGACCCAATCAAGCAATATAATGAATAAAGCTCAAATAACAACGATGATAAACACAGGGGGAGAGGCAGACCAAAGGGATCCAAAAACAAGAAAACCATTATTAAATAAGCCATGCAGCTTAAAGAACCTCCCCCTATTGAACTTAAAATGGCACTAAGTGGACTGATAAAAAGAGGCAAGGGCAGACCGAAGGGTAGCAAGAATAAAATGAAAGATTATACCCACTCTGTAAAGATTTAAGAGGGAACGGAATCGCTTCCTTTTGGTAAGAGAGGAAAAGGTAGACCAAAAGGCAGTAAAAACAAAATTAAACTGGCTAACCAAGCAATTGCTGATGAATTTATGGATAATCAGGAACGAAGGCGTAAGGGCCGACCACCAGGTGCTAAGAACAGAGCTAACTCAGTATAAAGTCTTTCGGGTGAACATGAAGTATCAGAATAATTCATGAAAACTGTGGTTTAGCGACCTGATCCTCATCAACTTGAGCAGTACTACTGCTGTTCTCGTTGCTACCAGACCAATCTAAAGCGTAAAATCTTTTAAAACTAAACAAACGTCTAGTAAAACATCTAAGTCCTTAAAAACGTTAACTAAGATTTAGGTCTATAAAACAAATCAAATCTCATCATCACAGCCATAAAACTAGGGGATTGGTAATCTTTATAACAGTTACTATCCATCGTCAGCCATGTCGAATATTATTATAAATCTCCATGGAATGCTGACAAAATGATTGACAGGCAACGATTCTAAACAAAGACCAAGAAGTAGTACTTATCCAAAACGGGGAAAGAGGGAAATACTGTCTTGCTGCATGATAGCTGTAAGAAGAAGGAGATTTGGTGGAAGGAAATTACCGTGGAAAGGATCATATAAAATTTACCAAGAGAGCATCTCTAAGCCACCAAAATACTATAAAAACTATTTGCCTTCGACATCAACCTCAAAAACGAAATTTACCTCAATATAGCTTGTGTAATTCGCAGCGGTAACTTCGCCGTCTCATAAATGATCCTCAGGGATGTAGTTTTTACGCCTACTTACAACAAACTTAATTTTTCGCAATAACACTATGATCTCCTCATCGGAAGCATGAATCTTATTAACCAGTTTAAAAAGTTTAATCTTATACAGCCCAATGATGGTACTAACTACTGTTCGCCCATTCATGCTGCTGCCATTTGTCCGCATCCATAGTTTCTAAAGAAGATGTTGATGATTTTTACGGATGTGATCAATGTAGAGGATAGCCTGCATCGCAAACCTGTGCATTACGCTGCTTTGGCCAACACAAGCGATAATCTAAAGACTCTATTCGAAAGTGGAGCCGATCTTAGAGAGTATGATCGCAAGAAAATGACCCCTTTGATGCTGGCTTGCTATGAGGGTATTTTTTATAATGTGGAATACATTCTTTAGAAAGTTAGGGATGGTGTTTATATCAACTATAAAAGCGAAGAAGGATACACTGCTCTGCATTATGCCATTCTTAGGAACAACACTGAGTGCGTATAAATACTGATTAATGATCCCTTCATCGATCTATGGACTCTCACTCGAGACAAGGGGGACATCTTCCACCTCTTAGCAGGAACTGGTAACATCGAAATAATGGACTTAATTCTAAAGAAAGAGTATCTTCCTTATAACTCCCTCGATAAATTCAAGAAAACTCCTCCAATGATCGCAATCCGTAACAATAATAACGATTGCTTGATTAAACTCATATAAAATGGATGCCGAATGGACAAGGCTGACAGCAGTTTGAATACTCTCCTACATTACGCTGCTGCCTATGGAAACATCGAGGCCATAATGATCTTAAAGAATCATATCGAGCAGTCAAGAAATAAAAGGGGTTTGATTCCTTGGTAGCTGGCTATCTACAAAGGCCACCTCGGAGCAGCCCAATTGCTTTAAAGATAACTGGACGAATAATAATAATTTCACGAGGACCCTCTCTACTTTACTCTGACTAACATCCGCGGCACTCTCGAATACATGTAGTGCATCCGATATATCGCTGAAAAGATGATGACTGATATTTACCACGAATAAAAGAATACAGGCAACGGGTATCTTCACATCGTCTGCCAGATCAGCGAATAGGAGTACCTCAAAATACGAAACGCATAGAGCTATCTCTCCTTAGAGTAAATTAAGGAAGAATTCGGATGGGTCCAAAATGAGCTCATCAATTTCTTCGTGGATAAAGGGTTAGATGGATACCAATAGAATTTCAACTGTGAAACACCTCTGAAACTATGTATCTAAAACAACAACTTGATCGGAGTGCAGAAGCTGCTGACTGGCAAGATCACTTTCGAGGTAGAGCCTTCCAGTGACAATAATATCCTGCATTGTCTCAGCAATTTGGCCTGCAAAGGTCTCGATGAAATGAAATTCGTATAGAAAAAACTAAAAGACTGCAATCAAACCGAGCTCAAAGTCAACTTAAAAAAAATCGACCATTATGGCTTTGATTTCATGCTTTACTTCGTTAAAAACTTTACATAAAAGGTCGTCCTAAATTTCAAAAAATCATTAAAGAAGTATCATCCGTCTAAAAAATAACGAAGCAACAGGCATCAGTCTATCGAGCAAGAGGCCGAGAAGAAATGCTTTTAGGAGTTTTTGAAATTCGAAGAGAGGTTTATGAGTCTTGTTTAGTTTCTTCTGGAGTTAGGCTGCGATATCAACGCGCAGGTAGTCGATAAAAAGAGTGAGACTAATTAGCAATACAAAAAATGGGGGATTCAGCACTTTCTTATGAAATTCCCCTCCTTGCGACTGGTTAAGTTCTTCAAAAGCAAAATCAGGGATTTCAACTCGCAAAATAATCAACTCATGACTCCTCTTCATCTATTTTGCAAATACATAAAGGGAGGCAGTCTCCTCGAAACCACCATTACTCTCCCTTCCGATTACCGTGCTGAAAATGTCCTCGAGTTTTTATTGCAAAACGGTTTGAATCCCAATTGTTACGACTCATTTAAGGCTCTGCCCTTGCTCTACGCTGCTTTGAATAGTCAATACGATTTTATAATCATTCTACGAAAATATCGGAGCGAAGTCAATTTATGTACCACCAGAAACTAAATTCCCTTCATCGAAATCATCAAACAAAGCCGCAATTTTACCATTGAACAAATTCAACAACTGTTGGCATTGGGGATGGATCCGAATTACTTGGATATGAATAGACGTAACTCCTTGCATCATTTGGTCTTTCATGCAAGTAACTTGGACTCCAATCCAGAGGTCTGTAAGTTACTACTGGAATGGAAGACTAAGATCAATGCACTCGACAAATACGATCGATCTCCAATTTTTTATTGCTTCTGCGATATGGAGGGAGAGATATCATCCAGTTAACCTCTTTAAAAAGTAGAGATTTTGCAAGTGTTAATAAATCACAAGGACATTAACCTCAATCTTCTTGATCTTTATCAGAGAAGTCTTTTGCATTATGCATGTCTCCACAATCACTTTTTCTCAATCCTTTACCTCTTAGACAAGAACATCAACATTGAGGCGAAGGACTACCAAGATAACACTCCTCTCGCACTGAGTCTTAAAACTAGAAATCTCGACCAAGCGACCCTCATTATCTCAAAAGGCGTCAAGTATGGATTCGTGCACGAAGATGGCTAAAAGCTTAGCTATTTCGCCTATGCCTTCAGAAAGCTGTCAGCAGGTATCTGCTTCATGCTGCTCGACAACGGATACCCAATTCAAAAAGCCCTCGAGTAAATCCCCGATTCCTGCTTCAAGTAGACATTAATTCAGAAGTACATTCTCCGTAACTGATGTTTTGAATTGGCCTAATTTTGATAATTTCAGAGTTATTAATATGAAAATCACATATTCTTACGAACTTTCCGGTAGAGTTCCTCCATTTTAATTTTAAACTCAGATTTGAGATTCGTGATATGCTTCTGGTACTTTAATACTTTCTCCTTGAGTTGTTCGCGCTAGTCCATTAACACTCGATGTTCCAACTTCAATTGTTACAAATCGCCATCGCCATCTCCTCGGGTTATAAAGTTGTTGATTTCATCGGTAAAATGTTAATTCAGATCTTTTGCCATTTATAACTACTGTTTTACGATTTCCAGCTGATTTTTAAATGATTAGTTGATAGTCTTATACCTTTGGCAGCGTGGTTTATATCCGCAGGAACAATCAGTCGTTGGATCATATTTACTATTCGATCCCCCTCTTGATTTATTCAAATTACCTAGAATCGAACCGATACTCATGTCATTCAGATTCAAACCATCGTTGCTGTTATTAAATGACTTGATACTCATCGAGTGATCATTGTTTAAAATGGATTTGTTCTGGCTAGTAGTTCTTTTTTTTGCTTTTTGCTATCTGCTGTATTCGCCATAATATTCATTTTGGTAAATTAGGATATTTGATTGGTCTGCTTTAAATTGGTTTAGCTCTTCCTCCAGTCGATTTATACTTTCTGATTTATTCTATAGCTGCACACTCATGTCTTGTAGCTTAGTCTTTAGATCTTCAGTCTCACGACCTCTACTGTTTTTGCGTTGATTCGTCATCATAATCCGTGTCATTTTTGTAAAGAACTGCTGTTTGAGTTGCCTTTGAAACCTACTGTGAATAACTGATATAACTCTGACCTTGCTGTACGATTTGATAAAACTGGCATATGCCACAATCGAACCAAATACCTCTTTTTTATGATTCTTTACCAATATTTACATTCTCCTTTGAAAAATACCTCTTCTCTCATCGTAGTAATTCTTAACAAAATTGTTATTACTCCTCGAGTAGGAAAGGACGATTTTATTAAAACACTGCTTGATCTTGTATTTTTATATTCTTTGTAAGAGATTCATTGTATTGGTGAGCTGTCTTTCAATTTTTTTATTACTCACAACTGCGGCTTTAATACTCTAAAAAGCCAGGAATATGCTCGATATGAGATTTTGTTATGAAAAGACAGCCATTTTGATGAGGGCTTATGATTTGTTACGAATGTTTAGTTTAATTAACTGCAGACTCTATCTCATCTGACGATATGTAGCTCGACCAATTAGCATAAAGATCATTTTGTGCCTCCGCAGCTGCCTCTGAGCAACGTTGTTTCTTTCAATAGGAGCCTTAATATATTTATACGGGCTTATACTGGTTGTCCGAATACCGATAGGTTTGACATAATTCCCTATCATGTTAAGTTTATTATCAAAATTATCCATACTGACTTATTTCGAGGGACATTCTCAAATTTACACTAACTATGTCGCCTCCTTCTCTTATTATAGATAATTCCATCATAAAAAGTAATGTTAAATTGATTTTATTGTAATGGCTTAGAAGTGATAATTTGTCTAAATACTAAAATGACTGATCTCAATGCTATCCGACCTTTAGGAATCGATTCAACGGCTGTCCCACTGTTGTTGAACTCTCCTCAAAAAGATAACATTTATCATAGACATTCGCCTGGACATCAAACGCGGGAAGAGAGCCCCAAGCATTAATCTTTTGAGTCTATGGGTGTGGCTTTTTTATATGAACAAAAGCTAAGCGCTTTTTCTATTTACAATGGGGAAAGCTAGAAGGAAATGAGCCCAATAATCGAAGACGACGTCTCGCTGAATTTTCAAGTTTAAGATAATGCTATCTAAGCCCAATCTAAATCTAAGACTTCGGAATCAAAAAATAAAAGATAAAAATACCGTATCTAAACCAAGAATCTGAACCGTTTTTTTCGTTCGAAACTAAACGAAATGCTGCGTTAGATTCGAGACAAAAATATTTGTGCATAAGACGTAAAAAAGGCAAAATAGGTCCTTGCAAAATTGAATGAATCCAACAAGATAATGTTCAGTGAAATCCGCGAAGTACTCAAAGATGAGTGGTTGCAAGCAAAGCTCTCCAGCTGTCGCGGAATGCTGCTGAAATACGTTCACAAGGGCAAGATGGGAATGCAGAGTAAGTTAATTATGTTAAAATATTTTAACAGAATATTGCAGGCGATCAGGGATCCTGAAGGGTTCAGTGCCTGGAAATGATCTGGTAATAATTAATGAATGTCTATTTTATTTATTATAACAATATGAAACCATCTTCAATAGATTAGTAAATTATCACTTTGCCTTTGAGACCATATTGTTCGGATGACAGGATGAAAAGGATTTCTTTCGATTTATCCTCATCTTGGACTGGAGATAGTTTTCAGATGGTATTAACTATTTTTGAGGAAGTTCAAATGGCAATTGATCATTGACCATCAGTCTTTTTTTTGTATGACAATGAAAGCAATGTCTGGAATGGTGCATCGATACTAACTGATTTTGAGCTTTAGAAGGAAAGAAACTAGCCTTATTTTGGTATTGGTCGAGAGAGGTTTTATTGAAGGATTACTCGGCCTTTATTAAATTGTCAAAGAAGAATTATTTATTCTTTAAAGATTTTGACTGCAAATTTGCAGTCTTCGTTCGTCCATGTTCCAATTGACTTCTACTTATTGTTCTATTAGTTGATGATTTTGCCGTTAGTGGAAAAGAGTCACCTTATAGCTGAACACTAAATAATCGACTTGATCGATTAACTTTATGCATTGTCAACACCGTTAATTTTTCTTCCCTCTTGATAAGATTAGCAAGCTCCTTTTATATATAATGATGAAGACCTTTCATTGCTAAATAATACTATGGAGGATTACTATTAAAGATTGGCCTTTCATTAAACCATGAATAATAAAACCTCTAATAAGGTGGCAGGTGATGATTATCAATAGTATGATGCTAAAAAATTAATATAAGGAACTCGCTTTGAAAAATAAAGTGTAATGATTTAAAATAATTCGGATAAACCAGCAGCAAAAGTCATATAATTGTACGATAATCTTAATCTAATATTAGCACATTGGGTTTATCCATTTGTTTTTTTTCTTCAAATAATAATATAAATAGAGACCGTTTTCTCAAGTGAATTCTGCTTCCATTGCGAGGTTCTATATTCATATCCTTTTTGAGGACTATATCAATAATACACTGTTCTAAGATCGATATAAAGAAACTCTCCAAGACGGATAAATTTCCGAAAACATTGATCTCTAATTCCAATTCAAAAAAATTTTTTTTCCTGAACACTACAAAAAGTATTATTATAATTTTACCAAGACAAAAAAAGTATAATATGATCAAAAAATACTCCTACACTAACAAAGGTATGACTAAAGCCGTCAGTTCTTAACAAGTGGGATTTGGTTTAAAAATCTATACAAAAAGAAATCTAACAAAAAAAGCAATTGATAACTTTCTCAAAGCCTATAAATTCGGAATCGGAATTAAAATTGTGGAATATAACTATAATGAAGGTTGGATAAAAATGGAAGGTGGTGTTTCATTACGACAGCATCTAAATTAAGGCCTTTAAATTAAATATGATTCGATGACATATAATAAAGACTTTGAATGTTTTACAAACTGTTTAGATTAATTGTCAAGAATTCAGGTTATGCTACAAACTCTTAAGATTGCCCATTGTGACATTAAACCTTAAAATTTTGTTTTTATCAGAAAGGAATCAGTTGTCAAACTTTTTTTAATCGATTGTGATGACATGGAGCCATTTGGAGTGATAAGAAAAGTTGGAACCCCTGGTTGGAATTGTTCCCTGGAATAATTACAAAAAGGAGAAATAACTACGGAAAATACTGATTTACAAGGGTTTACTGAAACACGCAAAGTTGTTTTAGAACAAATAGACAATTTCAACAGAAAATTGAATTAATTAATTCCAAACCTCGGTCGTACGAATTCATGCGCAATGATTTGAATGGTTATTATTGATGATCTGCTAAGAATTTATGTTGAAATTGTGATTATTAGCCGAATTTATTTTCATTCCACAAAATGAACCTATTTACATTGTAAGACTCTTTATTAATACATATTTTGGGGATTATAGTAATACTACAATGTTATAAGATAGATATAAAGGGGCTCCCTTCGAGGGATAAAAGAAGAATGAATATCTTTTGTGATTGAAAAATTTAGAATTTTTACTATAATCTTTAAGAATCAGTTTATTATTATTATTAATAAATAGTATAGTACAAGCGCACTATGGGAATCTTTGGTAGTTCTGGTAGAGGTCATTTAGATTTTCGTTTACCTAAATTTTAACAGGCCTTAGCAAAAAGACAAGATTTGCAAAACTAAATCTAGAGGTACAGCACTCTCACGGAATATGAATAGAAAAAAATTTAATAAATGTTGAGGTTCAGAAATAGATATATGAGTGCTTAAAGCAAATAGTAATAAAAGAAAAAATATGTTGCTTAAATTCTTAATTCAAAATTAGCGCAAAAACAAGTGAGTCAAAAAAATTTAAGATAATTTTAAAAAGTAACATCAAAAAATTGTTATTAATTTTGTTCAGATTTACCTCCAAATGCTTTTTAACTCATGTTTGAACAGTTTATGTGGAAGTGCTAATCAAAGGATGTATTTCTTTACCTTTGTCTCTTACAACAATCAAGATAAATTCGGTAATTAAAAAAGGAAGTTCTTCGAGATGAAAATTTTGGGATATGTAAAATTTGTTTAGATGCATAAGCTACGCATTGCAATATAAACTGTGGCCATTTATGTGTTTGTTAAAGAGATGCAAAAAGACTCATTTCATGTCCTCTATGTAGAACTGAAGGATAATTTCGTAGAATATACTCCAGCCATTTGAAAAGCAAATGATATGGTGCCATTAAATTGTAATACTTTTTGCATTAATCATTAATTAATATCTTATTTATCCCATTTTTTTATATTTTCATCTTACGAAGTGAATTGCTATATACATTGCAATATTCATACCTTTTTTGGGAATTATATCAATAATTTCATGTTATAAGACAGATATCAAGGAACTCTCCAAGACGGATAAAACAAGAAGCAAATTAATTAAAGGAAAAATTATTTATTTTGATACAAAAATTAGATTATTATAATTTAAAAAGTATTTAAAATAGAAGATAAAAATGGAACCCCGCAATCGTTATTAACGTCAACAGGCCAAAAAAAAAGAAAAGAAAAAAGGAATAAAAGTTCCTGAGACCTAAAATTTGAGTTTTAGTCAAAAAGAAAAAGAAAATCTTCTTGATCTCATTTGCTTTAAGCGACCAATTATACAGGTTTATTTTCAAGCGCATGCAATTCAATTAAATTTCCTTAAAAAAGACAAATAAGACCTTGAACTTCTGGAATTGTGTTTAAAACCATTGAAATTTATTGCTAATGAGATGGAAACAAAATGGATGGTAATTTTATTGGAAGTCAAAGTTGGATACTAAAAAATTATTAATTAACTTATCAAAAGGTGGTAATTTCCTACATTTGCCAACAATTGGATGAAAGAAGAAAAGATTTTATAGCAGTACTTTGGAAAAGGTAATACATTTAAAAAAATGGAAAAATAATGTTGTGTGTGCCTTGAAAGTAAAAATTTAAAATTCCATTAATGCTGCGGATCAACTATTTGTTACAAATGCGAGAGAGATATAAAGATTAAATAGTGTCCGATTTGTAGATACCCGATGGGACAACTGGTTGAAATTTCATTCCCAACTATGTAAAAACTACAGCATGATCTGCCGAACTGTTTGATTGTACCAGATCAACTTAAAGAAAACACAAACGGATTGACATTTTGATATTCATGATTCATTCCTATGATGTAATGTAGTTGTAGAAATTATATTAAATAAATAGAATTGTTTTTTATCTTATATGTCTTTTTCTTTTGATTTGCATTCCCACCAAGTGAGTTCTATTTGCATTGGAAGGATCTATATTTATCCCCCTTTTTGGGGATTGTATCAATAATTCCATGAAGATATATATCAAGGAACTCTCCCAGAAGGATAGAAGAAGAACATGGATAACATTTAGTATTTAAAAAAATATTTTTATTAACTTCAACAAGAGCTAATTAATTATAATTTTAAAAAGTACGATACACAAATGATTGATTAACATGAAAAAAAGAAATTCTCAAGTTTTATCAGGAAAGTATATTAAGAAACAAAAGATACTTTGAATCTCTTTTTTGGAATATCATGGATAATCTGTTTTGCCCTTGCTTTCGGAAATTCATCATAATGTCTCAATAAATTGCATATGTATCGTATGTGGCTTTATATTAATGGTTCTTCCACACTTTTATTTCTCTCAGCAGTATTAATTCGATGCTGCGTAATAACAGGTTGTCGATGCTGTTTCGATTATCAGCTAATAGATGATTGCTGTTAATGCTGTTTGTATTGGATACCATTACTTTTTTCGATAGTAAAAATAATAGAAATGGTGCCTGGAATTATTATCTTCGTATTCTTAGACTTTAGCAAATGTAACGATTGGTTAATCCAATTTAGTATTACCTATTTTGTTGGGTTTGGTGCAGTACTAACAAGAATAGTGATGATTAGCATAGAAATAGCCGAAAAATAATTTGACAAATACAAGTAACAATCAAGCTCGATAACCAAACAAAATAACAGTGATGAATTAAAAGATAAAAATTCAAGCTAGATAAACAACCAAAAAAACAGTGATGAATTAAAAGATAAAAATTCAAGCTAGATTCCCAAACAAAAAAACAGTGATGAATTAAAAGATAAAAATTAAAACTAAGTGAACGATAGAAAAGTTATAATTTAAATGGAAAACAGATATTATGATTCGCTTATGAAATCAAATCGAGAAGCTTTATTTCAAACTGAAAAGTGAATTTTTTCATGATTTATGTCTTGTATGATTCATTATTTATTTACTAATTTTACTCCACGAAGTACGTTGTTATTTGCATTGCAAGGTTTTATATTGTATACCTCAATAGGGATAAACTAAATTTAAAAAAAAGAACCGTTAAAAATTATTTAGAGATTTACGCAAATCAAAATATATTAATAAAAAAAATGAATAATAAGCATTATTCTTAAAGAATTAATTTTAATAGAATATAATAGAATAATGCTTCACATATCACTACGATAGTGCTATAATTTTCTTATAATAATAAAATTCTAGAGCTAAAAACTCAGAATTACAGTAACTGGAATAATCATGTCACAAAACCTAAAATACTGCTAAAAATGTTGTAATTATTTACCAGTTTTAGGAGTCAAACTAGTAGCACTTATCTTCTCTTTGTCATCGCTTTTAACAACAGTTATCATTTTTACTTTAAAAGAACTTCCTTCTTTAGATAAAAGTGATTTAGGTCAATTTTTGCTTTGGATTTATCTAGGGTGTTCATATACTGGAGATGCATTGGTTTTGCTGGCAATTTATACATGTAAATTATAAAATCGGGTCATTACTGATGGCTTTAATCATCTTTCAAAATTAATACTACCAATGACATTAGGTGTGAAAATATGGATGTAATGTGTATCAAATATACCACCAGATGATATTAATGAATAATTTAAATAAATGGTTTTATGGGGTTTGGCTCTATAATTTCTTGGTTTGGGTAAGAGTGGTCTCTCTGGGAGTGAGTATAGCATCATATAGTAAAGTTAAAGGTAAAAAACAAATACCTAAAAATGTTGATGAAATATTAAAAAGCTATCTCTTTACTGTGGTCATAAAATAATAGCTATGTAATATGAAAAACAATCAAGAAGCAGTTTCTTTTTTGCAAGATGGAAACTTAACTTAACGAAATTAATTGATTTCGGGTTCTTTATTTACATTATTGGCTCAAATTTTTATTTTTATTTTTTTCTTTAAATAGTATATTTCACGAAGTTAGTTCCTATTTGCATTGTTTGATTCTATATTGTTCCTTTTTGGATTATATCAAGGCTACAATGTTATAAGATAGATATAAAGGAACCTCCAAGACCGATAAAAGAAAAGAGAAACCGAATTCAATTCAAGGAATATTAGTTTTATTTTAATTTTTAAAAATTCATTTAATTATAATATTTAATAGTACAAGAAATGAAGCTAACAACTTATTATCTCCTTTTCTTCGCATTACTACAAGCTTTTGTATGCTTGTAGCCTCAATAAAAATCTACAGTCAACGTGTTTTAAGGTTCTTTTCCTTGTCGCGAACAGATTAATCAAACCACAAAGGAATTTCGACTTGTTAATTGTACCTATCAAATTGATAACCAAAACGCTTACATCTTCAATATTGTTTATTAAACCATTAACGATAGTCAAGGAGCAATAGCCGATACTGTCTTATTGACTGTATTCGATGGAAAAAATCTCCATGACACCAGTACTTAGCGCCTCAGTTCTCGCAATCATTATAATGGAGAAATAATTGAAGTAAAGCATCGATTGTAATCGCAATGGATTGTGGATAAATACGAGTACAGGGTTTACTTAGAGTATTTGACACATCGAGAAGTTAAGCTAACTTTTACCGTTCTGTTATCAAAACAATTCGCAAAATAAAATTAGTCAATTAGCGTTTTAGCCCCATTTTTGGAAGAAATTGATTGAAATGATCCTTTGCCTAAAATTTTGATTTATTAACAAAATTTAACACAAAGTTTGCTAAAACAATTCGATCATGAAGTTTGAAAGGTTAGGTTATTTAAATAAATCAAATGAATTTGGCCGCCAATAAGGTAGCTCATACAACGTGACTATCGTCTTGATTGATTTCATCGGGCGTATTGTATGTTTCGCAAAATGGTTCTTTTTTAATTCCAATTCCCATAAAGAGAGTTGCTATTTATATTGTTTGATTCTATATTGATACCCCTTTTTGGGGATTATATAAATAATTCCATTCTAGAAGATAGATATCAAGGAACTCTCCAAGAGGATAAAACAAGAAGCAAATAAATCATCAAATTCTAACTTTTTATACTTACAAGAACTATTTTTATTATAATTAAAATAATACTTCAAGAGGAGATGGATAAACCTACAAAGCGTAGATATACAGGATTGTCTACACTTACAAATCGAAAGTAGTCAATCAAAACACCTCGGCCATCGTTTACTTCAAACGACTCTATTTCCATAAAAGCACCATCAAGTGTTCACACCGCTCCTCGAATGATAAAAAATATTGAGCAATCATTTAGAAATGTATCAGAGTCTCTACCCGTCAAAGTTATTAAATAAGTTGTTAAGAATACGACTTGGATTGGCTTGCATATGACAGCTGCTACACTGGAGCATGCCAGGTGGAAACAAGTTCGCAAAGATGTCGATAATAGTGAAATGTCGCTTGATGAAAAAATATAATACATTAATCGCCAAGCAGATCTCAGCGGACCCTATTGATCATTTATCGCGGAAAATTAATTATAAGAAACATCATTATATTAACCATCGATCCTCTATAAGCCGTTATCTGTGTTGTTCTTCAACTTTTATAACCCAAGCCAACAAAATAATTTATCGATTTAGGGATAGAGGTTTGCTATTTAGAACTCTTTATATATTTTATATTTTACCGGGAGTAGTCGATACATGGGCATCTGCTATTCTGAAGAAATCTAAAATTATTAAACACCTTAACAAAGATAACTAAAGTTTTTACAAGAAGTCACCAAATTTATTGCTTAGTATAAAGCTTGGGCAGTCAGCAATTAACAATATTTAACTAAAAATAATGTTAAAAGATCACCATAAGAAATTGATGAAACAAATTGCCACAAGCAGTATATCAAGCGTTATGAAGATTATCTTCGGTATATTGATGCTAATTACTGTTTCCAGAGGTCACAAGGATTATAATAAAGTTAAAAATAATTTTATTCTAGAGTTGATAAAATTAGTATGTTATTGAGAGTAACCTTTATACTGCTCGATTGTGTCAAAAAATTTGCCACTCTTTCAAGATGTTACCATTGGTAATTTAGTCGAAGTCGAAAAGAATCGTTGGATTATTCGGATCTTTACTTTTCCAGAAAAGCTGATAAATACAAATAAAAATAAAATCATCGATACAAACTTTAGTTTCAAAGATAATGTTTCCTTAAAAATTAACGCTTATAATTTCCTGAAGAAATTCCTTTTTATAAAGGGACTTATTATATCATTGAAGAAAGATTTTAGAAATGGTTAACGAAAAACAAAGGACAATGATGTTTGTATTTATTTGATTTTAATAATGATCATGATCTTTAGCTTATTATATGACTTACTAGTATTTATTATTATTTTTAAATTTTATATCCCACGAAGTGAGTTCCTATTTACATTGCAAGGTTCTATATTCATACCCCTTTTTGGGATTGTATCAATACTAAAATGTTTTAAGAAAGATATAAAGATATAAAGGAGCTAGACGGATAAAACGTACATTGCCCTTGGATAAAGTAGAAATGGTTTTTTACTTTAAACTTATAAGAGTTAATTTATTATAATCTTTCATAGTACAATAAATCATGCAGCTTCATTACACTCAAGTTACAATTTCTCCTGCCACCAACATATCTTTAATAGGACTATGGAAACAAATAACCTACGTTAACCAAGTTTATCTTACCTAGAATGCCGTGTACCTAAATCAAAATGGCGCACTTGTTTAAGCAAAATTTACCTATGATCCCAATCATTGTGGCACCGGAACCTTTTTAAACAATTAATTAGTGTTTAGTGCGACTCGGAAAAGTGATGGCTATTCCTTAACATTTAAATTATTACATAAAGGAAATATTTTCTAGGGAACTTGGTATGGTAACGATGGGGGAATTGGAACTGCTGTTATGTATAAGGCTTGACATTTCTTGATTGTTAATCCGCAAATAATTAAAAATTTTGATATAAATAAACTTTTCCGTTTTTTAAAGCAGAGCCATCTTAAAATACAAAAAACACATCTTTTCAAGAGAATCACAACTTAAAGAAAGAACCAGGGTTAAAGAAAGATTATCTATTTTTATAATAATCCACAAATAAATATAGATTGCTGTTGATAAAATTTGGGCTTTAGGAGTCTTTTATTTTGCGCAAAAATTAGAGTATTATTTTAAAAAAATTATTAATTTATCTTGAGTTTAGAAGTTTATTTTACCATTTGCAACTTTACGAGTAACACTTGAGCGCATTCTCACGAAGTGAGTTGCTATTTACATTGCTTGATTGTATATTGATGCCTAATTGGGGATTATATCAAACTACAATGTTATTAGATATATATAAAGGAACACTACAACACGAATAAAAGAAAAGGAACTATAATAGGAAGAATCTTTTTTTTATTATTTAACAAGACTTAAATATATTTAATATCATAATAAAAGTACAATAAATGACCCAAATAACAAGATCTCAATATTAGTTTGCATGGGAAAGTTGCTGGCCTCTGTTAGTAACTAAGCAGGAGCTGTTGAAGATAAAATAGTCCCCAATCAATAATTAGGCATCAACGGAGTTAATTCAAATAAACACGAATCAAATTTAGAGCTTCCCTATCAATGGCAAACTATATAAAAATAGATATTATCAATCAATTTGCGGCTTGTTCACTCTTCCGTTCCCTGCCATTACTTATGAACTTGAAGGTCATAAAACTAAGTTGACCTAAACAAGAACACGTTGGTATTTATACTATGATGTAGCTGCTATAATTATTGGAACTCGATGTAAACAGCCTATGGACTGCATTGTTGCTATTGTCAGTGCTGTTGCTTACCACAATATTATGTTTAGGATTCCAATATGAGGCGTATGGGAACATTGACGTCAAGCTGCTGTGTCTACTGTTGCCAGGATTTGACAGTAGATAATTAATATCAATTAGGGGCATATAAAATTACTCCTATATGTTGTTATATTCCTTGTGATAAATAATGGAGTGTTACAGATATCAAAATGGACTAGGTAGCCAGATTTCATGTTACAGGTTTTTTACATCAAAAGATTTAAATTAAATTCCTTCGCGAAATGATTAACAATGACAAATTGCTGTTAATGAGCACTATACCCTTTTTACCGTGATTATGGTTCTTATTGTATTCTATATTTATTTAATTTATTTAATTTATTTAATTTATTTAATTTTTTTGATTTGCCTTTATTGTCATTCCAACTAAGTCAGTTGCTATTTACATTGCAAAGTTCGTTGGATAAGGCCATGAAATATTTTTTAATACAATTTGTATTCATTTCCTAAATTTAACAAGAACAATATATATGACAATTTTTAAGATAAGCAAAATGACAATCTCAATTCAGATCAAAATAATTAAGTGGAATCTTATAATTAATGATTAGGATCAAATGGGACTTTATATGTATTCTTCTTAGCCAGACGAAGAGCATCCACAAGCTTGCGCTTCTTCTCTCCACCATTACCATTTTTTATCAAATTATTGATAGGTGCGGATTGCTTACTTCAAATTTTATTAATCAATACACATTTTGGACAAAATAGTATTGTTTCTGACAGGAAGAACTCCAATTTGAAACTAACCATAAAAACTACCATCGTTGTATACTCTTGAATAATGAGCATTTCCTTTACTTGTATGCTCAATAATGCATTTACAACAGTTTATATTCCAACCATCGTAACCTTTGCAATAGTTTTCAATTGATATTTGGTTTGGAAGAAATCCACATGGACAAATTAGACAGCTGGCATCAGGACAATTGCCTCCGCATGTGAAAAAATCAGAAGATGTAAAAGCTGAAAACAGGAGAACACCAAAGAGCAGCAGTTTTAGCATTTGATTGTAGGTTTAATATTATCAAGAATAAATAATGGTACTTATGATAGTCTAAAAAATTGGTTTTTGATTTTATTCATTGTTTTTTGGCTTTTAATTTCATCTCTTGTACGCGGCTCATCTGTGGTAGAGGATATCTTTGAGCCTCCTAGCAACATACTATTGTACGTCTGTGTTCAATTTCTTTAGTTTCTTGTGTGAATCAGTTATTTTAGATTCTTTTTATAAGCTTATTTTCATTCCCTAAAGTGAGATTTCTTGGTTCTCTATTCTTTTTGGGAAAGATATCAATAATACAACGTTATAAGATAGATATCAACGAATTCTCCAAGTCGGATAAACGACATGAAAATAACAATTATTTTAGCTTTGTTTTGAAAACAAATTAACTCTTTTATAATTATGAATAGTCTAAAAATCTCAAACACAATCAATGTAATAAGCAAGCGTTAAGTGTTTCATCAGTAATCGCTCATAAAATTCCATTTGCTATTTCGTAACGTCTAATCCATTAATCGCTTCCGAAGCAGAGAAATAATTATTAGCTGCATTCAAAGTTTCCCTTCCACCCTCAGCATCATTTTAAACACCATCATACAGGTCCAAAATAATATCAAAAATTAAATAAATTACAGTCATAAGCGGAGTAAAGCCAAAAAAAATTAAAAATACTAATTTATCACGAATTCCAAGAAGATCAATCGTTCATGTATGGCAAGGAACCATTAATAAACTCAAAAAATACTTGGGAGATTGTCAAATACTCTAAGATTCTATTATTATCGTTCCAGATTTATCAGATTAACCAGAAGAACCAATTCCAGACATTGTGACTTTTCGATAATCAATGCATTAGAAGTACCGTGGAGAACAAAATCAACAACATAATCTCACTGAAGCAGAAAAATAATTTAGAGATCACATCAACAAGAATGATTGCTGTCAAGTGATGTCTTTGTCTTTGTCTGTCCCTTCCTCTTTTCTTACAAAAATCTCTAAAAAAAAATATATAAGAAAATCGAAAGAAATTAACCCTAAAAAATGCAAAAAAACGTAAAAAGCTTGATTTTTCATAGATTTAGCACATTATTACTTCTTTTCTTTGTTATTTTCTTTTTAATTCCCACAAAGTGAGTTACACTTACATTGGTTGGTTCTATATTGATATCCCTTTTTGGGAATTATAGCAAAAATACGATGATATAAGATATATATCAAGAAATTTTCCAAAAGGGTTAAAGTAATACAAATAACTCTGATGATTATCTTGTTTTACATTTCTTTCAATGACCAGCAAGAATTAATATATTATAATAACACATGAGTTCAGAAAATCCAATTGAAGACTAATCAATTTTAAAAAGAATAAAGAAAGTAATTAATTGGCCATACTTACCTCCTTTACTAGCTCTTTATGGTTTAGTCAGCGATATTACATATCTTATAAAAGCAAGATAAACTTTAGTTGAAACATCTACTTTTAGCCTTTACTTAATGGCCTTTTTAATAATGCCGGCACTTTGGGTTGCAATGCTAATAAAAAAGCTCATATAATACATTAAATAAACATAAACAATATGTTGTTGTGATATTATCCTGTAAGTGCTGGTCAGTCCATTCGTTCTTTTAACAATGCTTTTAAAAATTAGTTAATATCTCAGACTTTAAAAATTATCCGACAAGGGAAAAGAGTAAATTAATGAGGAAATGGCTATTCAATAATTTTATTCATCTTTTTAATTTGTAAAAGATCTTATTTGTCTTTATATTCTTATAATTGTAACAAATTATTTGAATAAATGGACAACTCTAAGCATCATTACTTTTGCAGGGAAGATAATCTTTTTGATTTATAATGCTTTTGAAATTGTTATAGCATTAGAGGAACGTTCATTAAGATATAGAGAATTAAATAGTTTGCAAGAATATGTGAAAACTTTCTAGGAGTCGAAATATTTCCAGTAATTCAGAAGAAATTTAATGAATTAAGAGCAGATAAATCATCAAGAGTTAAATGCAGTCAACTGATTATTTTAGGACTGTTTATTATTCGCCTACATGGTTTATTGTATAATTCATGTAAAATTCAAAATTCAATTGTTTTTCTATCACAAGAAGTGAGTTGCTATTTGCATTATTTGATTCTATATTGATACCCAGATTTGGGGATTATAGCAATAATACAATGTTATATGATAGATATCAAGGAACTTACAAGACCCTATAAAAGAATTGAAAATCATATATTTAATATAAAACTTAAAAAAACTAAATTTTACCGCAAGAATTATTTTACCTACAGTATTTTTACAAATCCAACACTATCTCATTTGCTTCAACCGCAGTTATAATAACTCGATAATATATTTTTAAAATCAAACTGCATATAATATAAGTACAAAAGGCATCAATTATATATGATAAAATAGAAAGTTATTTGCCAATTGTTTTTGATAATCCTCTTGAAATAAAGACTCAAGATCATAGAAATCCCTAAATCCATTGTTGAATCATAAATATAATCTAATCAAAGAACAATAAAAATGTCTAAAATAGATCTTGTTTCAATAAATGTTAATCTTAGCTAATCTATAAAACCAGTTTTCCTTTAAGATAGCATTAGTGTTCCATTTTAAAGAGATAATCAATCAAGAGCAGCCTGCCAAATTTGCTTCAGCCATCCTGTAGTTCGCATAGCAACTTTGACTAACTGTGCGCATGCAAATAAATTTTGTGAATCTTGTCTATATAATCATGTAGTTTATAAAATAAGCCAATTTCAGGAGGTAACTTGCCCATAAGAAAATTGTGGCAATGAAATTGATAATTAAGGGTAATTATTTAAAGGGTATCCAAATAAAGTACAAATGGGCTATAATAAAATTAAAAGATTTTATTCCACCATTAAAGATTCAACCATCAGGCTATGCCCATCGCCTGATTGCGAAGGCATTATTAAAATAGAGCAAAACCAACCATTAAAATGTCAACGTTGCTAAAATGAATTCTGTTTTAATTGTTTGCTAAAAATTCATTAAGGGCCATGCGATGAATATGAAAAGAATTTCTTGATATAAAATCTAAAATACAGACAGTGTTCTAAATGCCGGATGATGATATAAAAATATAAAGGATGCAACCAAATGACATGTCTCTGCAATTACCAGTTTTGTTATATCTGCCAATCTTAATGGAGCAAAAGTCATCATGGCAAGCACGATAGCAAAGGTAATCTTATTATTCTAAGTTGCTTTGATATCTGCCTACAACTGTTAAAGATTATACTATTCTTCCCTTTGTGGATTCTAGCATTTATCATTATATACTCACCTTTAATCGTGCTGCAAATAATTGTTGTACTTATTTTAAGCATATTTAGAGGGATGGTTTTATAGCCATTCCTCATGGAACCTGTTTGCGAACTTAATAAATGGATCTTTGCAATAATTGTGGTGATTTTCTATCCAATATTCGCAATCATCGGAATGATGTCAGCCCTAGGGAAAATGTGCAATGAGGAAAGTGATACAATATTCTTTCTATTTGCTTGCGATAAAGGAAAAGCCAATCTAATCAATTATTTATGCTCCATCTTTAACTGGATATTTTAAAAAGACTGATTTGATTATAAATATATTAAATCTTAAATGTTCATCATGTTTATCAATTTTATAAATTTGAATTTGACATATCAATTAAATCATTAAAAACCCTGTAAACATTCATTTTTAATTAATTGGTTCATTATTTTACAATATTTTAGAAGATGTTATTGGGTTTGACAATTTTGAGAAAAATATCTCTTAAAATTGGTTTATAATATTTCTGCAATTATGGCGAAATCAGTTTGCTTAGAATTGCCAATTGGGTCCAGCATCCAGTTGCTACAGGAATATTCCTTCGCTGTAACCGATATAGCCTAGGTCCATGAAACTTCGGTCGATCAAGTGAATGTTGCCCACCTTTTCGTAGCCAAAAAATTCGTCATCTCCTTGGCTGCCGCTATCTTCGTTATTGTCTTAAAGTTCGGCATCTTCATTCTCCGATTCGTATTGGTAATACTCCTCTTTTTGAATTTCAAGATCGTATCTCTCCGCTTTAATTTTTTCATGCAATTCAGGTGACCTATATAAAATAAAACTAACATATAGTAATTCTCAGGACTTTTTGTGACCAACCAAGGATGACTAAGCAATTGGTCGGCTAGGATTCGACGTTAGGGATAGCAATTTAGCATAGGGCTCATAAATTACTCAAAATTCATGGCTTCTTCCTCACTAAAACGATACCTATGTAATTAATCATTTACTTAGCGATCATAACATCTTTGAGCGACCAATTTTGCAGTTTTGGGATACGATTCAGGTTCCCCTCCTTCGAAAAATATTTTCTAGCCTTGGTACCCCTGCAAGTGAACTTGTGTGGAAATCTTCCGAGCAACTCCATCATCTGTGCGAGATGGTCATCATTTTTCCCGAAAGAGTCATTATTGTCTTTATGGGGATTAAAAAGCAGCTCTCCCGTCAACATTTCGAAAGTCATACAAGCGAGAGACCACATATCAGCAGTTAAATTATATTTTGATCCAAGAAGGACCTATGGTCCTCTGTATTGGCGGGTTTGTATTTCAGTTGCAAAGTGATGATGTTCCCAGCAAGCGTTTCCCAAATCCGCAATTTTAACCTTAAACCCTTTTTCTAGTTTAGGTCCTTTGCTCAGTACCAATTTAGTATCGAAGGCCGAGAACAGTTCTTTCAATTTCCTTTTCTTTTTTTCATGCGTGGATGGTTCTGGTGGCTTATAAACAACCACAACCTATTTCTTAGGCTTGAGTTCACCCTCCTCTTTCAACTTTTGCTCGAACTTTTTCAGTTTTTTGCGATAGTTCTTTTTTTGATTTTTATTGAGACTGTTATCAATTAGAAGTTATTTAATTTCTGATATTTTAGTTGAGAGCTCACTTTATAATTCAGAAGGTTCATTTATTACATCAGATTCTTTTTAGGATTCAGGGGATGATTTTTATTATTATTCCTACTCATCATCACCATCCTCAGGACCTAGCCCATATTTATGACGATATAACTTTAGTCGATCATTGAAGAGCTATTTACTTGTCAACTGTCCATTCTCAACGATTTGTTTAATTTCGATATCAGTTAAACACAGCAGCACATTCTCAGGCTTGAGGTCTGTATGAATAACCCTGCATATCCTATTCAAAAAATCAAGCCCCATCATGACTTGCCTCGTAATTTCCTTGACCAAATCAAGAGGAAGGCCCTTATAATCATATCTTTTCAGTACTTCTAGAAGATTCACTCCCAGTATCTCAAATACCATACAGAAATGGTTACCATATGGCCCTTTAAAGAGAAACGAGTTGAGAAGATTGAGCACATGAGTATCATCTCGATCGAATTTCTCTTTGTGAGGTTCGTATTGCTTGAGAGACTTAATCCAGTCCGGATGATATGCATTACTGGCAACTTTTTGCAATATTTAAACCTGTCTTGCTTATCAAATTGGTTACTTCATCGTAGGAAGCCTACAGATAATGGGGAGAACTCTTCATTATCTTTACTGCCGCGTAATTTCCATATTTAAAATCTTTAGCCAGCCATACAGTCGAAAAATGACCCCATCCCAACTTTTGAATCAGCACGTATCGGTTAATAAGAACTTATCCGATATGGCAGGGGTGGTATCCTCCAATTTTGTAGTCTTCAATGCCCTAATCTTCGCTGTGATCCTATTAGTTAAGTTTGGATATCAATTCATTCAGAGTTCTAAATAATGGTCTAACTACTTATACTCACCCTCATCATCGATGAGATCCGAGCTGTCTTTCAAGTTTTAGCTCTGAAATTTGTTTAAGGGTTGTTGATTTTAGTTCTCATTGATATCCTCGTAGGAGTCATCCGAGAGGGAATCTTCGTTTTATTCATCTTCGAAGGCATCTAAGTCCAACCACAACTACCCTACTCGAACACTTTCTTCTGATGAGGATTTATCTGCTTCTTCGACATTCGCTATTTGAATTAAATGTAATTAATTGCAGTATTTAGAACAAAATCACGGTTTAAATTATCCGATCGGTTAAAGGGTAGACTCTAAGTCATCTTTAGTAAGCATTTGTAAGGAGATAAAATGTTGGGTATTTGCTACCCCAATATGTTCAATAGATTGAAAATAATATTGAGACTGAGAAATCAATCTGAATCTATTATAAAATAATTATGCCAGCAGCGTCTAATGCCGTTAAGCGTGCTCTACCCAAGCAAGGTTACTCGCCAGACCTCAATAAATACGTGGCAAAAAAATTGAGAATCAAGTTGAACGGAGGTCGTGAGATCGAGGGTATCGTTATTGGCGTGGATGTGTTCATGAATGTTGCTCTTTAAAAAGCATTCGAGTTGATTGGCAACGACCGAAAAATCTTGTACAAAGTTGTGGTGCGAGGAAATAGCATACTGATGTGGGAACTACTCGAGAAGGTGATTGGATGATTATGGATATTTGCCAATTAATTCGATTTATCTAATATCATATGGCAGATGGAGAAAATCGATTTTTGTTCAATAGGAAAGAGAGGCCCTGCATTTTAGTGGCTTGTCTCTTATAATACTTAAAACAAAGGAAGGATTATATTTCTGTTGGGTACACCGCTCGAAACGGAGTTGATAATTAATGAATAGCCAGAATCATTACCAGCTTAATTTCAACCCCAGGACAAATAGGCCAAATCGAGCTTAAAAGCAGACTAGATACGTTACGCAGTATCGTAATATCGCTTCCATTGCACCAAATTGGAGGCAGAATGTTCCCATATAGCCGGTCTCTCAATAGCTATAGAATCCTCCCAATAGACATATCCCCTCTCAACAGAGAGAATATATTGTTGGACTGAGCGCGAACAACAATGGATATGCCTCTAATTCTTCTAGACTCGCTTCATCACGAAGGGATGAGTAAATCCGTAATCGATAGTAGCAACGTAAAAAGTAGGACATAATGAAACGAGTGCGAGAATTGCAAGATAAGGTTTTGCCTATGGTGGAGCGTGACGAAAAATAGTAAGATGGATTGGAGACAGGGTGGCAGTCACGGGTATAGGTGAAGATCATGCGCTTAGAAAGAGGCATGGACAACATTCGAAAATAGTGGTAGATTGAAATGGAGCGCAAGTTAATTGAGTTGGAGGCGCAATGGTAGAATAACTTCCAGCATTTCGTGGAGAACCACTCTCATTGATAAATTATTGTTTGTGATGTACTACCAAGTGACGAACTCACTATTATGAAAAAATATATCAATCCATTTCCTACTCGGCCCACGGACTTACATTGATGCCGTCTTCGGCCGGCAGAGTCACCATCTTACGTACGTTAAAAATCTTCTTCTTTGCGGGTTCGGTTGATCTATCTTCAATAATTCTTTGTATCCACTACAATCTATTCTGTTTTAACTTATTCTCGCTCATTCCAAGATGATAGCTAAACCCTGTGCAATTCATTCTTTGTTTGAGGGTATTATCGTCTGTTTTACTGTTTTACTTTTTAAATTTGGTTCGCAAACTCAATACGCTTTTTATCATTTCATACCGACTGAAATGCTACTGGTGCTGCGAGATGATTTTCTCGTATTTGGAAATTGTGCCGATTTTTGTATTATTCTTTTATAGGCTGTTGTATAGTCTACGCTTTTGGATGATCTTCTTCAAGTTCATACTTTTGCTTTGAAAAATTGAAGGATAGCCATAGGCGAGGGTCTCTCGAATTATTTTCCCATTTTACAGGTGGGAGATCTGTTTGAAGGACTCTATTCGGTTGAGGGCAAGCGTGATATTTTTAGTGGAAAAGACTTTGTTCTTATGCGAGGTATGAATCACTTCTATCTGGGAGGGGAAAGGTTAAGTGACCCCCTTTCTAAGTTTTAGCATTCAGTCTTCTATTTTGAGAATATAATCAAGAGTTAGAAGATGGACTGTGGGTAATTATGTTTTTGAATATAAAAGTAACTCAATATGAATAAAGAGCCTTTTCGAAGTTTGATACCCACCAAAATCAATCATTGCATTACTACAGCTCATCTTAAAAAATAGAAATTGTGGAGTATAACTAAATGTTCAAACAAAATTAGAAAAGCCATCATTGTTTTGGCCATTGCTTCTTTTTATCATTCAAAGGACTCGGATTCCTATTTTATCTACCTTAGGCTTTTATTTTTATCTTTTTTATTTTTTATTTTATGAAATCCTTCCGCTATCCTCCACAACAAGTATCTTTGGTTTTTTGGTGTATTTACTCTTTGTTTTTTTTCAGGGATTGGCTGGAGTGGATGTTGCTCGAAAGAGGACTCATCGCTACCCTTTCACAACGGTAACGGATATTCTTTTTGTTCTCTTGGATGTAGTTGTAGCACTGCTAATATTTACTTGACTGGTTGTCAACTTTGCCAAAGAAAGGGGCAGGCGATTCCTCTGGTTCAATATAATTAAATTTGGCTTGAGACTGAAGACGAGGAAGCAAAGATGATTGATTTGTTTTCTGCTATATTTGTTCAATCTGAGTTATTGTCGGATGAGTTTCCCCTTCCATAAGAATAGATTTGACCTATTTTTTGTTTAAATTTTCCACTGACCATTTTTCGGTTTGCAAATTCAGACCCTATTTGCTTATTTCTATCTTCTACTCACTTCGATGTCTCAATTAATCATAATCTCTCCTCATTTAGCTAATAGTCTTTTTCAAACACACAATCTCTTCTCTCTGTCTTTTACTCTCTTCCTCTTTCTCAACCAACAGCTATCGTGATTTTTAGGCGAGGATTTCAATAAAATTAACGGCAGTTTGACAGATCGGAGCAATTATCACTTTGATACTCTACAAAGCAGTTTTGATGCTGGAAAGAGTGGGCAAGGCATCAGTAATCATAATTTTTTGGATGTGTTTGTTCCTCGTGCGACAGTTTTCCATGGTCTGCAGTTCAGTCAGCAAAAAGGTTTGCAGATTTGCCACTTCTGCCTGTTTTTATTGAATAAATTTCTCCATAAAGCCAATCTGCTGCTCGTTGTTATCATGTTCTTCCTCGAGTGCTGAGATGATTAGACTGGCGTTGTGCGCGATATCAGTTCTTGATGTGGGAGACTCCTCTGCAATTTATGGTTGACTTTATTCAAACATATAATATTTAACTGAACAACAATTAAGCAGCATCTGATGATCTTCCAAAACAACGACCCAACAATAATTCTAAAATCGTAATATCTCAACTTGCATCTTTAATTGATGTCTTTGGGATAAGTTTACATAATAATAATTTATTTGTTAATAAGATATAGATGTCAGATTTAAAATAGCCATCAACCGCCCTCAAATCCAGATCCAATTCATACAACGATCCGAATGGAGAACAAATCGATTTAATTGCTTAAAAAAATACAAAATTGACGTGGTCGCAGCCACATGACAGCATCATTATCAATAGTAGTTCCGATGTCACCTTCCTATCCAGTCTGCGAGGGGCTGTTCTCAAACTTAAAAGCGAGTTTTTTTCAGGCCCTGAGCAAGTAGTAATCATGGGAGAGAGGAGGGAGCAATTAGACCGTAGATTGCTGATGCTATAACACTAAATAGATGGCCTCCTCAAGCGTAAGATCAACTATACCCTAAAATAAGGAGAAAAGGGTCGCGTGCTGGATTATTCCAACCTCCTTAATGAAAAATAGAATCAAATCATTGAGCTCTAAAAGAAGATACAAAACTACGAAGATCGGCTAAGGAGGTTGTCCAAACGTGAGAAGGATTTCGAGGATGAGATTGTTAATTTAAAGAATGCCATTAAGGAAATGAAAATTCCTAGACTTGGAGCTCCGGATGTCGATAAACTATTTGCAGGGGCCAAGGAATATCACAAGCTAGAGGATGCATTTAACTTCTTAAAAAAGCGAATGGCTATTTTTGCGGGATTGATCTCCAGACAATTTGATAAATTACGCTCTGAGGGAGTGTCGATCGATAATTAGGCTCTTATAAGTCAAGTACTGAAGAGTGAGGGGCTGGAAATTGAGGTGGTAAATGGCTGTGCCAATGTTGTTAACTACAAAGAAAAGGTTATTGAGGTGCCTGTTCAAGATTCGAGGACCAAGCACTTAATCCACTCCTTAGCAACCCAACTCAAGAAGTACGTGGATAAATATCCCAAGCTCAGAGAGGAGTGTGACAGTCGACTACTATAATTCGTTCAGCAATAAATAATCGATCTGATCGAATCAGATGACTTATAACGAGTGGTATAGATCGTTAAGTACGTTCCAGATTTTTATCGAGTTGAAAATGTGTATGCTTATAGTAGTGAGAAATCGCGGAAAGTTGAATTCCACCTGCGAGTATTAATAAAAGCCCTCTTGGAGGAGTTAGATAAATTGAAAACAAAGACAGGAGCTGTGTTGGAAATTGATGAGGGTTTGATAGGAATGATTCGAGAAGAGATAATGGGAGTGGTGAATGTTAGTGATATCCTGAAGGTGTTTAGAGTGGTACCGAAGATAGTGGAGGTCGAAAAGATAGTGGAGAAGATTGTGGAAAGAGTTATTGAGGTGCCTCAAGTGGTGCCCATAGAGAAGATCGTTGAAAAGATAGTGGAGGTCGTAAAGATCGAATAGATTGAGAAGATAGTGCATGTGCCTGTTGAGATTATTAAGTACGTCGAAATTGTTATCGAAAAGATAGTGGAAGTGCCCAGCTACACAGAAAAGATAGTTGAGGTGCCTCGCATCATCGAAAAAGTTATAGAAAGGATCGTGTAAGTACCTAAGATTGTGGAGGTTTAGGTTATCGTCGAACAGATCATTGAGATGGAAAAACCAGTTATAGTGGAGAAGATAGTATACCAAAATGTGGTTGAGTATAGGGAGGTTTAAGTCATCAGGGAAAAGATTGTGCCTGTGGAGCGAGTAGTTAGAGAGGTAGTCTAGGTTCCAGTCATCCGGGAAAAGATAGTCGAGAAGATTGTAGAGGTGATAAAACCTTTCGATCGTATCGTTTAAAAGATAGTGGAGGTGGTGAAATATCGTAATGCTCGAGAAGTGGTTAATCATGTGGTCGATCTGCCTGAAGTGGTCGAGGTGATCGTGTAAAAGCCCATCCCGATTATCCAGACGGTATAAAAGATAGTGTAGGTGCCCAAATTTATTTAGAAGATCGTGCAAGTGCAAGTAGAAGTCATCAAGATCAAGGAGGTTAAAGTCATCGAAGAAAAAATTGTATATAGAGATAGGATTAAAGAGATTGAGAAGGTAATTAACCACACAGTACCAGTTATTCATGAGGTCTAGAAGATAGTATAGAGGAGGGTGTAAGTGCCAATGATTCAGGAGAAGATTATCCGTGTGCCTGAAGTAGTAACTCAGATCGTGGTGGAGAGAGTGTAGATTCCCCGTATCGTGTAGGTGATAAAGACAGTGGAAAAGATAGTTGAAGTGACCAAGTTAGTTTAGGTGTAAAAACCAGTGAATATCTACATAAAAAAGAATGTTCCGATGGAGGTGGTTGTGGAAAAGCTAGTGGAGGTGCTTCGTACGGTGGAGCGTATCAAAGAGGTGCGGATTCAGGTGGATAAAATTATTGAGAAGATGGTGGAAGTTCCCAAAGTAGTGGAGGTTTAGAAGATTACCGAGAAGGTTATTGTGGTTCCGAGAGTTATCTAAAAGATAGTTGAAGTACCACAGATTGTTGAGAGGATTGTCGATCGAATTATTGAGGTTTAACGCATACGGGAGATTGAAAGGAGAGTGGAAGTACCTGTTTATTAAGAGAAAATCGTTGAGATAGAAGTGATTAGGAATATCTACACCCCGGTTGATAGGGTTGTTGAGAGAATCGTAGAAAGGATAGTGCCCGTGGAAAAGGTTATAGAGAATACTAAAGTAATATAAAAAATCGTATAGAAAGTAGTGGAAGTGCGCATAGAAGTGCCGAAAGAGGTGACTGTCGAACATATTGTACCACGTCTTGTGGAGGTCGAGAAGTTGATTTCAATTTAACAACCAACCATAGTGCCCGTTGAGGTGATTGTTCCTGTGGACCGTATCGTGTAGAAATTAGTCATTATGGAGAGAGAAGTCGAGAAGATAGTGCAAGTAACCCAGTAAATCGAAAAGATAGTACAGGTTAAATGTGAATAAGTCCGAATCCAGGAAGTGGTGAAGATAGTGGAAAAGCCAGTTTTCAAAGAAGTGATTAGGGAAATATAAAAGGAAGTGCCCTATATCAGCGAGAGTATCAAGGAGGTAAAGACTAATGTCTCAGTTCCAGTGCCAAAGATTGTCACTAACATACAGGAAATACCGACAATCGTATAGAAGGTGATCACTGTTACCAATGAGGTTCCTCGCATTTATGAGTTCGAAAGAGTGACAGAAAAAATGGTTAATGTCCCTCAAATAGTTTAATTGCCTATAGAAGTGCCCTACATCATGAGAGTCAATCAGATCATAGAGGTCTTTAAGGAAAAAATTGTGGAGGTACCTGTAATTCATCAGGAAATCCTACAGGTAGTAAACCTAGAGGAGAAGATAGTAGCTATTCAATAGAAAAACACCGAAGTCAGAGAAGTGATAGTCTACAGAGACAAGGCTGTCGAAAAGCAGGTATTTATTCAAAAGACAGATATCAAGAACCACATAGAAACCACGCTGAAAATAGTCGAAAAAATTCAAGAGAGAGTAGTACCCATCTACAGTACCATCTAAAAAATTGTCTAAATTCCTCATCTGATGTAAAAAATTGTTGAAAAAATAGTCATAATGCCTCAGGTGGTGGAAGTGATCAAGTACGTTCATGACCTTGTGGAAGACAACTCATTGGGAATTGCTGTAAATGCTGATGTTAGAGACCTTTAAATAAGATACAAAGAGCTCTATGGGCAGATCAGAGTGCACTTCGACTCAGTATTGACTACTTTAAGAAAAATTCGTGCGGAAACTCCTAGCATTCAGATACAAATCGACATACTGTAAAATTTTCTCGTCGAATTGGATAGGATTATTCAGTTTCCTCGTTTTTATCCAGTGGAGAAGGAAGTTGTGGTAGAGAAATAGGTGAGTAAGCCAGTGCTTGTTCCTACCAAGGATACCTCTTCCATTCGCAGCGAACTTGCCCTTTCCATTCTTGTTGAGAAATTAATCAGCGAAATAAAGAGTATTAAAAGGGACAACCCGAGTGTCAAGCTGAATTTGGATGAAGATCTCCATCTGATCTTTTTTAGCTAACTCTTCGGAAATGGTCCAGTCAGCGAGGATCTAAACAAATAGTTACGCTCTTATAAATAGATTCAGTATAGCAAGCTCCTGAGTTTGGGGAAAAACTGGACCAGCGACCACGACATGATAGTCAACACCATTCTGCAAGAACGTTTCACCATGGCTAACACTGTTAAATATGCCAATCTTTAGATATAAAAATCAAAGAGTATAGCTGATCAGAGATTGTAAGCGTATAAAATGCTCAAGCAATCAAATTCTCTCCTCTAAACTAAATTATAACATTTTTAGCGAGAGTTTGCCATAGTCTCCAAGAACTTAAGCAGCAATTCAACGGTGGCTGAGTAACTTCATCGACTATTCCTTGGCTTGGCTGATATAAGAAATGTATTCCAAGTTGATGTCAGAACAATACCCTTTATATAGCCTTCATTTGTATTGAATTAAATTCATGGATGTGAAGAAGAAGGATTCATTAGACTTCAGAGTGCTTTCCGCACTCTCGAGCATGAGAACAACATCCTACGCTAAAAATACTTAAAATGGCAGAAAGAAGTTCCCAGCGCTCAAGCAGTAACTGACAAGGAAAGGATAATTGAGAATCTCACCAAACAGATTGTGCAGCTTACTTTATAAATTAAGAGTCTAAAGTCTCAATCCTCAGTGAATATCAATGTCAGCACCAATTCATAGTAGTTCTAAATCAAAATGCGAACACTTAACTCTCGAATATAGGAACTATAATCTCAACTCAGGTCACAGAAAGTAGATTTTGAAGGGCAGATCAAGAGAAAAGATGGATCTATCAAGGATCTCGAGGAGAAAATTGTCAATATGACCAAAGTTAAATAATCTAGAGTGACTGATACTAATGACATTACAAACGATTCTAAGAAAATGACTTCCAGCATGCATTCTAACTCATCAGGAACAAGATAGAGAGGTTCTTCTGGTTATAGAATATCGAATAACGATACAGTGCCGAATTCTTTAGGAAGTTCAATTATTCCTGAAGGCTACTCGACCACTATCCAAAGCTATGATAATGGTACAACTCCAGTTCCTTATCAGTCTGATTCAACTACTCCTGGAAACCCTTATAGTACTCCCACTAGCACAAGTATGGGAGCATACAAGGATTATGGTTATTCAGCAAATACCGAACAGCCTACAAGCGCAATTAGACCCTCTTATAGTACTCCCAATGAAATGTAAGGAAATAGCAGAATGAGGGAACCAGGTATTCATAGGACTCCAGGTAACCCCTATGGAGACAGTATGGTATCTTATATGCAATCTTTGAATAATTCAAGAATGGGAGCAACTTATGGCAGAGGAATAACACCCTCAACATACGGAGGTATTTCTGGGTTATCCTCTCGCTACGGATCAAACGTAATTCGTCCAAACAACAAC